>Ga0256406_1002255_pt1 | contig 27915 bp, 16 predicted proteins | sample RumenRJG_03DNA_FD_185986 | JGI IMG/M metagenome (GOLD analysis project Ga0256406, IMG submission 185986) | Bovine rumen microbial communities from Lethbridge, Alberta, Canada - RJG_03 | ecosystem: Host-associated > Mammals > Digestive system > Stomach > Rumen | place: Canada: Alberta | collected...
CTTGCTCAGGCTAAGGTCTATCAGAATAAGAAGAAGCGTACCCTGCTGGCGGCCAAGTTTATCCAGGGGGCAGCTTGGAACATGGTGATGAACCTCAACTACTATCACCGGCGAGGCAAGGACTTGGGCTCAACCATCGACGGCATCAAAGCATTGGCCAAGACTCTACCATCGGCCGCTGACGTAGAAGAGGTAATGGGCATTGAGGGAAATATCCGCAAACTGTATTATGATGCCTTTGATGTCATCCTTGATGATTACAAGATGGGCGTGCGTACCAAGCAACCACCGCAGAATGAGGTCAATGCGCTCATCTCTTTCGGCAATATGATGTGCTATACGGAGACGCTCCGGGCTATCCATCAGACGCAACTCAATCCTACCATCTCCTTTCTGCACACGCCAGGCGAGCGCCGCTATTCGCTCTGTCTTGACATATCAGAGATATTTAAACCCATCATCGTTGACAGGGTCATCTTCAAGGTACTCAACAAGCATGCGCTGGGACAGCAGCACTTTGACCACAAGCTCAATTCGTGCTTGCTCAATCAGAAAGGTAAGCTCATCTATGTTAAGGCTATGGAAGACCGGTACAACGAGACTTTCCGTCACCGCTCTCTCGGCCGCAACGTGAGTTACAAGCATCTCATCAAATTGGAGTGCTATAAGCTGTTAAAAGATATCCTTGGCATTGAGGAGTACAAGCCCTTTAAGATGTACTGGTAGAGAAGCTATATATAATAAGGTGTAGAGACTATAAAAAAGGAGAAGCTCATGTATGTGATATTGGTATATGATGTAGCCCAAAAACGGGTAGGAAAGATGCTGAAACTGTGCAGAAAGTATCTCTGCTGGATACAGAATTCGGTATTTGAAGGCGAGTTGTCAGAAGCCAAACTACGGGAACTAAAGTCGCAAATCGGTAGCATCATTGACGCAGATACCGACAGCGTGATAATATTTACGAATAAGATGAGTTATAATATGGACAAAGAGATCCTTGGTAAGGAACGGATGTCGACAGATAACTTCTTATAAAAGTTGTCGATGTCTACCATAGTCCGAGAATTAAGGCTCAAGAAACTTATTCTTTCGCTCTTTGACATGTTGAAACACTAATAGATAAAGGAAGTTGTCGTAGCTCCATCATTTTTATATTTTTCCACATCGACATGTTTTTCCCCGGTTTTTTCGTATCTTTGCATCCGGGAAACCGTGGAAACAGGGGCCTCAGCCCCTATGTAGATGTGGGTCTTAATCGAACCTTTATGGAATTGAAATATACGAGACAGTTATCTTTCTTATTGTGAGGATAGTCTTAATCGAACCTTTATGGAATTGAAATTTCAAAATAATAGTCAACCTTATTTCCATTCAGAGTCTTAATCGAACCTTTATGGAATTGAAATAAACCAAACGGCGAAGGCGCACCCTTTTAGATGAGTCTTAATCGAACCTTTATGGAATTGAAATAAAGCAAGGTGAGGTTGCTGACTCTGAAGCTTATAAGTCTTAATCGAACCTTTATGGAATTGAAATGATTGTGCCCGTTTATTCTCTGCCTCCACACGGGGTCTTAATCGAACCTTTATGGAATTGAAATAAAAGAGAAAGCTGAATACCGGGTTGTCCCTGCTTGGGTCTTAATCGAACCTTTATGGAATTGAAATTCCATAGAGTCGGGCGAAATGGAACGTGAGACAAGTCTTAATCGAACCTTTATGGAATTGAAATAAAAATATCTCCTATGAGGTCGGCAAAGACAAGAGTCTTAATCGAACCTTTATGGAATTGAAATAAGTGAAGAGCCGTGACCTCTCGGATGACGTGATGAGTCTTAATCGAACCTTTATGGAATTGAAATATGTTTATACAACGCTGCTCCATATTCAGAAAGTGTCTTAATCGAACCTTTATGGAATTGAAATTGACTCAAGGCACGAAAGTCTTTGTGCGTGGCGACGGTCTTAATCGAACCTTTATGGAATTGAAATGTGAGTCGTTAATCGATAACCATGTGCCGGAGATGGTCTTAATCGAACCTTTATGGAATTGAAATAAGCAAGAGGAGCCGCAGGCGACGAACTGCCAGCGTCTTAATCGAACCTTTATGGAATTGAAATTCTCATACGGCAGCCGGTATCTGTTGTAACTCTCGTCTTAATCGAACCTTTATGGAATTGAAATAGTATAAACTTAACACCCGCCTTGATGATACCGTGTCTTAATCGAACCTTTATGGAATTGAAATAGAGAGAGCAGTCGTATGAGCAACGATTTTCTAAGTCTTAATCGAACCTTTATGGAATTGAAATAAATGTAGGGTTTGTTCTTCACCTCTGCCATTTCCGTCTTAATCGAACCTTTATGGAATTGAAATCGAGCTACAAGAAGGCTCTCGCCTACTGTGCAGAGTCTTAATCGAACCTTTATGGAATTGAAATAGAATTCTTTCTCCGATTCGGACTGATCCCGAAAGTCTTAATCGAACCTTTATGGAATTGAAATGGGGTAAACTGATTATAGAAAATACGGTCAAAGGGTCTTAATCGAACCTTTATGGAATTGAAATTACTGACTCTGCTTGATGCCGACAACCGGTGCATAGTCTTAATCGAACCTTTATGGAATTGAAATGTGTTTCACTGCCTTGCTGCAACAGCGTGCGGGTGTCTTAATCGAACCTTTATGGAATTGAAATTCGGACGGCCGCTTCGCGATCAACAATGACAACAGTCTTAATCGAACCTTTATGGAATTGAAATGTGTTACGGGTGATACGCGAAAGATTGCCTTTCCGTCTTAATCGAACCTTTATGGAATTGAAATATCGATGATTGAGAAGTCAACGACCATCGCAACAGTCTTAATCGAACCTTTATGGAATTGAAATATATAAATTTCAGCGTCGAGATGAAGCGCTTGGTGTCTTAATCGAACCTTTATGGAATTGAAATAAGGATGTCATGCTCACGTCCAACGTCGTCGATACAGTCTTAATCGAACCTTTATGGAATTGAAATGCAAGAAGGATGTCGCTATCTACGGGGTTATTTAGTCTTAATCGAACCTTTATGGAATTGAAATGTAACGAGGTGTGGCCTGTGTCCATCGACGACTGCGTCTTAATCGAACCTTTATGGAATTGAAATGCAAGAAGGATGTCGCTATCTACGGGGTTATTTAGTCTTAATCGAACCTTTATGGAATTGAAATTACCATCTCGCCACGTGTGCGTGAGTATGAGGACGGTCTTAATCGAACCTTTATGGAATTGAAATAGTACAACATGAGTTTACTCACCGATTCCATCTTCAGTCTTAATCGAACCTTTATGGAATTGAAATGAAGAAAAACGGTAAAAGTATTTTTGCCTCGATTCGTCTTAATCGAACCTTTATGGAATTGAAATTGAAGAGGACCGTCAAGGAACTTTTGCCAAGAATCGTCTTAATCGAACCTTTATGGAATTGAAATTGAAGATCACATGTACTTGTAAACTTTGGATTGAGTCTTAATCGAACCTTTATGGAATTGAAATGATTGTCCGTTAATTATGTGCACAAGTCCTTTGTTTGTCTTAATCGAACCTTTATGGAATTGAAATTTGTTTAGGCTTGCTCGTGATGAGTAGGCCTTTACTGTCTTAATCGAACCTTTATGGAATTGAAATCCGTTACTACCATCAGCCGAGGCAACAACCACGTTGTCTTAATCGAACCTTTATGGAATTGAAATGAATCAACATAAAAGGAACGAGTAGACGCAGACTGTCTTAATCGAACCTTTATGGAATTGAAATTAGAAAGCCTTAATAAAAGAAAGAAGAGGAAGCAGTCTTAATCGAACCTTTATGGAATTGAAATATCCTACAGGAAAGAACATCATCAAGACAAGGACGTCTTAATCGAACCTTTATGGAATTGAAATAACACACTTCCTACCATACTCCTACTTGCATCCTGTCTTAATCGAACCTTTATGGAATTGAAATGATGATTCACGGAAAATTGAATAAGAGTAAGAACCGTCTTAATCGAACCTTTATGGAATTGAAATGAGCGTTAGACCTAAAATCTTTTTGGCTTTTAAGCGTCTTAATCGAACCTTTATGGAATTGAAATAGAATGAAGTAGACGAAAAAATTAACGGAAAGAAGTCTTAATCGAACCTTTATGGAATTGAAATAGCCATTGTCAGATTCCTATAGTATCGAGGAACTGTCTTAATCGAACCTTTATGGAATTGAAATTACGTATAGGCTTGCTCGTGATGAGTAGGCCTTTACTCGTCTTAATCGAACCTTTATGGAATTGAAATCGTAGACGGTAAAAGCACGATTGTGCGCAATGATGTCTTAATCGAACCTTTATGGAATTGAAATAGAAATATATCGAGCTTCGTAACGAGTTGCCTAAGTCTTAATCGAACCTTTATGGAATTGAAATATCTTTAAGTTAGACTTGGGTACAACAAACTTAGAGTCTTAATCGAACCTTTATGGAATTGAAATTAATAAGCTTTACAAAAAGACCAAAGAGGCAAAATGGTCTTAATCGAACCTTTATGGAATTGAAATTTTATTAACACCGTCGTGGGCATATCTGCCAATGGTCTTAATCGAACCTTTATGGAATTGAAATGATGGTTATAAGCTAAAGAAATGGCGTAAACCCTGTCTTAATCGAACCTTTATGGAATTGAAATGAACGAAGAATCGTTGATTTACCATCAACATGATGTCTTAATCGAACCTTTATGGAATTGAAATAGAAAAAACGGTCAGTCAAGTAAAGCGGAAAACGGTCTTAATCGAACCTTTATGGAATTGAAATAGGACAAAGCCTGAAGTAGGTGCATCAATCGTTCCGTCTTAATCGAACCTTTATGGAATTGAAATTGATCATCTTCGTTCCGCGAGCCACATCTTTGTTAAGTCTTAATCGAACCTTTATGGAATTGAAATTACGGTACGTTGATAGAACCGTTACTAACGATTAGTCTTAATCGAACCTTTATGGAATTGAAATTGGTCATCATGGTACGTTTCCCATTCAAAGCAGAGTCTTAATCGAACCTTTATGGAATTGAAATTAGATAGCAGCACCCATGCTTGTCCACATCTCGAGTCTTAATCGAACCTTTATGGAATTGAAATATGATAGACCTAACACTTCTATTATCCATATACTCGTCTTAATCGAACCTTTATGGAATTGAAATGAAGATCCTTTCCCATCTGATAGTAGGCCGTGCCGTCTTAATCGAACCTTTATGGAATTGAAATAGACTATCGGCCAGACGGTTATCAATCCACCCACTTACGTCTTAATCGAACCTTTATGGAATTGAAATGACAATGATGGTTCCATGCCGAGAATCGTCTTGGGTCTTAATCGAACCTTTATGGAATTGAAATTACCATCCGTCGTGCCACTCACGATGTCCCACACGTCTTAATCGAACCTTTATGGAATTGAAATGGTGGAAATTACCGCACGGCTGCTTGTCAGGGCTGAGTCTTAATCGAACCTTTATGGAATTGAAATTTTGTAAAGTTTTAAGAATGTTGTTCATGTTCTGGTCTTAATCGAACCTTTATGGAATTGAAATACGACATCGACGAAAGCTCCAAGCTCATCAACGAGTCTTAATCGAACCTTTATGGAATTGAAATTAAGACACATCCCCGGTATTGCTGCCGTAGATACGTCTTAATCGAACCTTTATGGAATTGAAATAACACAAAGGCCTTTGCCGATTTCCTGACGGGCACAGTCTTAATCGAACCTTTATGGAATTGAAATAGGTTCACGCGCCCGGCTTGTTGCAGCAGGTTGTGTCTTAATCGAACCTTTATGGAATTGAAATCAGATTTGCGTGCGGGTCAGCCCGCTCTTCTGCCGTCTTAATCGAACCTTTATGGAATTGAAATGTGATACAAACTTCCCGGAGATGGAGAAATGGATCGTCTTAATCGAACCTTTATGGAATTGAAATATAAGAGCGTTTGACGCGAAGGAAATTACGTCAAGTCTTAATCGAACCTTTATGGAATTGAAATACGTTACAAGGGGCGTGGGTACATACAGATAACCGTCTTAATCGAACCTTTATGGAATTGAAATCGGGTGAGGAAGCCAAGGCGTTCAAGCAACAGACGTCTTAATCGAACCTTTATGGAATTGAAATATAAACTCCGATTTGTTTTTCACGGCTGTTAGGATGTCTTAATCGAACCTTTATGGAATTGAAATAATGCAGGAAAGTAAGCTGTTGGCCTGCTCTCAAGTCTTAATCGAACCTTTATGGAATTGAAATGTAGTCTCACCGTCCATACCCATCACCGGGAGCTCGTCTTAATCGAACCTTTATGGAATTGAAATTCAATACTTGCAGCACAACGGAACTCCATGGATTGTCTTAATCGAACCTTTATGGAATTGAAATTCCGTACCCGTGATGGTGTTCTTTATCGCCTCCGGTCTTAATCGAACCTTTATGGAATTGAAATAACTATGTTGCCTCACTGTCTACTACAGAGGAGAAAGTCTTAATCGAACCTTTATGGAATTGAAATGTGGGTTTTTATCGAAGATAAAGGAAAGGTAACTGTCTTAATCGAACCTTTATGGAATTGAAATAGAACAAAAATTTCGTTCCCCGGTTTTAATTCTTTGTCTTAATCGAACCTTTATGGAATTGAAATTTTTGCACGCCATTGAAGCCTTGACAAATCTGATTGCGTCTTAATCGAACCTTTATGGAATTGAAATGCAGAAGCAACAACAACATTCACATTAACCATATGTCTTAATCGAACCTTTATGGAATTGAAATAAATATCCTTATCCATCCGCCAACCCCGACGAACAGTCTTAATCGAACCTTTATGGAATTGAAATTAAAGATGTTTTTGATTCTGTTTCTGATGTTGTAGTCTTAATCGAACCTTTATGGAATTGAAATTCTGTATGAGCCCAAGGTGGACAATCTTGATTCTGTCTTAATCGAACCTTTATGGAATTGAAATGCCATAATCTGTTATTTTCTATCAAGTTCCTGGTCAGTCTTAATCGAACCTTTATGGAATTGAAATATTATGTCATTGACACTCGTATAAGCGTCAAAGTGTCTTAATCGAACCTTTATGGAATTGAAATCTCAATTCATTCTTCCCAGGCTTGCTGGAAGCCTGTCTTAATCGAACCTTTATGGAATTGAAATTTATTAAACCTCGAGTCTATCATGCCATTGCCCAAATGTCTTAATCGAACCTTTATGGAATTGAAATGCGCATACGGATTTGCCAAAACTCTCCCCATGAAGAGTCTTAAACGAACCTTTATGGAATTGAAATGCAGGTGTGCAGGACTACATTAGAGGTATCAACCCCGTCTTAATCGAACCTTTATGGAATTGAAATTCGATACTTATCAGAATGACAGTGGCAGTCATAATGTCTTAATCGAACCTTTATGGAATTGAAATGCTCGATCCAGTTGTATTTACCCTCCACACCATTCGTCTTAATCGAACCTTTATGGAATTGAAATGCGGGTCGATGGGACAAGCGAAGACGGAGATCAAGTCTTAATCGAACCTTTATGGAATTGAAATTGTGTCCTCATTCCTTAATAAGATAAAGGTTTACGTCTTAATCGAACCTTTATGGAATTGAAACAGCGGATTTATGGCACGGCCATTCCGCTTCCGGATGTCTTAATCGTACCTTTATGGAATTGAAACTGAATAGTATGGGTGCTACAACGCCATATAACACGTCTTAATCGTACCTTTATGGAATTGAAACGACATTCTTTTCGTTGTGGGTACATGTTTCTACTCAGTTCACCACTGGGGCCTTTCCCTGAGCAAAACGGGAAATAACATTTCCATCCCTGCGCTACAGATTCATTGGGAAAGTAGTTACCTTTGCACAGGCAAGCGTGATTTCTGAGTTCTGCCATCGCGTCGCGCCGTGTCACGATCCTGCCTCAGATGTGTCACGATCCTGCCTCAGTTGTGTCACGATCCTGCCTCAGTTGTGTCACGATCCTGCCTCATACGTGTCACGATTCTGTCTCATACGTGTCACGATCCTGCCTCATACGTGTCACGATTCTGCGTCATGCCTCGCTGTTTTGTAGTTGCGCTTGTCTCGCGATACCGTTTGTTTCGCATTATTGTTATCGCGGATAGTTACATTTCCAATGGACAGCATAATCTCGCTTCTTCTCCACAATATTTTAAGCCAAGAGTATCTTCGCATTGCTGAGGCACAAAGACAATAATCCACGACGGAGAACGTTAGAAGTATAAACCTGCATCAAGAATGAACAAAGTACTTAAATTCTACGACTATGACAAGGTGCTCGCCGCTTACGAGGATCGCATTTTACATATGCCCGCCATCCATACTACCGCCGCGAGCTCATGCAGTTTATCATCGACAAAAAGATTATCGCCCCGCTGTCTTCCAACACAGAGGACCTTGCTGCAGATGGGCTATCGCTTAAGAATCTATTAGCGCTATTGATTGCCATCTGATTGATGAGAAATATTTGGCATACGTCCACAGGCCGCAAGTTAGGATTATACACACCAAAGCCGCTGAGCATCAACGCTCAGCGGCTTTGTTATAACAGGTTACACATCGTATGGCGGTCCACAGTCTCTGCGGCTCAGCGTGAAAACAGCTCTCAAATCCCGCAAAAGAACGTGACAAGAAACGGGACACTGAAATCCATGATGAACCCATGAAAGACCGAGAGCGTCGCCAGATCCTTGCCGCTATAGCGCGTGATGATAGGCAACGTGGTATCCATCGATGTCGCTCCTCCCACGCTGATCGGTGCCAACGGACCGAACCAACGGGCCAGGAGCGGGGAGCAGAGTAGCGTGAGGAGCTCCCGCACGATATTGGCTAAGAGTGCCACCGTGCCAAGCGCAGCCCCACGGTACTGGGTGATGAAGATGCTCGAAAGGGAGTAATAACCGAAACCGGACCCGATGGCGAAACAGTCGGTCAGGCGCATGTCGGGGAGGAGGAGGCTCACCGCCAGACAACCGGCCAAGGTCCCGCCAAGGGTGCAGAGCGGTAACAGGAGCAGGCGCGGACGGGTATGGCGAAGGGTGGAGAGCACCTCACTGTCGGAGCCGATGCTCATCCCCACACAGAAGATCAGAGCGCAGAGTGTCACATAGCTCACATCACTATCGCCTGCCGCTGCTGGCAGGAGCTGGAACCATCCACCAAGAAGGCCGAGGATGAAGAAGGCGAGGATGATCAGACTGCCTCTCATGCCGTTCCTCCTTTCTTTCCCGAAAGGCGGGACCACCGCCACAGCCCCCAGGCCAACGACGCACTGCCCAAGGACGCCGCGAAGGCTATCGCCACACCCTCAGCACCTAAGCGGCTCATACTGTGGATGATTCGATCATCACCACCCACCTCGATGCCCAACAGGAACAACAAAGCCCAGATAAGAACCGTGGTGAGTGGCGAGAGCCATGCCAGTCGTCGTTTCCTCAGCAAGCGGCCCGCGACGATGCCGCACGCCATCATCAGAATAATCGTCAACATATCTTCTTGTGTCAATCCGAAATCGTGTCGGCACAAAGTTACTAATAATCCGCCAACATCAGTCAGCATTGATCACATTTATTACAAGTTGGCAGCATACTGAAGACAGACTTGCATCGTCTCACGTCAGTGGGTTAACATCTTTGCAACCGGGTTGCAGCAACTTCTCCGTAACTTTGCGGCAGAAATAAAATAAGCAAACAATTATGGATAAGAAACTCTTAACCCGCATTTTCCTGTCAGCCGTACTGCTCTTTGCGGCTTGGATGGTGACGAGATCGTTTGTGATGCCCGTTTGGGCTCAGCTGCTCGTCTATCTTGTACCCTATCTGCTCATCTCTTATGACGTGATGGGCGAGGCGGTAGAAGAAGGTATCAAGGAGCGCAACCCGTTCAATGAAGATTTCCTCATGTGCGTCGCCACGATAGGTGCCTTGCTCATCGGGTTCCTTCCCGGCGCTGAGCCACAGTTTCCCGAAGCTGTCTTCGTGATGCTCTTCTTCCAGGTTGGCGAGCTCTTTGAAGACTTTGCCGAGGACAGGAGCCGGCACGCCGTCAAGGCACTGATGGACATCCGGCCCGACACGGCCAACGTGGAACGCGGCGGAGCGGTCAGCGTCGTCGACCCCAACGACGTGAAACCCGGTGAGATCGTGGTCATACGACCGGGCGAGCGCGTACCGATGGACGGGACGATCATCGAGGGTGCGTCGAGTCTCAACACCGTGGCACTGACGGGCGAGAGCGTACCCCGCAGCGTAGGTGTGGGCGACGAGGCGCTGAGCGGCTGCGTCAATGTGTCGGGCGTTCTGAAGGTGAGAGTGACCAAGAGTTTCGGCGACTCAACAGCTTCAAAGATTATCAAACTCGTGGAGGAATCGTCGGAGAACAAGTCGAAAAGCGAGACGTTCATCCGCCGTTTCTCCCGTGTCTATACGCCCATTGTCGTCTTTTTGGCCATCGCGGTAGCGTTCGTCCCGCCTCTTTTCTGCGACAGTTATGAGCAAGGCCTCGTGACGTGGATCTACCGGGCGCTGAGCTTCCTCGTGGTGAGCTGCCCGTGCGCCTTGGTCATCTCCGTGCCTCTGAGCTTCTTCGGCGGTATCGGCGGTGCTTCGCGCAAAGGCATACTCATCAAAGGCGGCAACTATATGGATGCCCTTGCCAAACTGTCCACGGTGGTCTTCGACAAGACAGGCACGCTGACCAAAGGCGTGTTTATGGTGACGGCCGTCCATCCCGAGACCATCGGTACCAAGGACTTGCTGCACCTCGCCGCGCATGCCGAGAACTACAGCACCCACCCCATCGCCTCTGCCTTGCGGGCGGCATTCAGCGAGGAACCGTTTGAGGACGTGAAGTTCAACGACAAGGGCGCTGCCCGTTCCGGCGATACGCTTGCCGACGGCTGCCACTTAGAGGATGTAGAGGAGATTGCCGGAAAGGGCATCCGTGCGACGGTCAACGGGCATAAGGTCTGCGTTGGCAATGATAGACTGATGGAGGCCGTGGGTGCACAGGTCGCAGCGTGCGAGAAATGCAGGCACATCGTCGGCACTACCATCCATGTGGCCGTGGACGGTGCTTATGCCGGACATATCATCATCGCCGACAAGGTGAAAGACGACAGCCGGGAAGCCGTTGCAGCCTTGAGGCAACTTGGGGTGGACAAGACCGTGATGCTCACGGGCGACCACGAGCGCGTAGCCGCCAATGTGGCGGAGAACCTAGGCATCGACGAATATCACGCGGAACTGATGCCTCAGGACAAGGTGGCTCAGGTGGAACGTCTCCTCAAGGAGAAGCCGGAAGGAAGGACCTTGGGCTTCGTCGGCGACGGTATCAACGACGCGCCGGTTCTGGCCCGGGCTGATGTAGGTATCGCCATGGGATCACTTGGCTCCGACGCGGCTATCGAGGCTGCCGACGTGGTGCTGATGGACGACAAGCCGTCAAAGATTGCCACCGCGATCCGCATCGCCCGAAAGACCATAGCCAATGCCCGGCAGAACACCACGTTCGCCATCGCCGTAAAGGTTCTTATCCTCATCCTTGTTGCCACGGGACTCTTAGGCCGTTACGCCATGCCAGTTGCCGTCTTCGGAGATGTCGGCGTAATGGTGCTCTGCGTGCTCAATGCCATGCGGACGCTGCGGGTGTGACGCAACGTTGAAATTATCATCTTTTGATAATCATGATAAAAGTATGATCTTTCCTGTAAAAAACAGTAGAACACATAGTCTGTAATCTGTGAAAAAAGGTTGGCTCTGGAATGCGAGAACAGCACGCCGGAGCCAACAACAAAGAATCAATCTGATTAGTCTATTTTCTCGTCAGCCTCATAGCCGCCCATCTCGCGGATGGCATTCTTCAGCATGACATACTGTTCGAAGAGGTCGTTGACAGCCTCCTCGCCCTTTGTATAGTCGTGCATCGGGCTCTTGAGGAAGAAGCTGAGGAAGCGCTGGATGCCGTAACGTCCGGCACGCGCGGCGAGGTCGCTGAGAAGCGTGAGGTCGAGCAGCAACGGAGCGGCGAGGATAGAGTCGCGGCAGAGGAAGTTGATCTTGATCTGCATGGGGTAGCCCATCCAGCCGAAGATGTCGATGTTGTCCCAGCCTTCTTTGTTGTCGTTGCGTGGCGGGTAATAGTTGATGCGCACCTTGTGATAGATATTGCCGTAGAGATCGGGCTGATCTTCCTTGCGCAGAATGGTCTCTAAGGTAGAGAGCTTCGAGACCTCCTTGGTATGGAAGTTGGCAGGCTCGTCGAGCACGAGGCCGTCGCGGTTTCCGAGGATATTGGTAGAGAACCATCCTGCCAGACCGAGGTTGCGAACCTTGAGGATCGGCGCGAAACCCGACTTGACGAGCGTCTGGCCAGTCTTGAAGTCCTTGCCGGCGATAGGCATCTTGGTCTTATCGGCCAGCTCCCACATAGCGGGGATGTCGACCGTCGTGTTGGGGGCTCCCATGATGAACGGGCAGCCTTCCGTCAGCGCGGCATAGGCATAGCACATCGACGGAGCAATATGGTCGCGGTCGTCGGCTTTCATGGCTGCCTCGAGCTTGGCTAAGGTGCCATGATACGCCTCATCGTATGGTACATATATCTCAGTCGAGGCAGCCCAGATGACGACGATACGGCTCACGCCCGTCGATGCCTTGAAGTCCTCGATATCCTTGCGAAGGGCTTCAACCATATCCCAGCGCGTCTGGCAGTCCTTGACGTTGTCGCCCGTAAGACGTTTGGCATAGTTGGGGTCGAAGGCTGCTTTCATGGGAACGATCTGCTCGAGCTCATCGCGCACAGGCTCGATATCTTTCGCCTTCAGCACTTCGGCATAGACAGCGGCCTGGTAAGCATTCTGCGGATAGACATCCCAGCAACCGAAGACAATATCGTCGAGGGTTGCCAAAGGCACAATGTCCTTATAGTGAAGGTATTGCTTTTCAGCGCCATCGCCTACGCGAATCTTGTCATACTGCGTCATGGAACCGATAGGCTTGGCAAGTCCTTTGCGTGCCATAAGCACACCGGTCATGAAGGTCGTTGCCACAGCGCCGCAGCCAACGACAAGAATACCCAGCTTTCCGTCAGCGGGCTTAACGTTTGTTTGTTTCATGTTTGTTTGGTTATTAAATTAAAGATATTGGTTAACTCCCTAAATAATATTCGGTAAAGTTACGAACTACTGTAGAAACAAGCAATTATTGTGTTATAATTTATTCTAAAAAGCGCAATAAAGGCAACAAAAGGTGCATTATCACCGTTCTGCTGCTTCCTGCTGCCGGGTTTCGGAGCGCCTGCCCAATACCCAGAACGCCACGGCGGAGGCTGCCGCGACGTTGAGCGAGTCGACCCCGCGCGCCATTGGGATCTTCACGACATAGTCGGCCCCGTCGATGGCATCCATCGGCAGGCCGTCGCCCTCCGTGCCCATAACCACGGCGAGACGCGGCTCCTGTTGCAACCGGGCATCGTCGAGCGCGATACTGTCGTGACGCAAGGCCATGGCCACCGTTTTGAATCCCGCTTCGTGCAAGGCTTCCAAGGGCGCGTCGAGCCAGGCCCAAGGCAGTTTGAACACGGTGCCCATCGACACGCGTACGGCCCGGCGGTTGAACGGATCGCAGCTGTCCGTCGTCAGCAAGGCTCCGTCGATGCCCAATGCCGCGGCAGAGCGAAAGATGGCACCGATGTTCGTCGTGTCGCAAACAGCCTTGATGACGACAAGGCGACGCGCATGGCCGCACAGCTCGCGCCACGACATCACCTTGGGCCGGCGCATGGCACAGAGCACGCCGCGCGTGAGCGTATAGCCTGTCAGAGAGGCTAAGAGCTCGCGGCTGCCCGTATAGACAGGAATGTCGCCGAGACGACGGATGAGTGGAGCCGCGTCGCCTTCGATATGACGGGCCTCACAGAGCAGGGAGAGCGGCTCCAGGCCTTCGTCCAATGCTACGCTGATGACCTTCGGGCTCTCCACGATGATGATGCCATCGTCCGGATGGAGACGGTTGCGAAGCTGATGATCGGTGAGGCGGTGATAGACCGCTACACCGGGGGCATCGAGAGAATGAATTTCAATGACAGCCATGATAAGGTGATTTAATGTTACAAAATTACAAAATAAAGTCGATTAATTATTCTATATCAACCGAAAATGATTAACTTTGCACGTAACTATACATAAGGTAAAACCAATTTTTAATATAAGTACACATGAAACCTACATTATTATTGTTAGCTGCCGGCATGGGCAGTCGTTATGGTGGTTTGAAACAACTTGACGGACTGGGTCCCAATGGTGAGACAATCATGGACTACAGCATCTACGACGCTATTCAGGCTGGTTTCGGCAAGATTGTCTGGGTTATCCGCAAAGACTTTGAGCAGGATTTCCGCGAGAAGATCCTCTCCAAATACGAGGGACATATCCCCTGCGAGATCGTCTTCCAGAACCTTGACAAGATTCCGGAGGGCTACAGCGTTCCCGAAGGCCGCACGAAGCCTTGGGGGACCAACCACGCCGTGATGATGGCTAAGGATGTCATCAAGGAGCCGTTCTGCGTCATCAACTGCGACGACTTCTACAACCGCGACTGCTTCAAGGTCATCGGCAAGTTCCTTTCTGAACTCCCCGAGGGCAGCAACGGCAAGTATGCCATGGTCGGCTTCCGTGTGGCCAACACGCTGTCCGACAACGGTTCCGTGAGCCGTGGTGTCTGCGCCAAGGATGCCAACGGGCATCTCACCTCCTGCGTAGAGCGCACAGAGATAGAGCGCCAGGCCGACGGGAAGGTAGCCTACAAGGACGAGAAGGGCGAATGGGTCTCCATCCCCGACAACACACCTGTTTCCATGAACGTGTGGGGATTCACACCCGAATATTTCGACTATTCAGAAAAGCTTTTCAAGGAGTTCCTCGACCAGCCGGCCACGAAGGCCAACCCCAAGGCCGAGTATCTCATTCCCTGGGTCGTAGACAAGCTCATCAAGAGCGGGAAGGCTACCTGTCAGGTCCTCGACACCACCTCCAAGTGGTTCGGCGTGACTTATTCCGCCGACCGTCCGGGCACAGTAGAGAGAATCCAGAAACTTGTGGACGAAGGCATCTATCCTAACAAACTATTTTAAGACAACTTTAAAAACTAACGTATAATGGCAAAAACAAACAGTAACGGTCGTGCCATCGCCATCGTGGCTTGTATCTTCCTCTATGGCATGATATCGTTCGTGACCAACCTCGCCGCTCCTATCGGTGTCATCTGGAAAAACCAGCCGGAGATAGGCGGCAGCAACATGCTCGGCATGATGGGTAACTTCATGAACTTCTTCGCTTATCTGTTCATGGGTATCCCTGCCGGCAACCTGCTCACAAAAATAGGGTACAAGAAGACAGCCCTCATCGGTATCGCCTTAGGCTTCTTTGGTGTGCTCATCCAGTTCCTTTCCGGCACGTCGGAGGGTATGACGGGCTTCATCATCTACCTCGTCGGTGCCTTCGTCTCCGGCTTCTCTGTGTGCCTGCTCAACACCGTTGTAAACCCGATGCTCAACCAGCTCGGTGGCGGCGGCAACCGCGGCAACCAGCTTAACCTCATCGGCGGCACTTTCAACTCGCTCATGGGTACGATGACTCCTATGCTCGTCGGTGCACTCATCGGCACAGTGACAAAGAACACCGCCATGAGCGATGTCAACCTCGTGCTCTACATGGCTATGGGTGTCTTCCTCGTGACATTCTTCATTCTCCTCTTCGTGCCTATCGAGAACCCGAAGAAGATGGGAGGAGAGATAACCTTCGAGCATTCTCCCTTCGCCTTCCGCCACTTCACCTTCGGTGTCGTCGCCATCTTCGTCTATGTCGGTGTGGAGACCGGTCTCCCCGGCACGCTCAACTTCTATATCTCTGACACGACAGCCAACGGTGCTGGCGTGATGACGCTCAACCCGATGGTGAAGGCTGCCGCTATCGGCGGGTTTGCTGCCGGGACCTACTGGCTGCTGATGCTTGTCGGACGTCTCGTCTCTTCGTTCATTGCCTCCAAGGTGTCGAGCCGTGCCATGATGATCGTCACCAATGGCGCTGCCATGATCCTCATCCTCTTGGCTATGTTCTTGCCGAAGAGCATCACAGGTTCCATGCCCGTGTTCACTGGATCCGGCTTCCAGGTGGTGACACTTCCGCTGAGCGCTATCCTCATCGTGTTCTGTGGTCTCTGCACCTCGATCATGTGGTCGAGCATCTTCAACCTCGCCACAGAGGGACTGGGCAAATACACGGAGAAAGCCAGTGGTATCTTCATGATGATGGTTGTCGGCGGCGGTGTGCTCCCGCTGATCCAGAACGCGGTGGCTGACGCTACGCTCAACTACATGCTCTCTTATATCGTGCCGCTCATCGCCGTGGCTTACATGTTCTGCTACGCCGCCTTCTTCTCGAAGAACGTCAACAAGGACATACCGGTATAATAAGGAAGTACGGAAGTACTGAATAAGGAAGTCCGGAAGTCACAGAAGTACAGAAGTCCAGTCATTACCTTTGCTATACCTGATTATCAGGTGCATAAGCATATGACTGGACTTCTATCATAAACGATTCTTATTTTTGCAACAGAAACCCCTAAATAGACGATGCTATGACAGACAGGAGTATGCAGGAGATTGAGGAGATGCAAGGAGCCAAGTATATCAATCCCTATACCGACTTCGGATTCAAGAAGCTGTTTGGAACTCCCCTCAACAAGGACTTGCTGATAAGCTTCCTCAACTCGCTTTTCAAGGGCCGGGAAGTAGTGCGGGACCTTACCTATCTTAACGGTGAGAACCTTGGCAACGGTTATGGCGACCGCCGTGCCATCTTCGATGTCTATTGCGAGAACGAGCAGGGCGAGACGTTCATCGTTGAGATGCAGAAGGCCGAGCAACAGTTCTTCAAGGACAGAAGCATTTTCTATTCCACTTTCGCTATTCAAAACCAGGGGAAGAAAGGTATTTGGAACTTTAATCTCAAAGGAGTCTATACGGTTGGCATCTTGGACTTCGTCTTCCCCGATCATGAATATCCGAAGGACAGCCTGCGGCATGAGGTGAAGTTGGTGGATGTCGACGACAAGCATGTGTTCTATGACAAATTGACCTTCCTCTATCTTGAGATGCCGAAGTTTAGCAAGAAAGAGGATGAACTGAAAACGATGTATGACAAGTGGCTCTTTGTCCTTCATAATCTTTCCCGCCTGATGAAGCGTCCCGCAGCATTACAGGAGCGTATTTTCACACGGCTCTTTGAGCAGGCAGAGATAGCTCTTTACACCCCAGAGGAACGCCAGGACTACGAGGACAGTCTGAAGGTCTATCGTGACATGAAAAATGTTCTCGATACTGCAGAACTGAAAGGCATGAAGAAAGGCATGAAGAAAGGACTGGAAAAAGGACGGAAAGAAGGTCTGAAAAAAGGCATTGAGCAAGGTTCTTTTGAAGAAAGGAGAAAGAATGCGAGAGCTATGAAAGACTTGGGGTTGCCATTGGAGACAATCGCAAAAGTAACAGGAATGACTGCAGAAGATATAGAAAAGATTTAAAAGCTTGCAGCCTTTATTGATATAAAGGTTTCCTTCGTTTCTATATCTGATATGAAAGAAGCCAAGAAGAGCCTTGAAAACAAGCTGACGCGAAAAGAGAAAAGTGAGGAGTGAGGAGTGAGGAATTAAGAGTGAGAAGTGAAGAGTTATTTTCTCTCGCAGAGCCGCAGAACTAATTGAGCCGCAGAGATAATACATCTGAGAATGAGAGAGCGCGGAGAGACCTTCGGTCTTGGAAGGAGTTCACAGAGATGAACCATCACTATTCTTGCCGAATATCTGCTCAACCCCTCCACATAGACCGAAGGTCTCTCCGTTCTCTCCTCTAAAGGCCAAAGGCCTCTCAGCGATCTCAGCCTCTCACACGTATCCGCTCTGCGGCTCAATAAACTCTGCGGCTCTGCGTGAAAAGTCTGATGTCAGTGCAGGGAAGGGCTTCATGCTCTTCCCTGCATTGGGTATGCGTCACCCTATATCACCTAAAGATCCTTGCAAGTGCTTGATTATCAAGAAAAGTGTTTAGTATCAATAAAAAAACGAAGTCCGGAAGTCGCAGAAGTCCGGAAGTACAGTCATTGCCTTTGCTATACCCGATTATCAGGTGCTTAAGCATATGACTGGACTTCCGGACTTCTGCAACTTCCGGACTTCTCTATTATCACTTCGCCAGATACCGCTCTGCCTCGATGGCAGCCTTGCAGCCGCTTCCGGCAGCTACGACGGCCTGACGGTAAATGGGGTCGGCACAGTCGCCGGCAGCAAAAACGCCTTCCACACTCGTCAGAGGTCTGTCGCCCTGAGTCTTGATATAACCCACGCTGTCCATGTCGAGCTTACCCTTGAAGAGGTCGGTGTTGGGTTTGTGGCCGATGGCGAGGAAGAATCCGTCGATGGGCAGGTCATACTTCTTCTCGTCGGCCTCACCCTTGCGCCATACGAGGTGTGCGCCCTCGACACCATTCTCACCATAAAGACCTAAGGTGTTGGTCTCATAGAGGATCTCGATCTTCGGGTTCTCCTCCACGCGGCGCTTCATGATGTCGGTGGCACGAAGGAAAGGTTTGCGCACAATCATGTAAACCTTGCTTGCCAGTCCGGCGAGATACGTAGCCTCTTCGCAGGCGGTGTCGCCGCCGCCCACGACGGCCACGACCTTCTTGCGGTAGAAGAAACCGTCACACGTGGCGCAGGCCGACACGCCCTGCCCGTTATATTTCTGCTCATCGGGCAGACCAAGATATTTGGCAGAAGCACCCGTAGCCACGATGATCGTCTCAGCCTCTATCTGGTCACCGGTGTCTACCATGACGACATAGGGTTTCTTCGAGAGGTCCACATCCGTGACGACACCGTCGCGCACGTCGGCCCCGAAGCGCTCAGCCTGCTGACGCAGATCCATCATCATCTGGTTGGCATCCACACCCTCGGGATAGCCGGGGAAGTTCTCCACGATCGTGGTCTGCGTGAGCTGGCCACCGGGCTGAATCCCACAGTACTCAATGGGCTGCAGGTTCGCACGTCCTGCATAGATGGCAGCGGTATAACCGGCTGGTCCGCTACCTATAATGAGACACTTTGTCTTTTCCATATATGTATTTCCTTTCTCTGATTGATTCTTTACGCTTTAGAGAAGAGCCTCGACATCTTTGGCAATGTTCTCGATCTTCTCCGTTGGCTCGTAACGCTTGACGACCTGCCCTTTCTTGTTGATGAGGAACTTGGTGAAGTTCCACTTGATGTCCGCCTTCTCCTTATAGTCGGGATCAGCCTCGGAGAGCATCTTGTCAAGGACGGGATAGATAGGATGAGTCTCATCCCAACCGGCGAAGCCTTTCTGCTCCTTGAGGAACTTATAGAGCGGGTCGGCATCGTCGCCGTTGACCTTTATCTTCTTGAACTGAGGAAACTCCGTGCCATAGGTGAGCTTGCAAAACTCATGGATGCTCTCGTCTGTGCCCGGTGCCTGCTGGCCAAACTGGTTGCAGGGGAAGTCGAGGATCTCAAAGCCCTGAGCATGGTAACGCTCGTAGAGCTTCTCTAACTCCTCATACTGCGGTGTAAATCCACACTTCGTAGCCGTGTTGACAATCAGCAGCACCTCGTTGGCATACTCCCTGAGAGAGACCTCGTTGCCCTTGCGGTCCTTCACGGAGAATTCATAAACAGTTCTCATGTCTTTCTTTCCTTTATATATTTTATTGATATGTTATTAATGTGAGTTGGGTGATTATGGTTGCAAACTTACAAAAAAAATGCCACAACACACTTTATACTTGAATATTTTTAGGGATTTTCCCATCACCAATAGGAAAAAACACCCTCCCGATATAGAAATTATGTCTATCTTTGCACCATGAAATAAAAGAAAAGAACTGAATAAAAAGAATAGAACCATGAAAAAGATTTTTACTCTTGTGGCAGCTGCTCTGTTAGTGGCAGCTCCCGCACTCTTCACAAGTTGTGACGATGATCCGTGGTACGATGACGAGCCTTGGTGGTATGGCAACGATGAGCCTTGGTGGTACGGCTACGGAGATGGTGATTATGGTTGGAACGACAACTATTACAACAACGGCGACAACGACGACAACGACTACGCCGACAATGAAGCCGATGTGCTGCAGGGCGAATGGGACGGCACCATGATCTACACCAACGGTGACAACGGGCAGAAGAGCTCCTTCTATGCCAATATGACATTCGTGCGCAACAACAGCGATGCCATCAAAGGCACAGGAACGGAGATCGACTACACCCTCGACAGCAATGGCAACATTGCTGAGCAAAACGACCCGTTGAAGTTCAACTGGTACATCGATGAGAAGACGGGCGACATCTACATCAAGTACACGAACACGCAGAACAAGTCGACATTCGTCATGGATGCCTCCGCCTCCCAGCACGGCTTCAGGCTCGACGAGAAAACCGGTTCTTTCAGTGGTTACATGCTCGGCACGAACAACAACGACATGATCTACATCGACCTGAAGCGCGTACAGAACAGTGAAGCCAAGAAGCTGACCAGAGCCGTATCGAGCGCCCGCTTCTTCGGATCATCCGCTGTCACACCTGTCACCTTCGGCAAACAGAGCCTGACAACGAGACGGTGATGGTGTAAAGAAGTACGGAAGTACTGAATTAGTGAAGTCCGGAAGTCGCAGAAGTCCGGAAGTCCTGTCATTACCTTTGCTATACCCGATTATCAGGTGCTTAAGCATATGACTGGACTTCCGGATCTCTGCGACTTTCGGACTTCTGCTATTATTTTGAAAAAATAAGATTGTAAAAGACGAGTCTTTACGTTTTTCTTTGTATCTTTGCTCCAACATTAAGATTTCCTACAATATACAATCTTCTGTAATGGAAAAACGTAATTTCGTCACGATTGCCGATCTCGACAAGGATCGGCTGCTCTACCTTCTGAAGATGGCAGAGGAGTTTGAGCGTCATCCCAACCGTGAGCTTCTCAAGGGTAAAGTGGTCGCTACCCTTTTCTTCGAACCATCCACACGTACACAACTCTCCTTCCAGACAGCCGCCAACCGCCTCGGTGCCCGCGTCATCGGCTTCTCCGATGCCAAGACCTCGAGCACGACCAAAGGCGAGACGCTCAAGGACACCATCCTCATGGTGAGCAACTATGCCGACATCATCGTCATGCGCCACTACATCGAAGGAGCCGCACAGTATGCATCCGAGGTGGCACCCGTGCCTATCGTCAATGCCGGCGACGGTGCCCACATGCACCCCTCGCAGTGTCTGCTCGACCTCTACAGCATCTACAAGACACAAGGCACCCTCGACAACCTCAACATCTACCTCGTGGGCGACCTCAAATACGGGCGCACCGTGCACTCGCTCATCATGGCCATGCGCCATTTCAACCCCACCTTCCATTTCATCGCGCCCAAGGAACTCGCCATGCCCGACGAATACAAAGAGTACTGCGCCAAGAACAATATCCGCTACGTAGAACACGCTGAGTTCACCGAAGATGAGATTGCCGATGCCGACATCCTCTATATGACGCGCGTGCAGAAAGAACGGTTCTCCGACCTCATGGAGTATGAGCGCGTGAAGAACGTCTACATCCTCCGCAACGCCATGCTCAGCCATGTCAAACCCAACATGAAGATCATGCACCCGCTGCCACGCGTCAACGAGATCGCCTACGACGTGGACGACAACCCGCACGCTTACTACATACAGCAGGCCAAGAACGGACTCTTCGCCCGAGAGGCCATCTACTGCTATTGTCTGGGAATCTCCCTCGACGACATCAAGAAAGACAAAACGATCATCGGCTGACCGGCAACAGTACGCCCCACACCCAACAACTTAACACAATGGCAAAAAAAGAACTGCAGGTGGCCGCCATTGAGAACGGCACCGTTATTGATCATATTCCCGCCGACAAGACCTATCAGGTCGTGCGGCTTCTCTGTCTCGAGAAGATCGGCACACCCGTTACTATCGGCTATAACCTCCCCTCGAGCAAGATGGGGAAGAAAGGCATCATCAAGATTGCCGACAAGTATTTTACCGACGAGGAGATCAACCGCCTCTCCGTCGTCGCCCCGAACATCGTGCTCAACACGATCCACAACTATGAGGTCGTGGAGAAGAAACGCGTCGAGACACCGTCAGAGCTACACGGAATCATCAAGTGCAACAACCCCAAGTGCATCACCAACAACGAGCCGATGGCCACCTATTTCACCATCGACAAGGTCAAAGGCCTCGTACGTTGTCACTACTGCGACAAGGAACAGCGGCTCGACGAAGTGACACTCGTAAAAGATTAAACTATTCACTAAACCATAAAGAGACTATGCAGAAAGACACTCAGATTTTCGACCTCATCGAGCAAGAGCATCAGCGCCAGCTCCGGGGCATGGAACTCATCGCCAGTGAGAACTTCGTCTCCGACGAGGTCATGGCAGCCATGGGCAGTTACCTCACCAACAAATATGCCGAGGGTCTGCCCGGCAAGCGTTACTATGGCGGCTGCCAGGTCGTCGACCAGGTAGAGCAGCTCGCCATCGACCGTGTGAAGAAACTCTTCGGAGCAGAGTTCGCCAACGTGCAGCCGCACTCCGGCGCCCAGGCCAACCAGGCGGTGCTCCTCGCCGTCCTCACCCCCGGCGACACGTTCATGGGCCTCGACCTCGACCAGGGCGGACACCTCTCCCACGGCTCCAGCGTCAACACATCGGGTATCCTATACCATCATATCGGTTACACGCTGAACCGCGAGACGGGACGCGTCGACTACGACGAGATGGAGCGCCTGGCCCTGGAGAACAAGCCGAAGCTCATCATCGGCGGCGGATCGGCCTACAGCCGCGAATGGGACTACGAGCGTATGCGTAAGATCGCCGACGAGGTAGGCGCCATCCTCATGATCGACATGGCACACCCTGCCGGACTGATCGCAGCCGGACTGCTGAAGAACCCGGTCAAGTATGCACACATCGTCACCACGACAACCCACAAGACTCTGCGCGGACCCCGTGGCGGCGTCATCCTTATGGGCAAGGACTTCGACAACCCCTGGGGCAAACGGAACAAGAAAGGTGAACTAAAGAAGATGAGCCAGCTGCTCAACTCGGCTGTCTTCCCCGGCAACCAGGGCGGTCCCCTCGAGCATGTCATCGCAGCCAAGGCCGTGGGCTTCAACGAGAACCTGCAGCCGTCGTGGATCGACTATGCCAAGCAGGTGAAGACCAATGCCGCTGTCCTGGCACAGGATCTCATCGACAAAGGTTTCGCCATCGTCTCCGGAGGTACCGACAACCACTCGATGCTCCTCGACCTCCGGCCCAAATATCCTGACCTCACGGGCAAGGTGGCAGAGAACGCGCTCGTGGCTGCCGACATCACGGTCAACAAGAACAAGGTGCCGTACGATGAGCGCTCCGCCTTCCAGACATCCGGCATCCGCCTCGGAACGGCGGCCATGACGACACGCGGTGCCAAGGAAGACATGATGCACCTCATCGCCGACCTCATCGACGAAGTGCTCGCCGACCCGGAGAACGACCAGGTCATCAAGCGCGTCAAAGAGAAGGTCAACGCCACCATGAGCAAATACCCGCTCTTCGCGTATTAATAGAGAATGAAACATCATTAATCAACACATATCATGAACAGAACAGAACTCATTGCTAAAGTAGCAGAGCGTGCGGAGATTTCCAAGAACGATGCCGCCAAATGCATCAACGCCGTTCTCGGTGTCATCGCCGACAACCTGACAAAGGGTGACAAGGAGCTGGCGCTCCCCGACTTCGGTCGCTTCTCCGTCAAGCAGGTGCCGGAGCGTAAGGGCATCAACCCGCGCACCAAGGAAGAGATCACCATCGAGGCTCACGAGAAGATTGTCTTCAAGGCCTCTGACAACATGGATCTTTATACACGCAAGCACTGCTAAGCCGTCTTTTCTCATCCGTGTCACGATCGTGACACGGATGAGGCAAGATTGTATCACGGCCGTGTCACAATTGTGACACGGCCGTGATACGTCCGGGGCGTTATTTTTCAATTGAAATAATTGGCACATTAAGCAAAAGGCCGTACCTTTGCCGGAGTCAACCACGCGTTTTGTTATGAAGAAAGACCACTGGAAGGCCCAGCACAAATGGTTAGGGCTGATCCTCTCCTTTTTCCTGTTGATGTTCTGTCTCTCCGGACTCGTCCTCAACCACCCTTCGCTCTTTGCCGGCATCAATGTCAGTAGGAGTCTGTTGCCCCCGCGTTACCATTATAGCAACTGGAACGGCGGGCTCCTGCGCGGCTCCGTCTCGTGGCACGGCAAGGTGCTTGTCTATGGCAACAACGGGATATGGGTCACTGACAGCACGGCCCGGACCTTCACCGGTTTCAACCGGGGACTGCCGGCAGGGGCCGACGGGCAGCTCATCCGGGGCATGGCCGTGACAGCTGACGGCAGACTCTTCGCCGCCTCACAATACAAGCTCTACGTCTACGACAGCCGGAAGGGATGGACGGAGACAGCGCTCCAAACCGACGGTGAACGCATCAGCGACCTCGCCGTACAAGGCCGCGACAGTATCATCATCACCGGCCGGTCCCATGTCTTTGTCGGCCGCGCGCCCTACCGCCATTTTGCGGTCATCACGGTGCCTAAAGGTACCGACGACGACGGACGCGTGTCGCTCTTCACGACCCTATGGCAGCTCCACAGCGGATCGCTCTTCGGCCTCGCCGGCAAGCTCATCGTCGATGCCATAGCCGTCATCCTCATCATCCTCATCGTCACAGGACTGCTCTTCTGGTTCCTGCCCAAGGTTCACTGCCACGGACCGGCCCGCGCCCGGAGCCTCAGGCTGCATAATAAGCTCGGACGGACGACGATCGTCCTGACCCTTTTTATCTCCATCAGCGGGTGGATGCTGCGACCGCCGGGCCTCATCGCCATCGCCTCCGGCCGCGTGCCGCCCGTGCCTTTCTCAACCTTGGCAAGCAGGAACGCATGGTACGATCAGCTGCGCGCACTAAGATACGACCCAGCCTGCGCCGACTATATCCTCTCGACAAGCAGAGGGTTCTACACGCTCCGCACGCTGCACAGCCGTCCTGTTCCCGTCGCCGGTCAGCCGCCCGTGAGCGTCATGGGAATCAACGTGCTGCACGACGGCGGAAACGGCCAATGGACCGTGGGCTCCTTCTCCGGGCTCTATCACTGGGATCGCAAAGGCGGCAAGGTCACCGACATCTTCAACGACAGGCCGGGAAAGAGCATGATTCCTGTCAGCGACCATGCCGTGACGGGATTATGCACTGACTTCCGGGGCGGGGATGTGGTGGTCGACTACTACCGTGGCACGACACGCTTCCCCATGCCAGCATTCATGGCGACCTTACCGATGTCGCTTCGTCTCGTGGCCTTGGAGATCCACACGGGCCGCATCTATCCCTTCGGCTTCAGCGGCATGCTCTACATCTTCCTCGTGGGCATCGCCATCGTATGGTGCCTCTGGAGCGGCTACAAAAGGAGTTAGGAGTTAGGAGTTAGGAGTTAGGAGTTAGGAGATAGGAGTTAGGAGTTACCGCGGTAGCTTGTTTTCAATGTTTTCCTTTGTGTCAGCACCAAGCTCCGACGAAGGAGGAGCTGCCATTTGCGGGATAAGGGCGGGGAGAGGCGAAGCCTCTCACAAGCCCTTATCCCGCAAATGGCAGAGGGCCATAGCCCTTGGCGCTGACGCAAAGGGTTTTATAGGTTTTTGTTGAAAAAAGATGGAATATGTCAGCCGTAGCATCGTGGGACTAACGCTTGCAACAATAAAGCAGGGAGATACAAAATAGGGTGGGGATAAACCCCGCCCTACGATGGGAAAGGCTGATTAGTTACCAGACCGCACTGCTTCGCATAATATTAAAAAATGATTTACGAGTCCTATTTATTTTCAAAAAGACGAGAAGAAATGAAGATTAATGGTTATCTTTGCAATCTATAATTTTCATTAACCAATCAGCTTATTATGCAGAAGAAGCTTCTTATAGCTTTGGCCGCCTTAGGCTCAGTCTCAATGGGTTATGCCCAGCAAGACTCGGTCAACGTGGGCGAGCAGGCTTTCACCTTCACGGAGGCACAGCTCGGCGAGGATGAGAACGTCACACAGAGCGTGTCCATCATCTCTTCCGGCACCAACGCCTATGCCAACGAGGTGGGCTACCGCTGGAGCCCCATGCGGTTCAAGTACAGGGCCTACAACGCTAAGTATAACGACATCTACATCAACGGCAACCCCGTGAACGACATCGAGCGCGGCGACTTCCGTTACTCCTTCGTCGGCGGACTGAACAACCAGACGCGCAGCATGGAGTCGGCACTGCCCTTCGAGCCCAACAACTTCTCCATGACGGGGCTCGGCGGAAGCAACAACTACAACTTCCGACCCTCAGCCATGCCGGTAGGTCAGCGCCTCTCCTTGGCAGGCGGCAACCGCAACTACACGCTGCGCGGCATGTACAGTTACAACTCTGGGCTCAACGACAAAGGATGGGCGTGGTCGGCAGGACTGACCTACCGCTGGGCAGACCGCGGCTATGTCGAAGGCACGTTCTACAACTCGCTGAGCTACTTCCTCGGCGTAGAGAAGGTGCTCAACGACCGTCACGCCCTCTCCCTCGTCACCTGGGGCAACCCCACGGAGCGCGGCACGCAGAGCGCCTCGACAGACGAGATGTACTGGCTCGCCAACAACTATAACTACAACCCCAACTGGGGCTACCAGAACGGTAAGAAGCGCAGCGCACGCGTCGTCAACGACTATGCTCCGGCAGCGCTGCTGACCTGGGACTTCAAGATCGATGACAACACGAAGCTCACGACCTCGCTCCTCGGCAAATATTCCATGTACAGCAGCACCCGTCTGAACTACAACAACGCCACCAACCCGGCACCCGACTACTACAGCCTCATGCCGAGCTACTTCTACAACGTGTGGAACACGGCCGGCAGCGACGGGACGATAGACAGCCAGGCTTCCTCTGACCTCGCTGCCTGGACCTCCGCCCGCGACTACCTCATGGCCTCGAAGGCGAACCGGCAGATCAACTGGGACCGGCTCTACTATTCGAACAAGATTGCTTCGGCACAGGGTGCTGACGCCATGTATTACCAGCAAGCTTACCATGACGACCAGCTCGCTCTCAGTCTGTCCTCTGCCCTGCACACCGACCTGACGAATAACAGTACGCTGAACCTCGGCATGAACCTCAGTACGAACAAGGGCATGCACTACCAGACCATGGAGGACCTACTCGGCGCTACCTCGTTCCACAACAGCAACTATTATGTCATCGGCACCTATGCCGAGACGGCTCCGCAGGTCTTCTACGATCTCAACGACGGCAGTACACCGAAGGAGGTAAAGGAAGGTGACCGCTTCGGCTACGATTATAATGTCTTTGTCAACCGTGCTCAGGCTTGGGCAGGCTACGACGTGAACCTCAACTTTATGCGCCTCTTCGTCAACGGGCGTATCGGCGGCACCTCCCTGCAGCGCGAGGGTAAGATGCGCAACGGTCTCGCGCCTAACAACTCTTACGGCAAGAGTGGCACGGCACGTTTCCTCGACGGTGGCGGCAAGGCTGGCATGAACATCAACCTCGGTCGCGGCAACACCGTCTCTCTCGGTGCAGGCTATGAGTGGAAAGCGCCGACGGCAAGCGTCGCTTTCTCCTCTCCGCAGATCAACAACGACTTCGTCAAGGACC
>Ga0256406_1002256_pt1 | contig 27913 bp, 31 predicted proteins | sample RumenRJG_03DNA_FD_185986 | JGI IMG/M metagenome (GOLD analysis project Ga0256406, IMG submission 185986) | Bovine rumen microbial communities from Lethbridge, Alberta, Canada - RJG_03 | ecosystem: Host-associated > Mammals > Digestive system > Stomach > Rumen | place: Canada: Alberta | collected...
ATGAATGGCTTGCGACAGAGTTCCCCTGCCTGTCACTATTGTATCACTGCTTGCAGCGACATACGGGCATTCCCTGTAAGAAACTAATCTGGTCTCATAGAATCTACATTATTGCCACGGCATGCCTATAACACTGGGAAACACCGTTAATTATGAAATGAAGTGCATTTATCAAAATGCAATTCAGCACAATAAAAATGGCACAATACAAGGTGGTAGCAAGGTAAATACACGAGCAGCTATTTGTGTGTCGCATAAGCCAATTAATGCAGTGTATTACACTGCTCTTAATGCGAATGGATACTTGCTGAGTATTTATCCGCGCATTCTTATTCGGCCTAAGAAAGAAGGTAATGCCTAATGAAGACAACTTTGCGTGCTAATTGTACGGTCGGCGATATCTGCGAAGGTTTTTGTATTTGACCGCAACGATGGCAAGGAACTGTTCGGTCTCAATGGGCAGTTATCATCCAGCCTGAATATCAATCAGCACAATTATATCTACGGTGATGGCAAACGTGATATGATACAGGAGTAAGCGACAACATATCAGACACCATCGCTCACGCAAGTCATCCCGTACCAGATGTGGGGAACGCATCGCCATCAGTCGGCTTTGCGTTCCCCACATTGTCATCGCACGTTATGATCCTGTAAGGCAGAAAACCACTGGGCTTGCCCAGTGGTCAGTCAGCACCGCACGCCTGGTTCTAGTCCTGCAGCTCGTTCCCTAGGCTAACAGCCATCACGCCTTCGAAGAGTCATAGCGTCCGCGCTCTGCGTTGTGCTCATGTACCTTTACGAACGTTTGATCCACTTCGTCCTGCGTCACGTCAAGCGATGCGAGGGCGTTCGCCACGGCTTGAATCGTATCGCAACACTCGTAGATGACATCGGAGCGTCGCATCTTGCACGGGTTCTTGTCCATTTCCTGCCAAGCGCCGAATACCTCCGCAGCTTCCTCAAGCGGTTTCAGTATCCGCGACTTCTCCGTGCCGAGCACGAACGGCTGCGCAACGAATGCATACGACATCGGCACTTCTGTCCCTATGCCATTCTCAGATGCTCCAATGCTTACCTTGTTGTCCTCTGTGCCCTTTGTTGCCTGCATGTCCGTCATACCGTCGCCTCCGCGTGTGTGCTTTTTGTCCATGTGCTGCCCCATCATAATCCTTCCTGGTGCCTTTTTGCTATACACGGCGTTGCTAGCGTCGAGTCCACGCTTCGTCGCGTTCACGCTTATTCGTTCTCTGTGCTGACCGACGAGTTGAGCAGCATGACGAGCGTGTCGACGTCTATGGTCACCCACACGTCATCCGCATCTATCGTCCGTCTCGTGCTGCCGTCAGCAGATTCCTCCTTCTGCTCTATGCCCGAGACGCTCATCAGATCCCTCATGGTAAGCTGCACGATGTTCCTGCCGTAGCTCCTGCTGCTTCCCGTCTGGTCGCAGCCGTTCCTATGCATGACAAGCACGGCGAAATCGGCATGAGCGTTCTCACGCTCCCTCAACGTCTCATTGCACCATTCGGCAACTAGACCGGGCGTGACGTGCTTGTGGTTCTTCACCTCCGCGATGCCGACAAGGCTGCCCTTGCGTATGCCATGTACATCGCCCTCGTCAGCATTGCCAGCGAGTGCTGCTCTATGTATTCCATCCGAGTCGATCATGTTTCTCGTAAGGTATCGGACGAGCCCAGTCTCCATCCGCGTGCCCTTTGCCTTCTGCTTGCTCATACCAGCATCCCTCTCTACCTGTGTACCGTATACGGTATCCATGTACAGTTTTCTGATTGCAGTATGGCGGCATGCGAGCTTGCTGCCCAACATGCCGCCACACGTGTCGATGTCCGTTGCTATTACTATGGCAGTGCCATTACGCTGCCGTGATGCTGTCTAAATTAGTTGTCAGGCTCATAATGAACGATGATATCGCCGCCAGCCGGTATCGTGCAAGTCATGAGTCCGATGCCACCATTCTGTCGGGCATACGCATAGGCATCAGCGAAGGCGGAATCGCTAGCGACTACAGTCGAGCACACGTAATGGTAGGACTTACCATCCACAACGATGCGGCTCGGTTTCGTTGCGATGATCTTGCCGTTCGGACCGCTCCTGTGCGCGATGAAACAGCCCTCGCGGTACTCGCTGATGGAACCATCCGCATTTGCAGTTCCCTCTTGATCGTTACCACGATAGGATATATACCATGCCCCATCAGAGGAATTCCCACCACTTGCAGAGGAAGATGACTCCGCAGCCTCTTGGGAGGAAGACGACACCCTTGCTGCAGCAACAGCCTCAGCTTCAGCCTGTCGTTGCCGCTCTTCCTCTTCTTCCTTCTCCTTCTGCCATTGAGCATGATCGTCGCTGACCGCCTGTGACGCATTATCAATCTTTCCCTGCACGGACGAGTATACGTCTGCCGAGAGAAGCTGATCCCCGCCCAAGAGTGCGTTTCCTGCGTCAATCGCGTCAGCAAGCGTCTGCCTGATTGCGTTGTCATGCACCTCGCCTTCAGTGCGATCGAGGACATCCTGTGCGCTGTCGCTTGACGATTGAAGGGCATCCTTGGCATCGGAACACTGACGCTTGTACCTTGACGTGGTGATGGCACTTGCAGCTGACCTGAGTGCGCTGAGTGCGTCATGCTTCTCGTCGGCTATCCTTTCAGCATCAGCACGTGCCGAACGTGCCTTATCAAGCTCGTACCACTCTATGCCGTCGACGCTCGGCATCTCCTCCGTGACAGCCGTACCAGCAGCATCACTTGCCGCCGTGTAGGTGGCGAGTATGCCATTGTCACCGCCATCGTCAGGCATGATATCTTCATCGGTGAGGTCAGTGAACGAAGCGGTGCGTTCGAGCACGCTGTTCGTATTGTCATCTGTTATCGCTGCTGATGATATCGCAGATGATGTCGCCGACAAGGCGCTTGCTGTCTCACTCCCAACGTATAGGCATCCTGCTGTGATTGCTGCCACGGCTATTCCGCATACCGTCGCAATTGCACGCTTCCGCTTGCTGTGATTTGTGCCCTTTGCTGCTTTACTTGGCTCGCTTCCGTCGTTCATGCTGGCGGTATCGTCTTCGTCCTGTGCCTGTGTCATATCAGCATAGCATTCATCATCGCCAGTACCGTCTTTTGTGGATGGCATGACCTCTGTCTTGCCTACGATATCACCAGTCTGATCCTGCGTACTTTCGCTCGTCTCATCGCTTGATGGTCCAGTGTTCTCACTGCCATCTACGGTATTCTTGCCGTCATCATGCTGTTCACATGCTGCTTTCTCGCTGACTGGTTCCCTGCCGTTACCTGCATCGGCATATGCATGCGTCACACTTCCGCCATTCGTTCCATTGGTATAATCGGTTTCGATATGCATCCCATCGGGTTCGCCCATATATACTCCCTTCTGACATGACTGCCGGGCAAGCCCGGTGGGTTCCTCGTGTGTCTTTTTTCGGTACAAGCACTTTGCGAATTAGTAGGCTAGAAACCGCTATTCTTTAGCGTCGGGCTTGTACGCTCACAGGACCTCACGAGTAGTTGTATCGTTTCCTTATGCACATGATTATAATGGTTTTCGCAGGTAAACGCAACAATAAGTTGCGATATGATTGATATTGTTATCCGATTTCTTGCCCATGGGCAAACCTTTTTTTTGGCTTGCCCATGGTTACTAGCCGTCATTACGCTATCATGATGCTGTTTAGTTGTCCGGCTCATAGTGGACGATGATATCGCCACCAGTCGGTATCGTACAGGTCTGGAAGCCGATACCACCATTCTGCCGAGCATACGCATAGGCATCAGCGAAGGCGGAATCGTCATCGACTACAATCGATGATACGTAATGGTATGACTTACCGTCTACAACAACGCTGCTCGGTCTCGTCGCGATGATTGCGCCGTTCGAACCGCTCCTGTGGGCAATGAAGTAGCCATCGCGGTATTCACTGACGGAACCATCCGCATTCGCGGTCCCCTCTCGATCGTTACCACGATAGGATACATACCATGTTCCATCAGAGGACTGGACAGCATTCCCGCCACTTGCGGAGGCAGCTGACTCTGCGGCTTCCTGGGAGGAGTACGCTTTTGCCGCAGCAGCAGCCGCCGCAGCCTGTCGTTGCCGCTCTTCCTCTTCCTCCTTCTCCTTCTGCCATTGAGCGTGATCGTCGCTGACAGCCTGTGACGCGTCATCAATCCTCTTCTGCGTAGACGAGTATACGTCTGCCGAGAGAAGCTTGTCCTCACCCAAGAGCGCGTTCCCCGCGTCAATCGCGTCGGCAAGCGTCTGCCTGATTGCGTTGTCATGCACCTCGTCTTCAGTGCTATCGAGGACATCCTGGGCACTGTCACTTGACGATTGGAGGGCATCCTTGGCATCGGAGCACTGACGTTCGTATTTTGATGTCGTGATGGCGCTTGCGGCTGCCCTGAGCGTGCTGAGCGTGTCGTGCTTTTCGCTGGCTATCCTCTCGGCATCGTCACGCGTCGAGCGTGCCTCATCAAGCTCGTACCACTCTATACTGTCAACACTTGGCATTTCCTCCGCGACAGCCGTACCTGCCGCATCTCTTGCTGTTGCATAGGCAGCGAGTATGCCATCGTCTCCGCCATCGTCAGGCATGATGTCTTCATCGGTAAGGTCAGTGAATGAAGCGGTGCGGTCGAGCACGCCGTTCGTGTTGTCATCCGTTATCGCAGCCGATGATATCGCTGATGATGTCTCTGACAGAGCACTTGCCGTCTCATGCCCGACGTACAGGCATCCTGCTGTGATTGCTGCCACGGCTATTCCGCATACCGTCGCAATTACGCGCTTCCGCTTGCTGGGATGTATGTCCTTTGCTGCTTTTCCCGGCTTGTTTCCGTCGTTTGTGCTGGCGGTATTGTCTTCGTCCTGTGCCTGTGTTGCATCATTGCAGCATTTGTCATCGTCAGTACCGTCTGCTGGGGATGGCATGACTGCTGTCTTTTCTATAATATCATCCGCCTGATCCTGCGTGCCTTCGCTCGTCTCATCGCTTGACGGATCGGTATCATCATTATAATTGTCATTGGATACAGCCGCCGTCCCGTCATCAACGTCTGTCGCCGTCGTGCCGTTGGCATCATCCTGGTCAGCATTGCCTGCGGGACTCCCCATGGGCTCGTCCTTGTCTTCTTGATTGCTTTCGGATGCTTCTTCCGCATCCTTGGCATCAGCACTTCCGATGCTTTCGCCAGTTACAGTCCCGTCTTCTGCTGCCGAGGCGTCCTGTAGTGCTGTATCATCATTACTGCCATCTGTGGCATTCTTGCCGTCATCATGCTGTTTACATGCTGCCTTCTTGCTGATTTGCTTCGCCTCTTCGCTTGCATCGGTATATGTATGCGTCACGCTTCCATCATCAGCTCCCTTGGCGTCATCGGCTTCTTTATGCATCCCATCGGGCTTGTCCATACATGTTCCCCCTTGCCATAGATCCAATTCATCCCTTCTAAGCGCTGCCGCACAGCAACCGTCAAGGCTTGACATACGGCAGGCGTGCCAGCCGCCTGATGTTGGCTGGCACGCCCAAGGAAGAAGTCTGTATGGAACGATGTGCTGTGCGTGAAAAACACAGAGTATGCATATTGACATACACTACCAACACCACACACACGCCCAGAACGAGCACCACAATCCCGCCTAGGACGTCTCGGGCTCACACGAGAACCAACACGAAACACACGCTTCCCACGAGCACGCCTACGACGCATCTTCCTCAAACGACGTGCACGACGATGCCCACCACGCTCCACCACAACATCACAATACGGCAATGGCGATATGCACGCCTATACGGCGATGTTGCCAGAAGTACGCATGTTCAGACTCATTTCGTGCCCATTCAGACACGCAGAATTCTGCGGTATCCTCAGACACGCAGAATTCTGCGGTATCCACAATATGCATAATATTATGACGTCTATGCATAGCGTGAAGCAAGCATGGTGCAATCAGCATACGCAAACAAGAAAATAGCCATGACAGAAGAACACGCAAGATACATGGTACGCAGCATTGTATTGTGTTCATATTGTGAGCATCATATTTCTCACAGCCATCGTGTATGGCTGGCGGTATCATTATTAATGTCAAGAGAGGAAAACAACGACGCACGAACGCTCGTAGAAGGGAACGCATCATGGGCTACACTCACTACTTTACGATTAAGCATCTCGAGGAATGCTTCGTAGACGAGGTCAATGCCATCGTGATGACGGCACAGGGTGATGGCATTGCGCTTGCTGGCTTCGATGGCAACGGCGAACCAATCGTAACAGACACGAAGATTGCACTTAACGGGAGTCATGCCCTTGGGCAGGAGTACGAGTCGTTCGTCCTCCCTACTGATGGGTTCGGTTTCTGCAAGACTGCGCACCGTCCATATGATACCGTCGTCACGGCAATCCTCGTGTCGGCAATCGTGAACAAGATCGGCGAGGGTGTCTCGAGCGATGGCACGTATGCTAATTGGAAGGACGGCATCGCCCTATACGAGCGTGCGGTCCGCAAGCTCACGCAGAGCGAGCGCAAGCGCATACGCAGGATGCTCAACCACGAGTTCAGGACGCGCACAATCACGCAGCTCAGTAACAACGGATTCGATGTGAGGCTCACTGATGCGGATAACGGCATCTATGAGATCACCTATGCTGATGACCCAACGCAGGTTGCTGCACTCGGTTACGCGGGCAACATCGCCTATGATGCCATCGAATCCAAGACGGGGAGGTACTGCCGTTCCTTGAAGCTGTCAGAGCTTCTTGGAAAGCTCGTAAAGAAAGACAGGGAGAACTACTACAAGCGGCATGGCTACTATGGCAAGGCGTTCTCCTGGGACGAGGTACTCTGCTACTACTAGCAGCAACCATCGCTTGCACGCGACGCGAACAGACAGACAGGGGAGCATATCGTGGGATACACGTACTATCTCGACATCCCAGCAATCAGTGAACAACTCGCCAGCGACGCGGCACGCATCGTCGAGCAGGCAGAGCGTAATGGCATTACGCTTGCTGGTCCCGGGCAACGGTGAACCAATCGTGAGCGCGAGTGGAATATCGCTCAATGGAAGCCGCGCCCTTATGCAGCATCGCGAGCCGCTCGTGATCCCGACAACTACGCATGCATCGCACTTCTGCAAGACGGAGCGCCTGCCATATGATACCGTCGTGACTGCAATCCTTGCGTCGGCAATCGTTGACGGGAACTGGTACTATATTTCGAGCGATGGCACGTATGCTGACTGGCAGAACGGCATCACCCTATACGAGCGTGCGGTTCGCAAGCTTACGCAGAGCGAGCGTCAGCACGTACGCCGATTGCTAAACCATGAGTTCCGCCCATTCGTAACCAAGCGGCTATTGGCAGATGAGTTTGCTGTCACGATCGATAATGACAGCGATGTGCTCAACGGAACGTACACCATTACGGACATTAGGGACGGGAACGCCATAGCAGCAAGAGGCAGTGCCGATGCAATCGTCTACAATGCAATGGACGGAGACGGCATAAGCGGATGCTGCCGCTCAGAGAGGCTTGCCGACACAATCAGGGACATCGTCAGTAGGATGCGAAAGAGCTACTATCGCAAGGGCGGGGATGCAACGGCAAAGCGCAACTGGTTCGATGAGTACGTCGGGACACACGGATTCAACTATATCGATGCCTTCTGCTTCTGATGTATCATCGTGTCAATATTTGTGTGCGTATTGTGGTCATCATGTTTCTGCCAAACAGCAATGCCGCATCGTGATATCTTAATGCCATGAGGAGAAGGAAGCGGGGAAGCACGAGAGCCTCCCAAACAGAAGGGAACGCATCATGGGGCACTGCATCAACAAGACGGTCATCGAGAAGAATGCAGACCGCAAGGCATTCCTTCGCGAACTCGACGAGTATGTCTCTCAAGCTGACTACGAGGAGGGCGGCTGCTATCCGGCGAGCCAGCTCACTTGGCATGAGGATCGCATCTACGACACCCGCGAGGATGCCGAGGAGGCAATCCGCAGGTTCGACAAGGGCTTCTATAGCGATCATGCCGTTCTCTTCCGCGATACCGATGCCGTCTCGAAGACCACCACGAAGCAACACGATACGCTCGTCAAGCGTATCGACACGCTGAGCAGACAGCGCGAGGAGTATGTCACAGCGAACCATGCTGACTGCCGCAAATCCGTATACATCGGTTGCCCCACCTGTGGTTCCAAGCTCCGTCGCGAGTACCTCATGGGACGCGACAAGTGCCCAGTGTGCGGCGGCGAGCTTCGCTCTGAGACCGTCATGGGACGCATCGCCTCCTATGACGCACGCATCAAGGACGCAAAGAAGCAGCTCAAGGCGCTCGACAGGAAGCATGCGAAACGCGTCAGCGAGCACGCACCCGTGAAATGGTTGGTCAAGTGGGAGTACCACTGCTAGACGGGTGGCATCGCGTCATGCCAGCACGCAGCGATCACAGTGTTTGGCATGGTGCAGACACGTCGTTTACACGCCGCAACAAATCAAGCAATAGAAAGAATAGGACGAAGGAGCATAGCAATATGTCAGCATACGTGTACCTTGGAAGCCTGAGCGTCGCGGAAATCGAGTCCCGCTACGGGTTTACGTTCACCGATGATGAGCGGAAGTTCATGGAGGACAACTGGCATCGGAATGCGGAGTTCGAACATGGGGATTCCGGCTGGCACATGTTCGATATTCCAGCCATCATCTGCTTGAGCGATGATGAAGTCGGACATCGCATATTCAGCATCCTTTGCGAGCACAACGCGCGCAACGAAATTCAGGGGTCGTTCGGTGTCGCATTCGAGAAGGACTAGCACAGGAGCTTGTAGACATCCCTATTCGTACTGATTGCCGTCATCACTAATATCTGCAGGTAAGCCTGTAGGGGCTTCCCACTAAACGTTTATGACTACGAGGGACGGGGCAGCGACATTGCTATCCCCGTTCCTCGTTCATTCATGCCTGGATGCTTGGGTACGGACAAGCCAGAGATGCCCGCAGAGTCAGGAATGGCAGAATATGACGATATTGTGCACATCCGTGTTATCAGACGCCATGTGCACAATATGAGCTATATTGGAGATGTCAGCCAAGAGAGACAGGCAAAGGCAACAGCACAACCACAACACACGAGAGGAAAGTGCGAGAATGAGACAGGCAGATGCGTTCTATGTTGACGTGTATCGCAGCAATGCACTCGGCGATTGTACGAACGGTGGCATTAGTTCAAGGCACGATGTGCTCCTCGTCCTCTGTACCAAGACGAACGCGCCATCAGACGTGCGCGTCCATGTCGACTTGGATAACCCACCTGACAACCTTGCAAAAATCGTTGCCTCGCCATTCGGCGGTGCCCATATCGAACCGTATGCGAATGCTGGTACTACTGCGAATGGAGCTCCCTATTATGGCGGGTACATGTTCGGCGGCAACTACGCGGCAACGAGCGATGCCCCTCTTGCGAGGGCACTGAGGGCGTTCGAACATGACGACGCCATTATCTTCGGAGCATTGCCCATCCATGACCGCATAGAGTAGAGTAACGAACGATAAAGTCGATAGCATAGAAACAGCACACAATGATAGGGGCAGGAACGCGGTGACATCAGACAGCCGAACGTTCCTGCCCCATCCTCTTGTACAGAGCGATATCGTCTTGCTTCATGCGCCTGGCGGCTAGAACGCCTAATCGAACGGCGCTTTCGGCACGCCAGACGGCAAGCTCACGGCACGCTGGCATGCCGCAGAAGCCGCACTCACATCACCGCCACCATCTGCTAAATCACCCTGGCACAGTACATCCCGTTGCCAGTCATGATGCCCGGTGAGCGTCATAGCCGCATCGGAACGCAGCAGGTTCTCGTGATTGACCGCGTCACCGTCAGGTATCCGCCGCCCGTTCGCCGGTATATCGTACGTGACATCGACATGATACCAGCAGTCCCCTATCCTCACCATGCACCACTGATGGTTCATCGATTCGCTTGTCACGCCGATTACCGGTATGCCAATCCTTGACATTACCGCCATGAACGCCCTGGATATCCCGCTGCACACGGCACGCCCGCCACAGAGGGCATCATACGCCTCGTGCAGGTCAGGACATCCCTGCGCGTAGGTGCAACGCCTCGCTATCGCATCATGTGCGTACGCGACCATTCGCACGGTGTCACCGTTTGATGCGTTCGTAGCGTCGTTCGCTATCTCTGCGACTGCTTGGGCACACTCGCTGGCATGCCTCATCGGCTCATTACCATCGTAAGCCCAATACAAGCGTATCTCATGTACGATGTCGCCATTGTCATATACGATACCGCATCCGTCTAACCCGAACGCCTGCACACGCCAGTCAGTATCATGCATTGCGTTCAGCATGCTGATGATCTCCTGGCGACCAATGAGACACGCTGGTGGCATCACGACACGCCCCGACATGGCGGCAATCGCGTCGCTAATTGCTTTGCTCGCCGTTGCATGTGCCTCGTTGCGTCGCATTGGGGTCATGTCGCAGCTGATTGCCGACGTTGGCGTCTCGACCGACCTAGCCCCAAGAGATATCTTCATGCTATTTCCTCCGTACGTGCTATCGCTTGGCACGCTCCGTTCCCGTTCCTGTGACTATTCCGTCATTGTACAACGCAATCATCATACCGCCAGTAGCCCACTCTATGCCGACATGCTGCTTGTCATAGCATTGTCAGGCGCGCTTCTGTGTTCCTTTGCTGCTTCTGCCATGCCAGCTCACAATCATGCAGCTTGATGTCCATGCTGTCCTGCATGCCGTCTGACGTGCCGTTCGGCATGCAGGACAGCCGTCCCCTTGGCACTTGGCGGTGTGGATGGAGTGTGTGCCTGTACCGCTATGAGTTGAGAGGACACATATGAACCGCATGGCTTGTCGTGTGGATGTTCCTAACTGCCGCGTGTCCTTTCCATCACTATCGGCGCTGAGCCCACGCTATGCAGTCTGGAGATGTGCATGCATGATGCATGTCCCGTCGGTAGGACGCAACGAGATGTGTTTTGCGATGCCGCCGTACTTTGTTTGCACTTATATGTGGTGAGCTACCCCGAAGCTGAAGACTTCGGGGCTTCCTGTTTCTTTGGCTGCGCCTGGGTTCTCAAGAACTGCCCAGGTCTTACGGAAGCCTCCGCAGGCAGAGACCTGCGCTCCACAGGTCTATTCTAACAAAGCTTATAAAAAGCACTCTAAGCATTTTACCTAGCAGGAGATTGGCTGCTAGAACGCCCAATACTTACCTTATCAAAGAACACAAGACAAATAATACAACACGAACAATCACAAGCACAAGATACCATAATCACAAACACACAAACCACACACAAAAAAACCTGTTGCCACACGAAACGCAATCAGGCTATCAGAACAGCATGCTACGCACGCTATCAGAACGTTTCCATTTTGTGGCGTTTCATCTCCGAAGCTGAAGACTTCGGAGCTTTCACGCTTGCGACAGTTCGTGTAAATCGGGGAAGTCCACCACTGGAACTTCCCCGATGATGAATAGCGAAGGGACTTGCCTTTGCTAGCCAAAGATACGCTGGTATTCAGCCGTCCCACGCTGATAGACATAGTCACAAGGATAGTTGTCCTTCACGTTCAGGTTAATGAACTTCCCAAGGGAATGAGCGCTGCAGGCATCTGCCACTACGTTCGGCAGCACGCCATCATAGCGATAGACGCTGCCGTTTGCCCACTCAATATACAGTGCATGACGGGCGGAGTCGTATGCGAGCATGTTGATTGCGGTGCTGGGCTTATAGAGGTCGATGATGTCTGGCTTGGATACGTATGCGGTGCTCATGGTCTGCTTTCCTTTCGTTGTGGTATCGTATGCCGCCCTTTGCGGCTTCAAGGACATCATACCGCATGCAATGATGCCAGCGTGCCGTGAAAGCACGATGGACACAGAACGTACACAATGTGGGGCACGATATCGATGCGGAAGCATGCTGCCATCATTCTGCTTACGTGCTGTCGAACATGCAGAAAACAGCAAACATAAACTGCAATACGTCTGGCTTGACATGGTGAGATTTAAACATCCCACATATGCTCTCATGCATATATAGAAAAGGTGGTAGGACGTAAATGACGCACAATGCTTGCGGTGAACCTCTCCTCCTGAACCACGGTTCAGGTGGGGTTTCTGAACTGCTACACCTCGACCGAAGCGTAAGAAATCATGCAATTCTTCTTCTTGGAAACAGCCGGCTCGCCTAGACCACACCCAGCAACGACATTACCGCCGTTTGAAACACTAGGCTGCTTTCCGGTGTACATGCCAACTTCCGTGCCCACAGCGGATTCTTCGCCGTTCACAGACACACCCAAGCTCTTAACCGACGTCCCGTCGGCGCAGCACCCCATCACGGATGCAACATACCACGAACGCACACGCGACAACACCACAAGCCAACGCGCATCAGAACCACCCAACACACGCAAACCCTCAAACAAGATATTCCACGCCGCATTCAAATCACGATCAAACTCAGCCCCACACTCAGGACAAACCCAAGAACGAACACCCAACCCACTGAGTCCCTTGGGACCAACCTTCTCGAAACATACCGAGCACAACTGCGTAGACGGAAAGAAACGGTCAATCTTGACAAACTCCTTACCAGCCCACTCACACTTGTACTGGCAGTACGTTAGAAAAGTGCCCCAACCAGCATCAGAAATACCACGCGCCAGGAAATGATTTTTCAGCATGCCCCTTATGCACAAATCCTCGAATATGAGCACATCGTGGTTATTGACGAGCTCACGCGAGAGCTTATGCAGGAAATCATGCCGCTTGTTCTTGATCTTCTCCTGAATACGTGCGACCTTCTGCCGCTGTTTCTGGTAATTTTTAGCGTCACATAATGCTTTATTCTCCTTCTTCAAACGCACGCACTTCTTACCGAGCTTGCGCTGTGCTTTATGCAGCTTCTCTTGAAGCTTCTTGTAATCGTCAAGGTACGGATCATCGAGGAATGTCCCATCATTGCCCGTCATGAACGTCTTCAATCCAAGGTCACCAGCGAATAGTGCCATCACGAGCTCGTCATCGGCCATAGCTAACAACCGCTCAACAAGTTCATCAGTGTCGTCTTCTACGGTGATGGTTTCTTCATAGCAGATTGATGCGAACCATTTGCCTGACGCGGTGTACTTGATGGTGACGTTGAGAATTCGTCCGTTCACGTTCCTGTTTACGACGATTGGCACGTCACCTCCGTGCTTGCCGAGTTTTGGCAAGTGCAGGAGGTAGCCTGTTTTGCTGTCCCTAGATTGGTAGACACTGATTGTGTCACCGCTTGGCATTGTTTGGTTGTTTGTTTTGAATGTTCTTGGGAAGTTGTTTTTGCTTTTAAATTTTGGTTTGCCGTTTTTGCCTTTGGTGTAGCCTTTGAATGCTTTGTCAAAGTTCTTGCTGGCGTTCACGAGTGCGAGGCTGTCGACGTCTCGCATGTATTCGTATTCTTGTTTGGCTTCTTTTTCGGTTATCCAGTGATAGTTGAAGCCGATTGGTGAGCCGTCGTGCTCGTCTTTATAGGCAAAGTAGGCGGTTTGCTCGTCGGTGATTTGTGCGACGCGGAGGTTGTACATCTTGCGGGAGCAGCCGAAGTTGCAGTGGAAGTAGCGTTGTGCTTCGACGCTTGGGTAGATGCGGTATTCTTCGCCGTATTGTGTCTTGAAGGTGTGCGTTGCCATCGTCTGTCACTCGCCTTGTTGGCTTGGGATGTATTGTTGGATGATGGCGATTTGTTCGGTTATTGCTTTGTAGCGGTATTTGGCGACGAGTACGGGGTGGTATGTTAGTAGGTATACTGAGTGTTGTCCTTTGTTGAGTTCTGTTTTCATTATCTGTAATTCCGTTGTTTCGTCGTTGTTTGTCGCTGGTTATGATTATAATCGTTTGGTGGGTGTGGTGTCAAGCTGATTGTTGTTTTGTGTTTATTCAGTGATGCTGCCTTGTGGTAGTATCATGATGTCGTTTTGTTTGTCGGTTAGGGCGTTCATCTCCCTCTTGCTGCGCTTCGTGTGCCTGAAGAGGGAGTCTTCTGCCCAGCTCCGATTGGTAAAATTCGCAGGCTTACCTAGTGGTTATCAGAAATGTGGTATATATACTTAATTGGGGAAAGGAAAAAGAGATTTCTCCTACAAGCAAGCCTGTGTATTCTCCTGTTAAATGTTTATGAGACATTTTGGGGGCATTGATGAGATATAGAAACCTGCGGGGGGGGGGTGCTCCTCTAAAGCGATAATCGGAATCGTCACCTCATTACTGCTCGGCATAGTAGGATCGCCAGTTTCGGCAAACGCCACAACCACCACGACGGCAACGACAACGACAAGTGAGCAGTACCAGCTTTACGACCAGAAGACAAAAGACCAGCAAGTCAGCGTCAATAAGGTCTGGGACGACGGGTTAACGAATGATGTACGCAAGTATAGGAACGTTGATTATGCGAACCTGCTCAATATGACAATCCAGACAGGCGTACCACAAACCACACTACGAACCTATACGATAACCTATGATGCGAACGGCGGGACCTACGGTACAGACAAAAAACGGGAACACCATCGCAACCAACATAATCACTTACAACGCCAAAAACCTGCCAACGAACGGAACATACACGACGCCAGAGAAAACAGACGGATACGTGTGTGTCGGATGGAGCACAAGCAAAACAGCAACTAGAGCAGATACCAGTATTACCCTCACGAACACGGTCACCGATAAGTGGATGAACAAAAGAACCGATGGCAGTACTATTACCCTGTACGCCATATGGAAAGATCTACGCATTCATTACGCAGTCATGGTATACGGGACAGGCGTGGACAAGGATGCAAGCGGAAACACCATGGGTATCACCTTCGGACCAGCACTAGGCTACCCCGAATTCTCACCTTGTAATAATAGAACTTACGATAGCGCCTCCACGCAAACGTGCACGAAATCGCACTCGGTAAGTGAGGATACTACTATCATGAGCGAGAGTGCACCCGCGTGCACGGATGACTCGCATAGCGTGATAACGGGCGCTGACGCTGGGACTGATGCAGCGGGTAACGCGTATAGGTGCTTGCATTATGATAACTGGGCAACGATTATTTACTGGAACAAGGTCGACCCGCACGTTTACGACAAGTGCATCCCGAACCATTGTTCTAAGACAGTTATTATCGCTCCACACGCTGGGACAATAGGGAACGGGATATTCACTACAAGCATGAGCGACATTCATCGTGGTCTGGTTGGTGATGGGCAGTCATATATCACGTATTCGGCGTGGGATAACTCGCGTAGCGGTGTTGATATCGCTCAGCGTGGTCAGGGGTATGCGGCTTCTCTCATACGTGCGAAGCTGGTTGGCGCGGATTCTCATACGAAGTTGGATGATAAGTATGCTGGTGTGGATGCCCTGACAAGGTTCTCTACCGATTCTTCAATCCTGTCTTGTTTCCCGAAGGTCTTGCATGATGCTATTGATGCGAAGGCATTGTCTGGCGTGAGAGCGGCTAGTTCAGGCAGCTGGGTATCGTATGATGAGGTAAGTAATGCGGATATATGCGTATTAATATTAACGTCATTAGGTAGGTATGCGGCTCCGTCTCTGTTTCAGAAACTGATTACACAGTGAAAGATAGAAGACAAAAACGCTGTGTTCATTGCAATGTTACCTATTACTTTGCCGAGGAGGCACTTGTTCGCGGTGTAATGAACATGTAGTGGTAGGCAATATGGGTGTGGATGATAGAATGCATATTCTGCAGCATGTACTCTTATGCGTACGTGAGCTTGGAACAGATGCCTGGTGTGATGGGCATCTTGCCTATGTCACACTGCCTGACGCAATACGCGGCATGGGCGTTCCGAGGCGTTGTTCTCACTTTGAGAGAAACGAGCAGGGTGATGTGTCATGGTATCGTTACCCGAGTAGGGAGCAGCTGCGGACGATATGCCCTTCTGATGTCATGGGCACACTAGCTGAGACGAGCCATGCTGCGGATATTCGGCAGACTGTGAAGGGCGGTGACACCGACATTGCCATGTACCGGTGCGCGAACCCAACGCTTGAGACGACAGTGAGCGATGGCATCGTCGTGCATCTCATGGAAGACATCGCCTATGACCGACACATCCAGAGTGCTATCGACTGCTCTGGAGCGGATGAAGATCGGTTCGTGTGGAATGGGAAGGTTCTGACTGGTAGCGAGTTCCGTGATGCTGTCGCGGCATCAGAGCGTGACGGTATCACCATCCTATGCAGGGACATCAGGGATCGTCATGGCATCGTTGTCAGCAACGAATGGATTGACACGTATGTAGGTGCGATTCTGCGACGCGACCTTTCACCTGCGCTTGCCGATAACCAGCTCAGATACCTCAAGCTCGATGACGCCCTGGATCGTCGCTTCGCCGATGGCGACTATTCTATCGGAACGGGGCACATTGCGGACACCAGCGATTGGGAGAGGATGTACGATATGGTCGGCAGCGACATCACCGACATCGCGCATGGCGACAGGGTAATCGTCTTCAAGTACGAGCTGGTGGACTAGCAATCTGGCACATTCCGTTTCTCGTACCTGTTCGCTGCTTCACTTCATGCTTCGCACGACGTCTCTGATTGCGTTCATATCGCAGTCGACGCTGGTGATGTCATCGGCGCACTTCCTCAGTTGCGCGGTGAGCGAGCCGTACCCGTCGTCGATGTCCTTCTTGTACTTCAGCTTGTGTTCGAGCGTCGCCCATGTGTCCATGGCTATCGTGCGTATCTGTATCTCGACGTACACGCCTGCAGGATCCCCGTTGGTGAGCCGCGTGATGAGGTGGAGGCTTCTGTATCCGTTTGGCTTCGGCTCTGCGATGTAGTCCTTCACCTGCACGATTTCATAATCTGGATTGTCCAGGAACATCTCCTCTGTCGTATAGACGTCCTCTTGGAAGGCGCATACGATGCGGAAGCCGACGATATCATGTATTCCGTTCTCGAGCGCACTTTCGTATGTCTGTGGCAGTCCCCTCATGGCGAGCTTCGCCTTCAGGCTTTGTGGCGATTTGATGCGGTGCGTGTAGTATACGACTGGCTTCAGATCATCATTGCCGCTCGTCCTGTCGACATATGCTTGGATGTCGCCATTGACCTTGTCGCATGCGGAACGCAGCTCCTCGTAGTAATGGACGCCGTAGAACTCGCCATTGTCAGTCATTCCCATTTCCTTCTTTCCCTATGTCCAGTTCTGGCACAGCGTTGCGGTGCGCTTGCAGCATGAAATCAATACGGCAAGCAAAACGCCATCACCGATGCTGATACCCGTACGTACCGATGTCGGGTACGAGATGCATCAGTTCCGCCAGCATCGTGTTAGCATGATGCATGACGATATGCCAGCAATCCGCTGTGTTGCGTGTGGCAGGCGTCATGTGTTTGCCTTGTGCTCTCGCTGTGCTTTCTCTTCGTGCTTACAATGTTAGTGGTGCGTAGAGGCGAAATGCATGGCACTCCGTTTCTCCACAGTCCCTTCATATAGTGTCGCCTACTGTCGATTGCGTGCTGCTGGGCTTGATTTCCCGCAGCGCACAGCGAATGCCTGCCCCACACGCCATACATCAGCCACGGAACTTGCCTTGGTGCCCGCACTTGCGTTCCTACTCGCGGGTCCTATCAGCCGTGCTGTCGGCGCCTTGCGTGCTGCTGCTGATGTTCTCAGCATTCATACCGTCTGTTTCGCCTGTCTTGGCTCATTTGTCGTGCTTTCTTGTCACTTTGCCTTTCCTTAGATTGTATCCTTCGGCAACAAGGGATCGTATGGAATTTCCATCGTGGACTATACGCTCCAGCAACACGACATATGAACGAGTGTGCAGACGGTCTCAATAACCAGAAGCACACGACTTCAGTCGTGTGTACTTCACGCGATATGCCCGAGGTCTGCTGACATCGTGCCGTCACTGTACACGCTCACGACAAAGAACCTGCTCGCGTATGGTGCTTCCTTCTCATTGCATTGCGTTCTGCCACGCACGGGCGTACGCCGCATGACTTCCCATACATGGCATGATATTCCTGTTCTCCCCAATCATACCGCTTATTCATGCTTAGGCAACACGGGAAATCTGAGAATCGCCTGAAAGAAGGCAGTGAATGCTCACGCTCACTACACCATCAGCATTTGGCGTGTTGCGGTGTCCTGGTGTTTCTGTGGAGTTCTCGGTTGCCATGGCGTTTCTTCTTTCGTGGAAACTAAGATGTTGTCTGAGACAACAGTTATGCTACAAAATGCTGGCGTGCGTATAACGACGGCATGTGACGCATATCGCTTGCGGCAACGTCGCGTGCTGTTGCGGGTGTAAGCAAGGGAATCGATTGGAAGGACTAATCTCATCATGGACAATCATGGGACGAATGGCGTAATGGCAGTGACGGTCGGCATCATTGCCGTGTGTGTACTTGTGTACATGACTCAGCTCGCTGACCCTACAATCACACAGGAGTACGCGCTCAGCGTCATGGCTTTGAGGAACGGGAACTATGCCGTGCTGCTTACGAGCATGTTCATGCATGGCGGTATCATGCATATCGTCATGAACATGATGTCCCTCTGGTATATCGCAAAGGCTCTGAGAGGCGTTATGAACGCCGCTGAGTATTCAATCACCTACCTATCGAGCGGAGTCATTGGCGGGCTTACGTGGGCTTACGTTGCCTCTCAGGCGGGTGATTTGACTTCTTACTGCGTAGGAGCGAGTGGGGCGATATTCGGCATCCTCGGAGCGTATGGGGCGATGCTCATGTCCATGCGTCATGATGGCGTAAATGTCGGCAGTGCGTGGCAGTCATGGGTCGGTGTCCTGCTCGTGAACCTCGTGTACGGGTTCATCACCCCAGGCATCGCGCTGTCCGCCCATGTTGGTGGGCTCGTGTGCGGCATCGTTCTCGGGCTTATCTTCTTCTCTAAGAAGCACATGCGACTCGCATAGGGACGTATGGGCGGCAAGACCGCACGATAGTCACCGATGGCGTAGGCGAGGCGTTGGAATGCGAGTCGGCAAAGAGACAGCGGCATGAGATGGCGGCATGCAGAGCAGCAGGCAAAACGGCACGCAGGAATTGCTGCACGTTGGCAGGTGGCATCTGAGAGGCGACACGCTGATTACTTCATGTCGTCTGAAAGTACCGTTTGGTCATATAGAAGCCGCAAAGACATCCAGCAGCCCATCAGCCAACTCATCAGGTAATATACGCCTATACGGCGCGCAGAATCGTCCTGTCTAAGTGGGACGCTTTGCTCTCTAATTGTCATGCACCCAGATTGCCAGACGATTAGCAGAGCGATTGCCTGAGAGCGATTGGTAGCACGAGAAGCCAACCTAGACGAACTCGAAACCGCTCTCGCTGCGAGAGGCATTGAGCGTCTCGTTAGTCACATACTTCCCATTCACGTTCATGCTCATAGCTTTCAATAGCGAGCTTTCAATATCAGCAACCGCAGCCTCGGCACTGTCTCCATATCCCGCTATGGAGTACGAGCCTGCCCCGTTCCCAGATGGATCGTACTCTATTCTGCCACTCCATCCGCCTGTCGGTCTGCCGTCATCGTCGTAGTCCTCGCCAATGGACGCATGAACCGCATCGTCCCTATCTAGCGTGCCGACCATGATATCGTCTGGGTCGTCATTATCCCACCCGAGATAGCTGATGGCAGCGCCGTTCGTCATCATGTCAAAACCGACGCCCTCCAGATACCGCACTTCCTCCTCGCGCGTTATCCTGTGCTTGCTTCCACGGGTGCGTCCGTGCGTGCTTCTCATTTTCCTGTCGCCACCCTTTCAAATAATCGCCCATCAGATTCCATAAGTTCCATGCCTCTCACCTTGCAATCAGCATGCCAATCGTGCTGCTGCCATGCCGTCAGCATGCAGTCTTGCGCGCCGCTCTCCCTCCCTGACATTGCTGATATGCCATCACGGCACAAGAAAGCTGCCATGCCTTGCATTTGTTTGGCATGGCAGCACGGAACTGTCGGCGTGCCTTACCATCAGAGTGGCGAGGACGCGACTATTCCATATCTTTTCCTAGAATGCCCGCACCTGCTTTACAAGAAGCCTGTCAGCGGTGGATGGGAGCTGGCGGTTCGCGTATAGTTCCCTAGAATACCAGCGATAGATGTCAAGGACGAGAGAACCAATTGAATCTGATTCGAAGGACTTGCTGACTACCTTGTCGCCCTTGACGCTCATAGCAATGTACTCACCGCTGATGTTCCAGCCGTTGCGCACGCTGTCAGTAATACTTCGTTCGAACCTTGTCATGTCTGCATAACGTTTCATAATACTGCCTCCGTGAGCCACTGAGCGATCTGCTTGGGAACTCATCGCTTAGCACTGCGAACGTGCCTGTATCGAAATTCCAGCAGGAGTGCCATATTACCTGGCATGAAAGCATGCGCGGCATCTCATGCGTCTCGTGACTGCCGAACGCACAAATGATGGCTACAGAAAAACGAGCTGCTGCTGCGCATGGTGGCTCTATCTCTGCTTCTCTACCTATTGACTTTTTTTCACCATCATTATTACAAAGTTTAGCAGAAATACCAACGATATGGACGAAATGCACCAATCCTTCGCATCGTAGAAACGCCAAGGAAACATATGGGCGCAAATTCTGGCGGATATTGCCATCGATTACTACCCATATATGTGCATATTGTGTTCGTCATGAAATAATGCCACGACAGCTCAGCCATATGTGCGATAATGTAGTCAAGCAAGGGGAACGAAAACATCACGCACACATACGAAAGGATGACACCCATGACGACGACGAACGACACGTGCAAGGTGACCAAGCTTGGCAACGTGTATCATGACATGAAACGGTATCTTCAGGAGGATTGCTACTGCCCCGACGAAATCTACGATATTACTGGTTTCTCGTACAGGCTCTTCCCTGCTGATACGGATTGTATGATCATTGAACAGAGTGAGGACATGACGGCAGTCATCTGCGCGGTTAGACATGCCGCTGATGGTACGCCTAAGTGGGACGATGCCCAAGCGATTATGTTCTGGCACGATAATAACGACGGCGACAATCCAGAGCACCGCATCATTGACGCCCAGCGCGTCGATGCGACGGAGAACAACGTCGGTATCCTGCGGGACATCGTTCGTGGCGTGGAGCCCGATGGACGCAAGCTCAATGAATATGTTCCTGGAAAGATGCAGCGAGACATGAACAAGCTCATGAACCTCTGTGGCGGCGTAGTAATCAGGGACTAAGTCGGCAACGTCATCGTCTATAGCTTTGGGTAGCACGATAGGCAGCATAATGGGGGCGAGATGTTGGTATTGCAGCCAAGCATCCCGCCCCCATCCATATAGCAATCGCAGCGTCTTCTCAGCGTTCGCAATGCGATTGTATCGAACTGCCTCTCATCGGTTTACCATATCGCCTTTCTCGCTTAGCTATCGCTTGACTCGCCTCGCGATTGCTATCATGGCAGTAATCATGACGGCAGCAATTGCGGCGGTCATCATGACATCGACGGTGTGGTCGCCAGTCTGGACGAGCGTCATGGTCGGCTGTTCGTCTGCCGTATCAGTGCTCGGAACGTCCTCCTCCGCTGTAGCTGGCGTCTCCTGCTTGTCGTCCGCCTTAGTGTCCGTCTCGGGAACGCTCGGCTTCTCATCCGTTGGCGTGCTTGGTTCGGGTTCGGGCTCTGGCGTTGGTGTCGTCTGGTCAGGCGTCGGATCATGATCAGGCGTGGGAGCCGGATCTGGCGTCGGTTCTGGGTCTGGCGTCGGGACGATCTCTTCCTGCTTCATGGTGTTCGTGAACACAAGCCCGCTATCGGCATCGGAGCATGATACGTCCAGAGCGCCGTCTGCATCAGAGTCATCGCTGATGGTCAACGCTATTGTCCTGCTTGACGTATTGCCAATCACCATGTCGTCAGAGCATGACGTCTCCGTGATGCTGTACGTGTAGGTCTTCCCGATGTCGTTCCTATCGAACGCAATGGTGCCAAATGCAATCGGTGCGCTGTCATCGCCTGCGGTTGGCTTCACGGTAATGTCGCCATTGGCATCGACTCCGTCAGGCATTGGTGTACCATCGGATGCGGCAACATGGAAGGTGACGAAATCGCCATCCCTGAATTTCCCGCTATCAGAGAGGACCTTGCGTCCTGTCATCTCATAGCTGCCGCTCTGTGCCTTCACTGCGGGTGCGCTGCGACGGACGGCATGCAATCTCGGACGGAACTTCGACGCGATACCCTCATCGAGAAACTGCTTGACGAACACTTCCCCAACACGACATGCGATACGACGGTATGCTGAAAACGCGACGTGACGGAAGTACGAAAACAGGCACAGAGGATGGTACGGGGATACTGACGACTCTAGGCAAGAACGCAGGAAGCAGCAACAAGACACAGGCACGCCACATGGCGCTGCCAACAGGAGGAACAAGATGCCAGCATACGCGTACATATCACAGCGCGACGGGCAATACGGCGTTCTCACTTCATGGGGCGACATCATCGAACTTAGGAAACAAAAGAAGGGCGTGTTCGTCTCCAGAAAGTTCGACACGTCAGACGAGGCATGGACCAAGATAGAGCATGCGATGCGCCCATACGAGGGTGGACCAGTCGCCTTCGTCGACGGGGCTGGCAGCGACGACATGTTCTCAGCCGGTGCCGGCGTATGCCTACTCATGGATGGGCTTGGTACGAAACCGACCTGCGAGATAGCGGTGCCAATCACAAGCGAAGATAAATCCCTACAGGGACAAATCCCAGGCGAGTTCGCCGCAGCGACGATTGCACTAGAAAAGGCGGAGAGGCTTGGTGCGAAAAGTCTCCTTATCGCATACGACTATATCGGCATCATGGCGATCGCAGAGGGACTGTATGCAACAAGGAGCAGAATATCGGCAATCTGGATGGGTGCCGTACAGTCAGCACACATCCAAGGCATGGACGTCCGCTTCAGGCACGTGTACTCACACGAAGGCATCACCGACAACTGGGCGAAAGGCAACAACCGCGCAGACAAGCTTGCCAAGCTAGGCAGGAGCACCAGAATAGGGAACATCGAACGCATACCAGAACTGGACGGATGGATATCTAACCAGTAGACGATGCCGAACAGCAGTGCTGAGAGAGAGAAAAAAAACAGCATCGTATCGCTTGTCGGCATCAACTTTCTTGGCAGAATGTTCCCTCCCCAAATGGTACGATAGCGCCGTATGGCTGGCATGACTCGCTTCTCGTCAGACCTTGTCCAGAAGAACGCGACAGAACGTACCATCGTCACCTGCTATTTTTCCTGAACGATAGCCGTGCTCACCTACACGCTACCGTTCTCATGCTGCCACACATTCATTGTTGTGCTAGAATGTGTCTAAATGGCAATCAGACCGGAATCCATCATGAACAAAAGCACAAGAGACACGTCAGACGATACCACGATGAACTCGACGGGACACACCGTCGGCTCGCCACACCGTATGACGCTGCACCGCTCACGTGCAACGCGACATGATGGCAGTGGCACCAAGACGCCAATACCGACGCCAGCAGCGCCAACGCATGAGCGACAGACGGATGGCGACCTGCCATGCAAGCCGCACCGCATCTCATTGCGACAAACAGAAGAGGCAATCAGCAGTCATGATGCCACGGCAATCCGTCAGCAACACGTACGCCAAGACGCCGACGACGCAACACGCGACGTACACAGGCATCAGGCTGCGGAATGGCGGTCAATGCCACAAGCGGACGCGGACGAGAACAAACGACGGGAACGCCAGGCGAGGACGACAAGCGATACGTCACGCATCTCGACACAGAAGGCAATGCCACGCGATGCGACAGCAGATGGCAATCGTCGGCTTGCTACGCGCTCGTCCCGCGACGCACAAATGTCATGCGTCCCCGTGCATGACACTAAGGACGCCGCTACATATGCGCATACGGCTGGCAACGAGACCGCCATACGAACAACACGCACGATGAGGGCAACGCCGGACAATCAGGCGGACGTGGCTTTATCAGCGTCGCAAGCGCATCATACCGGAAATGGGCATCGTGACCCGGTCATGACGACCTTCTATGCAATCGCTGGGTTACTCGTCGTCGCATCGCATGCGCATGGGGCTATAGACATCGCAACCAACACGCTCCCGCTCTACTCATACCAGATAGGAATGTTCCTCTTCGCAAGCGGATGGTTCTACCACGAGAGACACGAACAGCACCCAATCGCATGGGCATGGAAACGCATCAAGCGACTGATAGTACCGCTGTTCGCAATCAATGCGGCATACGGCGTCATAGGGAACCTCGTAGCCCCAGTCATAGGGTTCGAGTTCATACCGCCCATGAGCTTCGACACGCTCATCAGGCAGCCGATGCTCGGCGGTGACATGTTCATGCTCGACAACCCGCTATGGTTCGTATTCCCGTTCTTCTGTGCCACTACGCTCGACTTCGCCGTGCACGCCGCCTTGGACGCAATTCGTGACGCACTCGCGGGTGACAAGACAGGCAAGACCGGCATGGCGATAGACATCGTGCTTGCCATCGCGTACACGGCGGCATTCGCCATCATCGGGACGATGCCTGGGTTCGTCAGCCCGCCACCATCAAGCAAGCACGCCCTCATGGTGAGGGTGCTGTTCATGCTCCCGCTCATAGCGTACGGGCGCGTCATCTCGCATCACGTCCCACGCATCGCCAAGGCTACGGCACGCACGTCGGCAATCATGGTGCTCGTGTCGCTGTGCGTCGCGCTTCTCATGGTCACGCTGATTGGTGACACGTCGTTCCTTGCCGCTCACGCGACGTTCCCCGCTGGTCCAATCCCGCCGCTCGTCACGAGCATGTGCGGGGCGCTGATGTGGCTTGGCGTCTGCCAGCTCGTGGGCGACAAGATCGGCAACCTTCGCCCCGTTATGTCGATGGCGAGGTCGACGATGTCCCTCATGGCAAACCAGATTGCCGGCTTCGAGATTCTCAACATGCTCTTCCTCTGGCTTAGCGGCATTGGCATCGTCAGCAGGTTCGATACGCATAACTTCCTCAATGACGTGTGGTACGAGCTGAGACCGGTGATGCCGAACACCATCAACGGCGCGCAGGTTGGCGACGCGTTCGGCTTCCTGTACGTCATCGCTGGCACGCTGTTCGCCGTGCTGCTGAGCGGCATTGCCAGGAAGATCGGCGTGACGCCCAGGCAACGGAATGCATGCCATGACAGCAACGTAGCGAGGCAAGGACATGCGAAACAACGGATACCGCACCAAAATATATGAAGATACTGTATGCGTCATGAGCGACGTACTCAAGACGCCAAAAGCATGAGACAATATGCGTTGAGGAAAGGCAGAGACACGGAAAGGACGCAATCATGACCATCACGAACCCATATGTTGCCAGCAAGCAGGACTTCGGCAGGGGCGACTATGTCTACGCCGATGCCGCGATGACAAGGTTCTTCGTGTTCCACGCCACTGACGCCCGCGACTTCTTCCTGATTGACGCCGAGAAGCAGAACGATGGCAAGCCGCTGCATCGCGTCTATCTGAAGGACCTGCCAAAGACATTCACCGTCTGCGGCGAGTGGGACAGCATCGACATCTGACACGAATTGCCCCGCTTCCAAGCACGCACGGAAGCGGGGCAATGACGTACGGAATAGGCAGATGCCTGAGACGGTCTCCTTACCGCCTCCTACCACGGAACACGGCAACGGTACCACTCAGCACGAACAGGAATTCCATTGTTCACAACTGACGAAGAGGGCATGAAGTTCCTCCCCCAATGGCAAGGTCGACATGGGCAGTTGCCTTTGGAAGGCATGATTGGCGGCGGCACTCATCGTGACGCATTCAAGGCGCGAGCGTGGGAACAATCCTGATTGGGACGTCTTCCATTTGCTTGTCGGAGGCAATCATGAACATCATCGATGCGATCATCATCATCGCCGTGACAGCCGTCATGGTCCTCTGCGTTCGTTCCATCCTTCTCGGGAAGACGAGGGAGTGCGACAGCTGCGACAACATCGGTTGCACGGCACGCCAGGACGGAGGGCGCTGCCGCGTCGCCGGCAACATGCTGCGGCACGCAAGCGAGGCTCTCGACGATCAGACACACAAGCCATGACCTCGTTTTCGCGCCTTGATGCGTCAAGCTTCCCAGCCCGCCATTAGGCACTGCCAGAGAGCTTGACGATTGCGCTCAGTCCAGCGTCTCGCCGGCAGCGCGTGACGCATGCCGCGAGCGTGCAACGAGCGCCGTGACGGACGCCAGCAAGGCGGCACAGAGCGACATGGCGGTGAGCGCGACCTCACGCGTATCACCAGCACCAATCACGAGCAGCATGCTACCGCCAGCCCAGAGCAGGTCATAGAGGCAGTACGCGCAGCAACGGCTGATTGCCTGCATGGCATAGTGCCCGTGAGGCGAAGGACGCACGTGCATGGAGTGCGTCGTCATCATGACGATTGCGGCAAGCGACATGACGATGGTGACGTCCATGACGCCCACGCTGACGAGCCGTGACGTGCACATGATGACCGCGACGGCTGAGGCAATGGCTGATGCGGCATATGCCCCGTCCATTCCGTCATCCATCATCCCGCTACCCGCATGCTGCGTTCCGATGCCTTCCATCTTGGCATTCCCTCTTCCAGTCCCTCTCCTATTTGAGCCCGGTGCTGCCGAACCCGTCATCATTGCGATCTGTGCGTGCGAGGGCATCGACTGGCACGAGCGTGACTTGCGGTGCCGGCAGGATGACGAGCTGCGCGATGCGGTCGTTCGGGTGGATGACGAACGTCTCGTGTCCCAGGTTGTACAGGCACGCCTTCACCTCGCCACGATAGCCGGGGTCGACTGTGCCGTACATCGCGACTATTCCACGTGCTGACAGCCCGCTCCTTGGGCGGATGTCAGACGTGTACCCAAGGGGCGTGGCGATGCTGAAGCCAAGCGGAACAAGCTTCGCGTACCCAGGGAGCACGGCAAGCGGCTTGTCGATCGCGGCACGGCAGTCGAACCCAACGTCACTGTCGTGCGCCTTCGTCGGCATGAAGCCGTCTCTGGCATGCACCTCCACATCGAACCGATTGCGCATGTCTTCGGCAAGCGCCTCTGGCGAGCGTCCTGTAGCGTTGTGGTCATTATGGAATGACGTTGAAAGCATGTGCCTGTCTCTCCTATTGCCTGTCTTGTGCGCGTTTGCGTCATGAAGTCTTCGGGAGGGAGCTTCATGACGCCTGTCATCATTATCGCTCTGCTAGTCTTCGTCGTCCTCATTCTGCGGGAAACAGACCTTGTCGATTGCAGCTCGAAGCTCCCTTGTCTGTTCGCGCATGGCGTCGAGCGTGTCGATGTACTCATGCACGAGGCGGCGGTATTCTGCCACTTGGTCGGACATGGCAATCTTGTCGATTTCGGGGAGAACCCATCCGGTCATGATGCGGCAGTCGTTTAGGGCGTTGTAGCATGCGGCGAGGACCTTGCAATCATTGTCGATTGCGGCATCCCGTCTGACGAGCGTGACTCCATGCGTAAGGTAACCATGTTCGAACCAAAGCATGACGTTGCGGATGATGTCCTCGCTGCGGTAGTCATCGGGATTGTCGCAGAGTTGCACATCTCGAAGATCGCAGACAAGCTCGAAGTATTTGAGGCTGCTCTCCGTCACCTTCACGGAACCATCATAGTAGTAGTCGAAATCGGCATGGGCGATTGCGTAGCTCTCGTCCTTGCCCTCGTCGATGGCGGCGATTCGCTGCATGATGTAGGCATCGGTCCGGTT
>Ga0256406_1002258_pt1 | contig 27906 bp, 42 predicted proteins | sample RumenRJG_03DNA_FD_185986 | JGI IMG/M metagenome (GOLD analysis project Ga0256406, IMG submission 185986) | Bovine rumen microbial communities from Lethbridge, Alberta, Canada - RJG_03 | ecosystem: Host-associated > Mammals > Digestive system > Stomach > Rumen | place: Canada: Alberta | collected...
CGATAGTTTGTTTATCTTCATAGTTATTAATAAAAGGTAATGCAAAAGTTCTGTCAAATTCAAGGACTCTCAAATCTGAACACTCCTTTTTAAGTAAAGAAAGGAAAGCCTTATCACTTTGTTCATCCTTAACAGAAGAAAATATAACATCAGTAATGGCGTAATCATCCATTACTTTTCTTATGGATAGTTCATCAAAAACCTCAACGGCATCTGAAAAGATTAGACTATCTTTTTCAAATACAGCAAACTTATCTTTACTATTTCCCCTGTCTATGGCGAGTATCATTATTCTTCCAGCGGTAAAGGATTAGTTCTTAAGAAATCTTGTAACAACATATATTTATCATACACTTCCCTGTCCATATAGCAATTGTCTATATCTAAAGGATTATTTTGAGAATCATATATCTGATAAGTTTTCTTCACCAAATCACCATTAGGATTGTAGAAATATTCAGACTCCTCAAACGCCACCTCTGCACAACCAGAATTATAGGTATTATATCTACGAACAAAATACTTCAACTTACCCTCGTTATCATATATTCTTTCATATATAAAATCCCATGCCTGATTTTTGTTAAAAATGTATTCCTTTATATATATGTAATTCTTTGACTCTTCTTCGTCATATCCTTTTATAACATCATACCTTTTCAACAAAAAAATATCCCTCTCCTTGTTTGGAGCGTAGGCAACAAAACCAGATACATCTGAATACAATGCCCAAGAAACTACTCCCTCTTCTTGCTGAGATATATCCTGTACTACATCAACATAAGCATATACCTGATCAACGATATTCTGATTTTCTACACTCTCCACATCTACAACCTGTATTTCATCATCATCTTCCCACTCTTCTTCCGCTAACTCTTCCGTATTTTGTTGGTCAAAATCAACATCATCTGTTTGAGCAAAGGAGATAGTACTTATGCTCAAACAGACAATCAGTAGAAATATTACTCTTTTTGTAAAATTCATATAATCTGTTGCAAATAAATTAATCAACGTCCAAGAATAAAGGATCCCAAGGTGGAAGCATTTGTGGTTTGCCTTTAAGTATTTGAAGTATGTTCTCAGGAACATATTTCTTATCTACAACCAAACGGAACATATATTCATCAAACCACTCATCTGTCATAATAAGATTACCTTCATAACCTGCAGTTGGTCCCCAAGAGTTTTCTATCAACCACTTTATAGGTTTATCGTTTTCATCCAAATCAACTCCTTTAAGAGTCATTGCGTGAGTAGAACCAGAAGCAAGAGTCTGTATTCTCTCTTTTTTATTCATTCCAAAAGTTACTCCGAAAATTGAGCCATAGTCAAAGTTGTTTAAATCCAAAGTTCCGCTCTCTCCATCATAGAACTTGCCTACATCACAAGAAAAATACATAAGCGTGGAATCCTTAATGGAAGCAATAGCCATCCTTTTTATATCTTCTGCAGGTAAATTGATATATTTCCAATTGCCTCCATCCATAGTATGACGGTCGTTCTCTACTTCATATAATTTATAGAAAGGACGAGAAGGGTCATTCATCAACATAACATAATTATTCTTTAAGTCTATTCCGATATATTTATCATAAAAAGACTTAGGAGTATAGTTTTCTGTTGAAATAACTTTACCTGAAGCGTCTCTCATTGTGTAAGTAAATTCTTTCACTGGCTCTCCATACGCCATAACCAACATACGATAAACCTCTGAAAGCATTTCTATTTTCTTTGCTTCAATATCTTTTGCCTTACCTTTCATTTCTCTAAGGATAAGTGCATCTTCTTTCAGTTTAAGGGTGATTAGGTTATCTATTCTTGAAGTGTTGTTGGAATTGTATGTCTCTGGCTGAACAGTAGAAGGAACAACACCATACTTTGTTACTAAGTCTATAACTCCACAGAAAGTACCTCCATCACTTAACACATTCTTCATCAACCAATCGTTGTATTTGCTATCCAACGATTCATCTTTATATTGTATCACCAAAGACAAAAACAGATTACTCTTCTCCAATTGGTCATAGAAGAACAGATAATTCTCTGACAATTCAAATGCTCCAAGGTTATATTCTTGAATCATCTTATTTCTAAGAACATTAAAACCAGAAAACATCCAACATCTACCGGACTGTTTTTGGTCTGTGATTCCTTTGTTCTTAACTACATTAGAAAAATTAACGTCTCTATTTGCTTTGATATTAGGATTAATTGCAAGTTTCTTAATATCATTGTTAGCAACTATCTTACTAAGGGCTTTATTAGAAGCACCTGCTTTTTCGTATCCTGCTTTGATTTTATTTAAGTCTTCTGTAGTAAGTCCTCCCTTACCGTTTTGTGCCATGGACACAGCACATAAGGAAAGCATAAACAGACCAATAAGTACCTTTTTCATCTTCTTTATTAAGTTTATTTTAATTTATTACTATCTTTTCTGTTTGAACGCCTTTGTTTGTGTTTATCCTAACAAAGTATATTCCTTTTTCTCTTATCAATAATTCATCAGGAACTTCTTTTGATGAAAATACATTAACCCCAAATGAATTATATACATCTATTTGTTCTACTACCAAGTTATGTACATCAAACTTTATCGCTCCCTGTGAAGGATTAGGATAGATATTTATTTTGTATTCATCTTCGCCTACCTCGTCTAATCCCATAATCAAAGTAGTAAATCTAAACTCATCAGACCAATCGCTGTAATAAGGATCACAAACCGCACGTATCTTCACTTTATATTGAGTAGAAGGAGTTAATCCTATAGGAGAATAGACAGGAGTATTATAAACAGTGAAAGGATTTGCTGGGTAAGCTTCATTTGCTTTTGCAAACATTACTTCCCAAACGCTTTGACTCATTGAACCTGGTGTCCATTCTATTTTCGCAAAAGAATGAGTAAGCTCTTCTGTATGAACAGCATTAACATCGGCACAAAGTGAAGGACGTGTTGTAACGGTACGGACAGCAGACCACTCTCCTACCTCTGAACTTGTCAGACATCTTGCACGAACATAAATAGAATAAGAACGTCCTCCTTCTAAGTTCTCTATCATCAGATGAGAACCCTCGCAAGGAACTATAGTCCCTTCACCTGCTTCGTGTCCTGCAAAACCATAATCAACGTCAAAATAGTATTGTCCTTCTCTTGGAGTCCAACTAACGCCTATGGTTGTTATACCTATAGAGTCAAAAGTTATGTTATAAGGAACACTATCAACAGCACACAGAGTAGTAAATGTTATCTGATCAGAATATGTAGTGTCATAATAAGTGTTAGTATATTGATTAGCAATCCATGCTCGTGCATAATATGTTACTCCTTGACTTAGTTCTGTCGCATTCACACTATATGTCTTAGGCAAAGATGTCATGCTCGTTGAAGATGTTAAAACTATTCCATTGGAAACTGTTGGATTAGGCTGTGTTCCAATAACAACACCTGCCTTTGCTATCTTCCACGCATCATTGACAGAGACTGTCTTGCCATAAACAATAGCAGAAGTATAACTGATATGAGAGACACTGTCTATTTGACAAGTTCCTCCTTGTGCTACTAAGGTTGTGAAAGAAACAACATTAGTAAATACTGTATCCGCATTACTCCCTGAACCCTTTTTTGCAAAAGCTTTAACATAATATGTTGTCCCCGGTTCAAAATAAGGTTTGCTGTTTGCAGAAGGAGTTGTCCCCGGATAATAATAGAAGTTTCCTAACTTTGTATTTGTATTGGCTGCTCCTGCAATAGAGGTTATCTTAATAGCATCGGTAAAGTTTTGTGATTTGGAGACAATAAAACCTTTACCATTAACAGTCCAGCCTCCTAAATTACTTATGTTTGCATTCAGTCTTGCTTTAAAAGTAGAGATACTATCAACAGCGTTGATTGTAAGTGTCGGTTGTGCTTTAACAAGAAAACAAAAACAAACTATACTTATTATCAAAAAAGAAATTTTTTTCATAGTTTTCATTATTAAAAATTACGTGCAAATTTACACAAAAAAATATTAATACAAACTTTATTGACAAATAAAAAATAGAAAAACACACTCTTAGCAAGATTTTTTCCTCATAAAATCTTTTATACCAAGAAAAAATTGTAATTTTGCAATAGAAATATATTATACACTTTTAACACATGAATAAACCAAAAGTATTGTTTGTCTCACAAGAGATAGACCCTTATTTAAACACTTCTCCTTTGGCCTTTTTAGACAAAGAGTTGCCTCAATATACACAAGAACATGGCAAAGAAATAAGGATATTTATGCCTCGTTTTGGCAACGTAAATGAGAGAAGAAATCAATTGCACGAAGTTATACGTCTTTCGGGATTAAATATTGTCATAGATAATCAAGATCACCCTTTAATCATCAAAGTTGCTTCTATTCCAGCTGTCAGAATGCAGATATATTTCATAGACAACGAAGACTATTTCACAGAAAAATTAGATGTAACAGATTCTAACGGCTCTTTAATACAAGACAACGACGAAAGAATGATGTTCTTCACAAGAGGTGTCTTAGAGACTATCAAAAAACTTGCCTGGAAACCTGACATCATTCATTGTTCTGGCTGGTTCTCTATGCTCGTTCCTTTCTATGTAAAACGCACAGAGTTCAGGAACAATCCTTTCTTTATGGAGAGCAAACTCGCATTGACCTTATACAATGATGATTTCGGCGAAATGTTAGCCACCAATATGGCTAAGAAGATGAAAGCGGACGGTGGCACGCAAAAAGACTGGCGATTCTACAAAGAACCTACCTATCTGAACATCATGAAAGCGGCTATCAACTACAGCGATGCCGTAATACTTGCCTCCGACAAAGTAAATCCAGAACTTATAGACTTTGCAAAACAAAACAACAAAGATATCGTGGAATATACTCCAGACAACAAAGAGTTTTGTGAAAAGATCAATGAATATTACGATTCAATCATAGAAATAGAAGAAGACTAATGAAAAGAATACACTTAATATTATGTGTCGTTGCTCTGCTTTTTTTCGCCTCTTGTGTAAATGAAGACGAGCGTTTAGGTTTATCTCTTGTGCAGAATGATGATGCTATCAATATTCTCAGAGATAATTCCACCGGCGTTACTCTTGACGTCAAGATGTTCCAAACTGACACCGTAATAACAAGCAAACTAAGGTATAATGCTTTGGGTTCTTACAAAGACAACAACTTTGGAAAGATTTCCTCTTGTATCTATTCCCAGGTATCTTTGTCCTCTTCTGGACAGAACTTCTCTTCCTTGGGAACGGCAGACTCTGTCGTGTTGTCATTGCTCTATTCCGGAGCTTTTGTAAAAGACAAGACAGTCCGCAATATGACTATGCACTTCAAAGTGGAAGAGTTGGCAGAAGACCTAAAAGACACAATCCACGCCAATGAGTCCTTCGCTGTAAAAGGTGAGGTTCTGTTTGAGGCAGACGTTAATGTGGATATGGACAACGATAACGTTCATCTTGCAAACGACACTGTTACCTATCTACCTCATCTTAGATTAAAACTCAACGACAGTTTCAGAGACTGGTTATCAAGCAAAATATATAATAGTAATGATGAATTTCAATCTGATTTGAAAGGCTTGAAAATAACTGCTACCACCACCGACGCAAATGGAATGATAATATATGTGGATATGACTTCTACCCTGTCATGTCTAACCTATTACTATCACTCAACAAGCGGTGCTAACTACAACTACAAGATGCCTTTCACCACAAATGGAAAAAGATTCATGCACATTGATTACGACTACTCAGGCTCAAGTCTTAACACCATAAACACAACACCTTCCACAATCGGAACAGGAGATTATATGTACCTTTCGTGTTTAGGTATGAGCGAAATTCAGTTAGACATAAAAAACTTTGACTCCTGGTATAACCGAGATACTATCAAAGGCTCCATTATCAACAAAGCAGAGCTTATTCTTCCTGTTGCAGACGTTTCAGGAGACAAATTCACCTACCCTACTTCTCTTCAGTGCTACAGAATAGACCAAGACGGCAAAATACGTCTGTTGCCTGATGAGACAATAGCGACTTCTCTCAACTCTGTCTCATATTATGACTCAACAATCAACGCTTATAGAGTGCAACTGACTTCCTATCTTCAAAACTTAGTAAGAGGTAACTACGGCGACAACTCCACCATATACATCATTCCTTCCATGAGAGACAGAAACAACAGTGATAATGGCTACAACAGAAGAAACACTGCTAACAGGGTGGTATTAAACGGCATAAACTACTCCGATGCAACAAAAAGACCAAAACTTAACATAACCTATTCCAAAATAGAAAACAAATAAAAAGCTATGAAAAAAATTCTGTGCTGTATATTCGTCCTTTGTCTTGCTTTTGTGTGCAAAGCTCAGGACACCGTTGCTTATGTAGAATATTGGGCAAATGGCAACAAGGCTACTGAGGGTTACAAAACAAAGAAAGATGCCTTGAAGACAGGCAAATGGACTTACTACTACAACGATGGCAAAAGCATTGAGCGACAGGGTGAGTACAACGACAAAGGCTGGAAAATAGGAGTATGGCAATGGTTCTACAAAAACGGCAAGTTAAAAAAACAGGAGACCTTCACCGGCAACGGAGAGAACAAAGCCTACTACGACAACGGACAACTGTATTACTCGTGTCAGGTTATTGACGGTAAAAAAGAAGGTGAATACAAAGAGTATCATAAAAGTGGAAATATAAAACTTCAAGCAACTTACAAAGATGATGAGTTTGAAGGGCTTGCTACCTGGTGGTACGACAATGGATACAAAGATATGTGCGGAACTATCTCCCATGGCAAAAAGAACGGCAAGTGGGAGTACTTCTATATGGACAACGGCAAGAAAGAAAGCGAGGGTTCATACATAGAAGACAAAGAAAACGGCACATGGACCTATTACTACGAGACAGGAGAGAAATGGCGTAGCGGTGATTACAGAGACGGAAAGCGTGAAGGCTTGTGGCAGACGTTTTACGAAAACGGTAACATACTACACAAAGGCTCCTACATCAACGGAAAAGAGGAAGGTATCTGGGAGAGTTTCTTCTTGGATGGACAGATACAAATGAGAGGTGCTTTCTCCAAAGGACAGATGAACGGCAAGTGGGAGATGTTTAACAATGATGGCTCAAAGAAAACCGTTGTCTCCTACCTCGACGGTGTGAAGCACGGAACAGAGTCTCTGTACTCTGAAAATGGAGAGATATACCAAAAAGCCGACTACTCAAACGGACAACTTAACGGCAGATGGGAGAAATACTATTACGGAAAGATAGTTGAGCAAGGCCATTATTCTCTTGGCAACAAAACAGGACTATGGATTTTCTACGATGAACGTGGCAACAAGGTAAGAGAACAGTCTTTCTTGGACGGCAAACCTAACGGAAAATGGGTGGAATACTCTTTCTCCGGCAAAAAACTCTCTGAGGGTGAATATAAGAACGGACAACGCACAGGCACATGGAAGTTCTACGACAACAACGGCAAAACAATTAACGAAATAAAGTACTGATACCATGAAAGAATATCTTAAACTCTTGGGCTGGCAAAGTCTGGCTTTAATATTAGTCTTATCCCTTATGATAAGGGCTTGTCTTACCATACCTTTTTACAAGATGTATTTCCCTATGACTATCATACCTTCTGGCGATTACCTACTCTTCACCTTCTCTCTTATGCTTTTGATGGCTGGATTTAATGTTATCTGTTCATATTTTGATACTAAGATGTCCGATATTCTCGCTAACACGGAGACACTTGACAACATCAAAAAACTAAGACTGTTCTATGTGCTTGTTGTCTTGGGCTTAGGAGCATTGAGTTACATTTCCTTTAAATATCATGTGTGGCAAATAGGGGCTATAGGCTTGGTCTTCGCTGGACTATCCTATATCTATGCCTACAAATATAAAAGACAGGATCTTATCGGAAATATCAGCATAGCACTTCTGTTTTCGTTGCTTGCTTTCATGCCTTTCCTATTGGAGTTCTTTGCCTTCACCCACTACCAAAGCGAGATACTTATACAGATACCAACCTCTGCATGGCTTACATTCTTCAAACTGTTTGCATTCTTCGCCGGCTTTGTCTTCCTGCTTACCTTTATCCGCGACCTTACCGCCGATGTTGCCAATATAGAACAAAACAAGAAAGATGGTTTTATGACTTTCGCTGTAAGACACGGAGAAAAACTAACCAACAAAGTCCTTGTTGTCTGCTCTCTGGTGTTCATGCTTTTCAACGCTTATTTCCTTTATAGGATGGCGGACTATATGGAGATAATCCACATAGTCATCTTGTCTTTGACTAATATTGTTCCTTTCATATACTATATATATAAACTCCTTTCAGCAAAACGTACTGAGGAAGTCATTATGCTCTACCAATTACTTGGAATGATTTACATTTCTTTGCTTTTCACTATCTTTTATTCTCAAAATCTATTCACAATAGATGTCATCTAAAGATATATTTTCCTACACTATCATTCTCAATTCCCGTTCTCCAAGACGCAAAAGGCTTTTGGAAGATATGGGGTTTAATATTTGTGTGGTGAAGACTCAGACAGAAGAATCCTATCCTGATAACCTTGCAATAGAAGAGATTCCTGTCTTTCTTGCAGAGAAGAAAGGACGAACTTACACTGAACAAATCCGAGAAAAAGAGATACTTTTGAGCAGTGATACTATGGTCTTCCTTGACGATGAGGCATTGGGAAAACCTCAAAACAAACAAGAAGCTATAACCATGCTGCAAAAACTCTCAGGCAGAAAGCATTGCGTTGTTTCAGGTTGCAACCTAAGGACAAAGGATAAAAGTATTTCCTTCTATGAGAAGACAGATGTTTTCTTTAAACCTCTATCTTTCCAAGAAATAGAATACTATGTAAATAAATATGAGCCTTTGGATAAGGCAGGAGCATACGGCATACAAGAGTGGATAGGAATGATAGGCATAGAAAAGATAGAAGGAGATTTCTATAATGTTATGGGCTTACCAACCGTAAGCCTTTTCCAAAAACTTAAAGAGATTTTATAAGTTCATAAAGTCTTAACAACCAATTTATTACAAATCAGTAAAAAAGTCTTCGTTTTCGTTTCTAAAAACCAAGTCTTTTCACCCTAAACATCAAGATTTAAAAAATTAAAACGAAGACTTTTCTCATCAAAAGAAAAACGTCTCAGTTTTAATTCTTTTTATTTCTTTGCTTCTTTAGTCGCATAGTTTGTCCATTTCCCATCTTTGTACATAGTGTTGCCATCAGCATCTACTATTTCTTCTCCATTCGGATCAATGAGTTTTACTGGGTTGTTTGCACAGTAATTATATGGGGTTAGTGAAGGGTATTTATCTGCCATTGGGTCGGTGCTGTTCCATATACTTAACTCAGAAGAATAGTATCTTGAACCATAGTAATGAAATCCACTCTCATAGTCTTTTTCTTTGGCATTAAAAACAAACCAAGAAAAAGAAGCGTAATTCTTTTTAAATGGGCTCAATATTTTATTAGTTATTAACATTATTAAAAAAAATATATAATTTTGCAAACAGAATATTAGACTATGGAAAGAATTTTTAAAGACAAAGATTTAGAGGAATTAATAGCCGCAGGAAAGAATAAACATTACAAAAAGATTGTAAAAGACAATGTTTTAATGAATGGACTAATAAGAGCATATACAACGCTTCTATTTGCCAAAGACATAATAGAAGTACAGAATATCAGTTTTCTTCATTATGAACGTTTAAAACACGATTATACAGGAATTAGTAGTATTAGAATAGTACAAAACAGGGTTGAGAGATTATTATTTACAGAAAATGAAAATAAGATAGAAATAACATTATTAAAATTAGATACAACACATTATGGAAACAAAAAATAAATTAACACCTTATAAGGTTGTACATCCAAGCGAGATTTTAAAAGAAGAATTACAAGCGAGGGGAATTAAACAAAAAGACTTTGCAGCGGCTATTGGAATACAGCCGAGTAATTTTAATGCTATTATCAATGGCAAAAAGAATATAACAAAATCCATTGCTGAAAAGATAGCAGAAAATTTAGGGGGTATAACAGCAGATTTTTGGATAAAGGTACAAAAAGCATATAATGAGAGTATCAAGCAAGAAATAAAGCCTATTATCCAAAAAGAAGAAGAAAGTAAAGAAATAGCAATACTAAGGCACTTTGCCACAATAGAGAATGAATTGTCTATTTTAAGAAGATTGTTAATTGCCCACTAATCGAAGTGCAGAGATTACAAGTAGATACAAAACTTTTATTGTAGTTAGATTCCTTATCTTTGCAAAATGATACAAAGTGATGAAATATTATTAAGAAGCATGGGATAGTATTCCAAAAAAAGTGTGTAAAATTCGGAAGTATTTTAAATTTGCAAATAATAAAAATAAAACACTATGAATTTTACACACTTTTTAGGGACACTACCATGTTTTTTTCTCAAACATTCACACTTACAATGACGACACAATTCTTTTCTTATTATGTCAGTTGGCTATTTTTTGTTGTGCCAGTTGGCGGAAAAATTACACAAATAGAAAAACAGATTCTTTAAAGTTTAAATCTAAATCCTGCACTGAGGAAACCTTTATTTCCTACTCCTAATTCAGTGAAGAACTTAAACCTTTCTCCTCCAAACTCAGCACCTATTGGAGTTAGTTGAAAGGCTACCATCAGTTGATCATCAGAACTTTTCTCTGCTCCACTGTCGTCTAATGGCATTGTCGTCTCGTATCTGTAGTATGCTCCTACGCCTGCATAAGAATAAAAATTCACATGACTTTTATGTGACCAAGTAATTTTGAGTGTCGGCATACAATAATAGTAGTTTCTGAAGTTCTCTCTTTTATAGTTTACATCATCATAACCACTTTTGTATATAGTTTTGTTTGCACTATAACCTGCAAGAAGACCATAAGCAAGTTTATCTGATTGATGATAAGTATATTCAAGAGAATAAGAACCATAGCTTGCCATATCATCTGGGACTACTAAACCTAATGTTAATGCAGCTATCAATATATCCAAAAACATCCTATTATCTGTACTTGGTAACAAGCCTGCAGAAACACTCATCTCATGTTTAGATGGATTGCTCTGTTGTGCTTTACATGGCAAAAGCATCAACGCTATCAGTAAAAATATAACTACTCGTTTCATAAGCAAATACTCTTTTCATTTAGTTTATAAAAAAGTGTGCCATTCTTCACAAAGACATAAAAATATTGTAAAAATCTTATTCGCTCTCATGAAAAAAATCTGTCTATCTTTTCAGATAAACAGATTTTTTCTTTTATCTAAGAAATCAATAGATAATTATTCTGCCTTTGGGGTTTCTTCTGTTGCAGTTTCAGTAGCAGGCTCTTCTGCCTTTACTTCCTCAGCAACTTCCTCCTTTGGAACTTCTGCTACAGGAGCTTCTACGTTAGCAGCTTTTTTTCTACCACCTCTACGAGTTGTCTTAGCTTTCTTTGTAGTCTCCTTAAGCATGTTTTCATTATAATCTACCAATTCCATCATAGCCATTTCAGCACCGTCTCCTAAACGTCTTCCTATTTTAAGGATACGAGTGTAACCACCATTACGGTTAGCAACCTTTTGAGATACTTCACGGAACAATTCTGTTACAGCTTCTTTATCTCTAAGCTTTGCGAACACAATACGTCTTTGGTGTGTTGAATCTTCTTTGGATTTAGTTATCAATGGCTCTACATATTTTTTCAACGCTTTAGCCTTAGCCAAAGTGGTTTCTATTCTTTTATGTTTTATCAAGGAAGATGCCATATTAGAAAGCATAGAACTTCTATGGGATGCTGTTCTTGATAAATGATTTACTTTACAACCGTGTCTCATCTTATTTTACTCTTTTTCTAATTTATACTTTGAAATATCCATACCGAACTCAAGGTTCTTAGACTTAACTAAGTTCTCCAATTCTGTTAGAGATTTTCTACCAAAATTACGGAACTTCAACAATTCAGATTTAGCTATCTGAACAAGGTCTCCAAGAGTATCAACCTCTGCTGCTTTCAAACAGTTAAGAGCTCTAACTGACAAGTCCATATCTACAAGTCTTGTCTTAAGCATTTGACGAATATGTAATGTTTCTTCGTCAAAGTCATCAGTTTGATTTTGTATATCGGTTTGAATATCTATTTTCTTATCGGAGAATAATACCAAATGCTGAATAAGTATTTGAGCGGCCTCCTTCAATGCATCTTTTGGAGTTATAGATCCATCTGTCTCTATGTCAAAAACAAGTTTGTCATAGTCGGTTCTCTGCCCTACTCTATAATTCTCTACAGAATATTTCACATTCTTTATTGGAGTAAATATAGAATCTATAGCAATAGTCCCTACCGGATCATTACTTCTTACATTTTCTTCTGAAGGCACATATCCTCTTCCTTTTTCAATACGCATAGTTATGTTTAGACTTACATCAGAAGTCATGTGACATATCTCTACATCTGTATTAAGAACTTGGAAAGCGTTAAGATATTTATTGATTTCGCTTGCTAAGAAAGTTGTTTTTCCTTCTATTTTGAAAGAAACTTCTTCACTCTCTTGCTCCTCAATCTGACGTTTAAAGCTAAGACGTTTCAAATTAAGAATGATTTCTGTCATATCTTCAACAACACCATGAATAGTATCAAATTCATGATCAACTCCCTCAATACGTACAGCAGTAATTGCAAATCCCTCTAATGAAGATAACAATATTCTACGTAAAGCATTTCCTATCGTATTACCGTAGCCAGGCTCCAAAGGACGAAATTCAAATTTACCTTTGTAATTGTCTGACTCTATCATTATAACCTTTTCAGGTTGTTGAAAAGCTAATATGGCCATATATTATTTCTCCTATTTATTATTTTTACTTAGAATACAACTCAACGATAGCTTGTTCGTTAATCTTTTCTGGAATGTCTGCTCTTTGAGGATAGTTCATAAACTTACCTTCTTTCTTAGCCTCATCCCATTCAAGCCATGAATATTGCATTCTTGAAGCCAAAGAATCTTCTATAACTTCCAAAGATTTTGAACGCTCTCTAACGCCTACGCTATCACCTTCTCTTAATAGATATGAAGGAATATTAACAACTGAACCATTAACGGTTATATGTTTATGAGATACCAATTGACGTGCTTGATTACGAGTCTTTGCTATGCCCAAACGGTAAACAACATTATCCAAACGTGATTCTATCAATTGAAGTAAAACTTCACCTGTGATACCTCCCTTACGAGAAGCTTTGTCAAACAAGTTACGGAATTGTCTTTCTAATATACCATAAGTATATTTAGCTTTTTGCTTTTCCATCAACTGAGCACCATACTCAGATTGTTTTGCACGTCTGCGACTTCCGTGTTGTCCTGGTGCATACGGACGTTTATCATATGACTTATCAGGTCCGTATATTGGATCTCTAAATTTTCTTGCAATTTTGGTTTTAGGTCCTGTGTATCTTGCCATTTTCTACAACTTTATTAAATTAATTACTAAAAATTATACACGTCTTCTTTTTGGAGGACGACAACCATTGTGTGGTAATGGGGTAACGTCTGTTATTTCCATTACTTCAATGCCACATGTGTTAATAGCACGTATAGCTGCCTCACGTCCTGCTCCAGGACCCTTTACGAATACCTTCACTTTTCTTAAACCATAATCATACGCAACTTTAGCGCAATCCTCTGCTGCCATTTGTGAAGCGTATGGGGTATTCTTCTTTGAACCCTTGAAACCCATCTTTCCAGCTGAAGACCATGAAATTACTTGTCCTGCATTATTGGTCAAGGAAATAATGCAATTGTTGAAAGATGCAAAGATCGTTGCTCTGCCTTGTGGTTCAACTTTTACTACTCTTTTCTTTGTTGGTTTTGAATTTTTTGCCATTTTTTCGTAGTTTTATTGAATGCTCCATTCAAATCTCTCCTTTTTTTTGTAGGTAATCCGCATTCAATCGTTAATTTACTTTACTTACTTAGTTGCTTTCTTTTTGTTTGCAACAGTTTTCTTTCTACCTTTACGAGTACGAGCATTGTTTTTAGTACTTTGGCCACGTACTGGTAAGCCTGAACGATGTCTGATACCTCTGTAACATCCAATATCCATTAAACGTTTAATGTTCATCTGAACTTCTGAACGAAGGTCTCCTTCAACTTTAAACTTTTCACTAATGATGTTACGGATAGCATTTTGTTCATCATCACTCCAATCACTTACCTTTTTCTGTTCGTCTATTCCAGCCTCAGCTAAAATTTTAGAAGCAGAACTCTTACCTATACCATATATATAAGTAAGGCCTATTACTCCACTCTTTGTTCTTGGTAAGTCAATTCCTGCAATTCTTGCCATAAACTAATTATTATTTTTACTTTTATTATTATTTAATCAAATAAGAATCAACCTTGACGCTGTTTAAACTTAGGGTTTTTCTTATTTATCACATAGACAACTCCTTTTCTACGTACAACTATGCACTCTGGAGATCTTTTTTTAACTGAAGTTTTAACTTTCATATCTATTTTTATTTTTATTTTTTCTATTTGTGCCTATAAGTTATTCTTCCCTTGGTTAAATCGTATGGAGACATCTCTACCTGAACTTTATCACCTGGAAGAATTTTTATGTAGTGCATACGCATCTTTCCTGAAATGGAAGCTATTATAACGTGTCCGCTATCTAACTGCACCCTGAACATTGCATTACCTAATGATTCTAATACAACACCATCTAATTGTATAGGCTCTTGTTTTGCCATATTGTTTAGTTTATTAATTCCAAATTATCATTTTCCTTTATTGCATCTTCTATCTTCTGGAAACTTGACAAGACAATAGGACCATTCTTCGTTATAGCAACATCATGCTCATAATGAGCTGCCGTTGAATTATCCACGGTTGTACAAGTCCAACCATCATTGTGAAAGACAACTTCTTTATTGCCTAATGTTATCATAGGTTCAATTGCTATTGTCATTCCTTCTCTTAGTTTGGCTCCTGTTCCTTTTCTACCATAATTAAGAACATTAGGTTCTTCGTGCATAACATGACCTAAACCATGACCACACAATTCCCTGACAACACCATAACCAAAAGATTCACAATATGACTGCACTGCATCACCGATATCTCCCAATCGTTTCCCTACTACGCATTTGTCTATTGCCTTGTAAAGAGATTCTTTGGTAACTCTTAACAATTGACGGTCTTCTTCTTTTATGCCTTTTACTGCAAAAGTATAAGCAGAATCGCCAACCCAATCATTAAAAGTGCAACCACAATCTACTGAAATGACATCACCTTCTTGAATTTCTCTTTTTCCTGGTATCCCATGAACAACAACTTCGTTTATGGATATACACAAAGAAGCCGGGAAACCTCCATAACCCTTAAATGTAGGTACCGCCCCCTTTGAACGGATAAACTCTTCTGCAAGTTTGTCTAATGCAAGAGTAGTTACTCCTGGTTTGATAACCTTTGCAATCTCTGCCAAAGTCTCTCCAACCATAAGAGCAGATACCTTCATTTCGTTTATTTCTTCAGATGTTTTTGTATGTATCATTTCAAGTTATCTCCTTAGAAGATTACATATTGCCACCTCTACCTTTTATACGACCTGTTTTCGTAAGACCATCATAGTGTCTCATCAACAAGTGACTCTCTATTTGTTGCAATGTATCTAAAACAACTCCTACAAGAATTAGTAGAGAAGTACCACCATAAAACTGAGCAAATTGAGAATTAACTCCGAACAATCTTACAATAGCTGGTAGTATTGCAACAAAAGCAAGAAATATAGAACCAGGTAAAGTAACTTTGGAAAGAATATTATCAAAGAACTCTTCGGTTTTCTTTCCAGGTTTTACTCCAGGAACAAAACCACCATTCTTCTTCATATCATCTGCCATTTGCTTTGGATTGATTGCGACAGCAGTATAGAAATAAGTGAAAACAATAACCATTAATCCAAAGATAAGGTTGTACCAAAAACCATCAAAATTAGATAAAACAGAAGCTATTCCACTCATAGAAGAATCAGGTCCAGAAAATCCCATAATAGTTACAGGAATAAACATTATAGCTTGAGCAAAAATGATAGGCATAACGCCTGCCGCATTTACTTTTATAGGTATGTATTGTCTAACACCGCCATATTGTTTATTTCCTACAATACGTTTTGCATATTGAACAGGTATTCTTCTTGTTCCTTGAACCAAAAGAATACAAAGCATTATGACAACTAACCATATTATTAACTCAACAAATAATATAACCAACTGTCCTGCTTGGCTCTCCATTCTTGAAGCAAACTCTGCAAATAAGGCAAAAGGCAAACGAGCAATAATACCAATCATAATCAACAAAGATATACCATTTCCTATACCTCTATCGGTGATTCTTTCTCCCATCCACATTACAAACAAAGTTCCACAAGTTAATAATATTGAAATAGGCAATACCCAATTCAAGAATGTGATATTATTTCCTCCAAATATATTAAATATGTGTGCGCCCTGTAATTGGTTACGCAAGTTTGCTAAATATGCAAAAGATTGGAAGATTGTAACAATGACTGTTAGCCAACGTGTGATTTGGTTGATTTTGTTTCTACCACTTTCTCCCTCACGTTGCATCTTCATAAAATAAGGGACAACCATTGTCAAAAGTTGAACAACGATAGATGCTGTGATGTAAGGCATAATACCTAACGCAAAAACAGATGCATTAGAGAACGCACCACCAGAGAACATATTCAACAAGCCCAAAACTCCATCTTGCGTTTGACTCTGTAAAGAACCCAAGTCTGAAGGATTGATACCAGGAATAACAACGTATGAGCCTATTCTATACACAAGAATTAATCCTAATGTATAAATAATTTTAGCTCTTAGGTCGTTTATACTCCAAATGTTTTTGATTGTATTGATAAATCGCTTCATTAAATTATAATTTTTAGATTATAGTAACCACACCACCTTTTGATTCAATAGCGGCTTTTGCATTTTTAGAGATAGCATTAACTGTAACGTTTATAGCCTTAGTTAATTCTCCTCTACCAAGAACTTTAACCTTTTCATTTCTTGATACAACGCAGTTTTCTTTTAAAAGATCAACAGTAATATCGTTTGTATTAAACTTTTCAGACATTTGTTCTAAGGTGTCTAAGTTTATTCCAACATATTCTACACGATTTATGTTTTTGAAACCGAATTTTGGAACTAATCTATATAAAGGCATTTGACCACCTTCAAATCCTACTTTTCTACTGTATCCAGAACGAGATTTAGCACCTTTATGTCCACGAGTAGATGTACCACCGTAACCAGAACCTTGTCCTCTACCTATTCTTTTGCGACTTTTTGTTGCGCCTAAAGCAGGTTTTAAATTACTTAAATCCATAATTAATTACTTTATTTTATGTTAATTAATCTCTTCAACTTTAACCAAATGTTTTACTTTATCTATCATACCCTGAATTTGAGGATTAAGTTCATGCTCCACAGAGTGATTCATTTTTCTTATACCCAAAGATTTTAGGGTTTGCTTTTGACGAAGTGGATATCCTATTCCACTCTTTATTTGAGTTATTCTTACTTTCATTGCCATATTTGAATTAACCGTTAAAGACTCTATCCATATCTATGCCTCTTAGTTTAGCAACAGTGTATGGATCTTTCATTTTCAACAAAGCAGATATAGTAGCCTTTACTACGCTATGAGGGTTTGAAGATCCTTTAGACTTTGCTAAGACATCTTTAACACCAACACTTTCCAAAACAGCACGCATAGCACCACCGGCTATAACTCCAGTACCAGGAGCAGCTGGCTTTAGGAATACTCTTGCACCACTATATTTACCTTCTTGTTCGTGAGGTATAGTTCCCTTAAGGATAGGAACTTTGATAAGATTCTTTTTAGCATCATCAGAACCTTTAGAAATAGCAGCAGCAACTTCTTTTGCTTTTCCTAATCCGTATCCTACTATACCATTACCATTTCCTACAACAACAATGGCAGAAAAGCTAAATGTTCTACCTCCCTTAGTTACTTTGGTAACTCTGTTTATGCTTACAAGCTTATCGTTGAATTCTATTTCGCTTGATTTTACTCTTTTTATATTCAGTTCTGCCATCTTCTTAGAATTTTAAACCATTTTCTCTTGCGGAATCAGCCAAAGCCTTTACACGACCATGGTATAAGTAACCATTTCTGTCAAAAACAACTGTTTCAATGCCTTTTTCTTTAGCTCTTTCTGCTAACACTTTACCAACTTGTTTTGCAACCTCTGTTTTGTTGCCTTCCTTTTGAAAATTCTTTTCCAATGACGATGCTGCAGCCAATGTAACTCCATTCACATCATCAATCAACTGAGTATAAATTTCTTTATTACTCCTAAATACAGAAAGACGAGGCTTCTGAGCGGAACCGCTCACTTTTTTACGTATCCTCATCTTGATCTTAAATCTTCTTAAATCTTTCTTAGTTGCCATTTACGTATCCTCAGATTTTCTTATTTCTTAAATTATTTTATTTTGCAGCAGCTTTACCAGCTTTCTTACGTACAACTTCACCTTGGAAACGAATACCTTTACCCTTATATGGTTCAGGTTTACGTAGAGAACGTATCTTAGCTGCAACTTGACCTATAAGTTGTTTATCACAACAAGTCATCTTAATCAAAGGGTTCTTTCCTTTTTCTGTTATAGTCTCAACCTTTATTTCATCAGGTAAAACCATAAATATACTATGAGAATAACCCAATGCTAACTCAAGAACTTGTCCTTGTGCTTGAGCTTTGTATCCAACACCAATAACCTCTTGTGTAGTATGGAATCCTTCTGAAACACCAACTACCATATTGTTTATTAATGCTCTGTATAATCCATGAAGAGATTTGTGTGTTTTAGAATCAGACTCACGAGTCAAATGCATTACACCATCTTCAATATTTATACTTATGCAAGGATTAACTGCCTGTTGCAAAGTTCCAAGCTTACCTTTTACTGTAACAACATTATCTTTGCTTACATTTACTTCAACTCCCGCAGGAATATTGATTGGTAACTTTCCTATTCTTGACATTTTACTTCCTCCTTCATTTAACAAACATAACAAATTACTTCACCACCAACTCTTAAAGCTCTCGCCTCTTTATCGGTCATCAATCCACGTGAAGTAGAAATAATAGCAATTCCCAAGCCATTTAACACTCTTGGTAACTCATCAACGCCAACATATTTTCTCAAACCTGGAGTACTTACTCTTTTCAACATTGAGATAGCTGGTTCTTTTGTTTGTTGATGATACTTCAAAGCTATTTTTATTGTTTTTGGGAAAGTTTCTTCTTCAAATTTATAATTCAAGATATATCCCTTGTCAAAAAGAATCTTTGTCATTTCTTTTTTCATCTTTGAAGAAGGTATCTCAACAACTCTATGTCTTGCACTCACTGCATTTCTTATGCGAGTCAAATAATCTGCAATTGGATCTGTTAACATTTCTTTTCTTTTTATTTATTAATTTACTATTTTTACTGGTGGTATTCTCTTACCAAGAAGCTTTCTTTACTCCTGGTATCAAACCTGCCAATGCCATTTCTCTGAAATTAATTCTTGAAATGCCAAATTGTCTCATATATCCTTTTGGTCTACCTGTTAATTTGCAACGATTATGCAAACGTACAGGTGACGCATTCTTTGGTAATTTCTGCAATCCTTCATAATCACCAGCCTCTAAAAGAGCCTGACGTTTTGCTGCGTATTTCTTTACCAAATACTCTCTTTTTCTCTCGCGAGCTTTTATTGATTCTTTTGCCATCTTTAATCTTATTTTTCTGATTCGTTCTTAAATGGAAAACCAAATGCCTTTAGCAAAGAAAATGCTTCTTTATCAGTATTTGCAGAAGTAACAAATGTTATATCCATTCCGTTGATATGATCTATTTTGTCTATATCAATTTCTGGAAATATTATTTGCTCTTGAACACCGAAAGTATAATTTCCTTTTCCGTCAAATCCCTTAGCATCGATTCCTCTAAAATCTCTAATACGAGGTATTGCTGTAGAAATTAATCTATCCAAAAATTCATACATTCTATCTCCTCTAAGTGTAACTCTTACACCAACAGGCATACCTTTTCTAAGTTTGAAGTTTGATATATCCTTTTTGGATTTTGTAGCAACTGCTTTCTGTCCAGCAACTGCAGTCATCTCTTCTACACCTTTATCTATGACTTTTTTATCATTTAAAGCCAATTTACCCAAACCTTGATTTAAAGAGATCTTCAACAAGCGAGGTACTTGCATAACTGTAGTATAATTATACTCCTTCATCAAGGATTGCATTATTTCTTCCTTGTATTTATTCTTTAATCTTGGACTATACATTATTTTATTACCTCCCCTGTTTTTTTAGAATAACGAACTAATTTATTTGTTTTCTCATCAAGACGTCTTCCAATTCTTGTTGCATTGCCTTTTGCATCAACAAGCATTAAATTGGAAATATGTATAGGGGCTTCTTTCTCTATTATACCGCCTTGTGTATTTTTAGGATTAGGCTTCGTGTGTTTCTTTATCTTATTAACACCTTCCACAATTGCTCTATTCTCCTTTGGATATACAACCAAAACCTTACCTGTAATACCTTTTGAGTTTCCTGCAATAACTTTTACTGTATCCCCTTTTTTAATGTGCAATTTCATATCTATAATATTTTTTTGCGTTATAGTACTTCTGGTGCCAAAGAAACTATTTTCATAAATTGTTTCTCACGTAACTCTCTTGCTACTGGCCCAAAAATACGAGTTCCTCTTAATTCATCGGTAGCCGTAAGTAATACGCAAGCATTGTCATCAAAACGAATATAAGAACCATCTTGACGTCTTATTTCTTTTTTTGTTCTAACAACAACTGCTTTGGATACAGAACCTTTCTTTACATTACCTGAAGGCAATGCATCTTTTACGGCAATAACTATTTTGTCTCCTACTGAAGCATAGCGTGCCTTTGTTCCTCCCAGAACTCTAATACATAAAGCACTTTTCGCTCCACTATTATCAGCGACAACTAATCTCGTTTCCTGTTGTATCATATCTTATTTAGCTTTTTCTATTATTTCAACTAATCTCCAACACTTGTTCTTACTCAATGGTCTTGTTTCCATTATGCGAACAGTATCTCCTATTTTAGCTTCTTGTTTTTCGTCATGTGCCATGAACTTTTTACTTCTTTTCAAAAACTTACCATATTTTGGGTGCTTGATTTTTCTTTCAACCAAAACATTGATAGTCTTATCCATCTTATCGCTCACAACTACACCAACTTTTTCTTTTCTAAGATTTCTTTCCATTGTCTATCAAATTTCTTTAAGTTACTTACTTATTTTCATTAGCAAGTTTTCTTCTAAGAGAAATCTCAGTATTTATTCTTGCTATGTTTTTACGAGTAGTTGCCAATAAATTAGGATTCTCCAATGGAGATACTGCATGATTAATCTTCATTTTTACCAACTGCATTTGTTCTGCTTCAAGTCTTTCTTGTAATTCTTTATCAGAAAGCTCTTTTAAACCTAAATTATTTTTCATCGTTTATCTCCTTATAATTTATTGTTCTACATAATCTCTACGTACTACAAACTTTGTTATCACAGGCAATTTTTGAGCGCCAAGTCTCATAGCCTCTTTTGCAACAGCAATAGGCACACCCTCTGCCTCAAACAAAAGCGTTCCTGGTTTCACTCTCGCTACGAAATATTCAGGAGCTCCTTTACCTTTACCCATACGAACCTCGTTCGGTTTCTTAGTTATAGGCTTATCAGGGAAGATTCTAATCCACAATTGTCCTTCACGCTTCATATAACGAGTAATGGCCTGACGAGCAGCCTCTATTTGACGACCTGTAATAAATGAAGTGTTCAAAGACTTAATTCCAAAACTTCCAAATGCCAACTCATGACCTCTGAAAGCCATTCCTTTCATCTTGCCCTTCTGCTGTTTTCTGTATTTTGTCTTATTTGGCTGTAACATATCACTCTATTATTTAAAATCCTTACTATTATTTTTACGACGAGGACGTGAACCCATGTTAAATCTCTGTCCTGATCTACCACCATCTTTCATTCCACCTATAGTAGAAGGAACTAATTCAACCTTGTTATAAACTATACCTCTACATATCCATACTTTGATACCTATACGACCGTATGTTGTATGTGCTTCTGCTAAAGCATAGTCTATATCCGCACGTAGAGTGTGCAAAGGAGTTCTTCCTTCTTTATAGTGTTCAGTTCTTGCCATTTCAGCTCCACCTATACGACCTGAAACAGAAACCTTGATACCTTCAGCACCAACACGCATTGTAGAAGTTATAGCCATCTTAACAGCTTTTCTGTAAGAAACTCTACCTTCTATTTGACGAGCTATGTTTTCAGCAACAAGTCTTGCTTCTAATTCTGGACGCTTTACTTCTAAGATGTTGATTTGAACTTCTTTTTCTGTAAGCTTTTTCAACTCTTCTTTTATCTTATCAACCTCTTGTCCGCCTTTACCAATGATAAGGCCAGGCTTTGCTGTATTAATAGTAACAGTTATACGCTTTAATGTACGCTCAATATATATCTTAGATATTTCAGCATTACTTAAACGTACACCAAGATACTTTCTTATCTTATCATCTTCTACTAATTTGGATTCGAATGTTCTACCACCATACCAATTTGAATCCCAACCTCTGATGATACCTAGTCTGTTTCCTATCGGATTTGTTTTTTGTCCCATCCTTTTAAATTTTTCTTAAATTCCAAACTATTTATTTTCTGCATCATTAGATTGTGGAGTAGCAACATTATCATTTCTACTACCTATCTCTAATATAATATGGTTAGAACGCTTTCTAATTCTATAACCACGACCTTGAGGTGCAGTACGAAGACGCTTTAATTGTCTTCCTCCATTAACACATATTTGCTTTACAAAAAGATTACTATCTTCTACTGATTTGCCAACATTTTTTGCTTGCCAATTTGCAATAGCTGAAAGTAATAATTTTCTTAATTTAGGTGCAGATTCTCTATGTGAATATTGCAATATACCCAAAGCCTTATTAACATCAAGACCTCTTATAGCATCTGCCATAAGACGTGTTTTTCTTGGAGATGTAGGATTGTTGTTCAATCTTGCAACATATCTGCTCTTTCTTGCCTCTTTATATTCTTCGGCACGTTTATGTTTTCTTGATCCCATCTTCTATACGTCTTTTTATTTCTTACCTTTATCTTTTTGACCAGCATGTCCTCTGAATATTCTTGTAGGAGCAAATTCACCTAATTTATGACCAACCATATTTTCAGTAACATAAACAGGAATAAACTTGTTTCCGTTATGAACAGCTATTGTCAAACCAACAAAATCAGGAGAAATCATTGAAGCTCTTGACCATGTTTTGATAGTATTCTTATTGTTTTTGGCTTGTGCATCCAAAACTTTCTTCTCTAACTTATAATAAATATAAGGTCCTTTTTTTAATGAACGGCTCATACTTCTCTGATTTTAATTATTTCTTACGTCTTTCTATTATATACTTGTTTGAAGTCTTTTTAGGAGCTCTTGTCTTGTAGCCCTTTGCAGGTATGCCCTTACGTGTACGAGGATGTCCTCCTGAAGCACGACCTTCACCACCACCCATTGGGTGATCAACAGGGTTCATAACAACGCCTCTAACTCGAGGTCTTCTTCCCAACCAACGAGAACGACCTGCTTTACCAGATACTTCCAAACTATGTTCTGTGTTAGAAACAACACCTATAGTTGCCTTACATGCTTGAAGTATCATACGAGTTTCACCTGAAGGCATTTTTATGATTGCATACTTGCCATCACGAGACATAAGTTGTGCGTATGAACCTGCACTTCTCACTAATTTTGCACCTTCTCCTGGTCTTAATTCTATATTGTGAATCATTGTTCCGAAAGGTATCTCACCAAGCAACAATGTATTGCCTATTTCAGGGGCAACTCCTTTACCTGACATGATTGTCTGACCGACTTTCAATCCGTTTGGAGAAACAATATAGCGTTTTTCACCATCTGCATAACAAACCAAAGCAATACGAGCAGTACGATTTGGATCGTATTCTATTGATTTTACTACAGCAGGTATATTGTCCTTATCTCTGCGGAAATCTATTACACGATATAATCTCTTATGACCACCACCTATGTATCTCATGGTCATTTTTCCTTGATTATTTCTTCCACCTGTCTTACGGATTCCAAAAACCAAACTCTTCTCAGGTTTGCTCTTTGTTATTTCCTCAAAAGAACTAGCTATTTTGTGTCTTTGTCCCGGTGTTGTCGGTTTTAATTTCTTTAAAGCCATCTCTTTAATTAAATATTGCTAAAAAAGTCAATTGTTTCACCCTTGGCCAAAGTTATCATGGCCTTCTTATAAGCATTTGTACGACCTTGAATGTAACCAGCTTTTGTGTATCTTGCTTTTCTTTTACCACTATAATTAATAGTATTTACACTTGCTACCTTTACACTATACAAGTCTTCTACTGCTTTCTTTATCTCTATCTTATTCGCCTTTTTATCAACGATGAAAGCGCAACGAGAATTATCTTTCTCGTTTATCTTTGTCATCTTCTCTGTAATAAGCGGTTTTATAATGATACTCATTTCTATCTTTTCTTTTTTACCTTAACACTAATTAGGAATTTTTATGCATTTCATTCAATTCCTTAAGTGCAGATTCACTAAACACCAAAGTATTAGCATGTAATATCTCATATGTGTTCAATGTATGCGCACTTATCACCTTAACCTGCTTAAGATTTCTGGCCGACAAAGTTACAAAACTTTCTTTATTTGGCAATAAAACAAACAAAGATTTTTTATCTTTTAATTGTAGTGAGTCCAAAACCTCAACCATTTTTTTGGTTTTTGGTGCATCAAAAGAAAAGTCCTCTACAACTTTAATCTCCTCATCTTTAGCCTTATAATACAGAGCTGAAAGTTTTGCCAAAGATTTAACTTTCTTGTTAAGTTTAAATCTATAATCGCGTGGTCTTGGTCCGAAAACTCTACCTCCACCAACCATCAAAGGGCTATTTATATCACCAGCTCTGGCACCACCGGTACCTTTTTGTCTCTTTAACTTCCTAGTAGAACCTGAAACTTCGGAACGTTCTTTTGCCTTATGAGTTCCTTGTCTTTGGTCTGCTAAAAATTGTTTTACACTCAACCAAATAACGTGATCGTTAGGTTCGGTTTGAAACAAAGAATCCATAACTTCTACGGTTCTTCCGGTATCTTCTCCTTTTATGTTATATACTTTTAGCTCCATCTCTCAAGTTTTAAAATTGAACCCTTAGGACCAGGAACAGATCCTTTAACTAATATCAAATTCTTTTCTTCAAAAATCTTAAGTATTCTAAGATTTTGAATCTTTACTCTGTGGTTACCCATTTGGCCAGCCATCCTCATTCCCTTGAATACTCTTGAAGGGTAAGAAGATGCTCCTACAGAACCAGGTGCCCTATCTCTATCATCTTGACCGTGTGTTCTATCACCAACACCGCCAAAACCATGACGTTTAACAACACCTTGGAAACCTTTACCTTTAGAGATACCTACAACATCAACAAATTCACCTTCTGTGAATACGTTGCAAGTCAAAACTTCTCCAAAGTGTTTTCTCTCACCTTCCTCAAAACGAGAAAATTCAGCAAGATATCTTTTTGGAGTTGTTTCTGCTTTAGCAAAGTGTCCTTTCATAGGCTTTGTTGTTTTGCTTTCTTTCATCTCCTCAAATGCCAATTGGATAGCACTATAACCATCCTTCTCAGGTGTTTTTACTTGTGTTACTACACAAGGACCAGCTTCTATAACCGTGCATGGCTGTTGCTTGCCAGAGGCATCAAAAATGCTAGTCATTCCAATTTTTTTTCCAATTAATCCTGACATTTTTTGTTTTTTGTTTTTTACTTTTTATCTCCAGCTTGATTCTTTGTTCAGCGGCTGGACTATTTACTAATTTTCTTAAACCGTTAATAAATTTCTATCAAACCTTTATCTCTACTTCAACTCCTGAAGGTAATTCAAGTTTCATCAAAGCGTCTATAGTTTGAGCAGAAGTACTGCTTATGTCCATAAGACGTTTATATGAATTTAACTCAAATTGCTCACGAGATTTTTTATTAACAAAGGTAGAACGATTGACAGTAAAGATTTTCTTCGCTGTTGGCAAAGGAATAGGTCCTTGAACGTGAGCACCTGTCATCTTTACAGTCTTAACGATTTTCTCAGCAGACTTATCAACCAAGTTATGGTCGTAAGACTTCAATTTAATTCTAATTTTTTGTTTTTCTTGACTCACAATTATAAGTTATTTATATGTTAATTATTTTCTTTCAATACTTCTTCTGTTACATCTTTAGGAGCCTGTGCATAGTGAGAAAACTCCATAGTTGAATTTGCTCTTCCTGAAGTTATGGTACGCAAAGCAGTAACATAACCGAACATCTGGCTCAATGGAACTTGTGCTTTAACAGATTGAACACCTACCTTAGCTGTTATGCTTTCCAAAATAGCTCTTCTTCTGTTAAGGTCGCCTGTTACATCACCAAGATAAGTATCTGGAGTATTTACCTCAACAGACATTATTGGCTCCATAAGTATTGGCATTGCCTTTCTTGCAGCAGCTTTAAAAGCTAAACGAGCACATATCTCAAAAGATAATGCATCCGAATCTACAGGGTGATAAGAACCGTCTTTAACAACGACTTTCATACTCTCCATAGGGAAGCCTGCCAAAACACCATTATTCATAGCATCCTTAAAGCCTTTCTCTATAGCAGGTATGTATTCTTTTGGAATATTACCACCTTTAACTTCATTAACAAACTGCAATCCTTTCACGCCTTCGTCTGCAGGAGCAAGAGAGAATATAATATCGGCAAATTTTCCTCTACCACCTGTTTGTTTCTTATATACTTCTCTGTGTTCAACTTCTGCTGTGATAGTTTCTTTATATGCTACCTGAGGTTTTCCTTCATTGCATTCAACATTAAACTCTCTTTTTATTCTGTCAAGTATAATGTCTAAGTGCAATTCTCCCATACCTTTTAATATGGTTTGACCAGAAGCCTCATCTGTCTGAACTTGCAAAGTAGGGTCTTCTTCTGTAAGTTTAGTCAAAGCATTGTTGAACTTATCAACATCAGCTTGCTGCTTAGGTTCTATAGCAATAGAAATAACAGGTTCAGGGAAAGACATAGACTCTAAGATAATAGGATGAGCCTCATCACAAAGAGTATTTCCTGTCTTTATTTCCTTAAAACCAACAGCAGCACCTATATCTCCTGCCTCTATCTTTTCAAGAGGGTTTTGGTGATTTGCGTGCATCTGCATTATACGGGAAATTCTTTCTTTCTTACCTGTATTTGCATTATATACGTATGAACCAGATTCCAAACTACCAGAATAAACTCTGAAGAAACATATCCTTCCAACGTAAGGGTCTGTAGCTATTTTGAAAGCTAATGCACTGAAAGGAGATTTTACACTGACAGGACGAGTTACTTCCTCATTGTTCTTTGGATTAATACCAGCAACTTCTGGCACATCTACAGGAGAAGGCAAAAACTCACAAACAGCATCAATAAGGTTTTGGATACCTTTGTTTTTGAAAGCAGAGCCACACAACACAGGAACTATTCTCTGTTCGCAAGTTGCTTTTCTAACATGCTTGATAATTTCCTCCTCTGTTATGGATTCTTCATCTTCCATGTATCTTTCAAGAAGTTCATCATCTTCTTCAGCAACTCCCTCTATAAGTTCTTTTC
>Ga0256406_1002259_pt1 | contig 27902 bp, 25 predicted proteins | sample RumenRJG_03DNA_FD_185986 | JGI IMG/M metagenome (GOLD analysis project Ga0256406, IMG submission 185986) | Bovine rumen microbial communities from Lethbridge, Alberta, Canada - RJG_03 | ecosystem: Host-associated > Mammals > Digestive system > Stomach > Rumen | place: Canada: Alberta | collected...
AGCAAGGCCCTGAATTACCTTGTCAGCAATGAAACGGGCCTTCTGACATACCTGAAAGACGGGCATTGTTCCCTGTCCAACAATATAGCTGAAAATGCCATCCGGCCCTTTACCGTAGGCCGGAAAAACTGGTTGTTCATCAACAGCCCTAAAGGAGCCGCTGCCAGCGCTGCCGTCTACAGTATCATAGAAACCTGTAAAGCGAATCAGATAAATCCAGAAGACTATCTACTGCGCGTATTCGAAAAGGCCCCGCAAGAAACGCACTTTACACAACCAGAAGTACTCGATACGTACTTGCCATGGAATCTGATGACCCAAGAGACCAAGCTATCTGAATAAATATCGGCAAAATGCCGGATGTTATGATGAGCATACCATAACGTCCGGCATTTTTACATACACGGTTTTATTTTACGCTTACCGATGAACGGCCTTTCCATCATCTGAGCTCCTGATTAACCTTCTTTCTATAACATAAAAAGCCGGCACGGAACATCCTTCTCAATGTCCCGCGCCGGCTATTTCCTACTTTACATCTCCTACGATCGTATTTACAGCCAGTTTCATCAGCGTAATGTACAGACGATTCCATATCTTCACCAATCAGCTGGTCGTGGTCTGGATTTTTGCTTTATTTACCATAGTTGTAAAGTCACTCACATATTCATCCGCGACCATGAGCACAAGTTATATTTTTAATATTTTCAGCAATTGGCTCACTATTCGTGTATCCACTACCTAATACATCGCCACTGCTATTTTCTACCCAGTAGGTCCCACTCCTAAGATTAAAATAAAACCAACAAGTAATATATCCTCCAGATTGATTCTGAACAATTACCTTGGAGTATACATTCGGATACGTACCGTACTTATCTCTAACGTAAAAATCAACACCATCGCTAGACCCAGCATAAATATCTACTGCATAGCTTATTCCTGTCATACCTCCAAATGAAAATAGTATACTCAATACAGCTACCATCAGTCCATTTATTAGCTTTTTCTTCATTTATAAATCACGCTCCTTTCAGTCTAATTTTAACGCTAATGTTATCCTCTTACAAGATAACTGTTCTAAAGGTTAGTGTCAAAAAATTTTCGGTCTTTTTTTTAGACCTAGATACTAAGCGGGATTTTATTTCCACATTGTTACTCTTAAATCTCTGACTGATGGGCTTATAGGCCGTACGTCCCCATTGGTGTTTCTGCCACTTTCTTCATCAGCAAAGCGGAAAGCCGTTGGTAGGGGTTCAATCGGAGCTGCTTAGGAAGATGTGAAATCTTCCATCCGCTATCTGAAAGCCCATGCAGGCCAGTTCGGCATCGCCCCGGAATGGGTCAGAATCATCGGGGGGGGGGAGCAGTACCGGTGGCTATCTTACCGCCATGGCAGCTATGACCAGTGGCACGATGACTTTTGACCGTGGAGACAATCTTCAGGCAAAAGCGACGTAAAAGCAACCGTAGACCTGTTTGGACTTTCTGATCTCACCCGCATCGGCGATGAGACGCCAGCAAAGCCAATCCTATTACGTACATTTCCAAAACCTGCTCTCCTATGCTGCTCACGCATAGCACGAAGACTAAAATAATATCACCCAGCCAGATAGATCTGCTTTTCCAGGCCCTTCAGAAAAGACACATCCCCTCCCAGCATTATCTGGTAGAAGAAACTGCTCACGGCGGCATTTACTGGAACAAAAAAAAGAAATTCTGGACGTCATCACATCCTTCTTCGACTCATATTTGAAAAATTAAGGAAATAAAAAATTCTCATACCTCGTCACCTATCGGGCCTCGAAACAAGGCGGCGAACTCTATGGCCACATAGAAAAAGGCCGCATCGCCATGGCTGGCTATGCGGCACTCTATGCAGAATCGGATTTGAAGATTTAGATGGAATCAGATTTAAACGACACTTGGCCGTTCATGAGCAGGGGAAGCAGGAAATCGCGAAGAGAAGCAAGCTGCTGATTTTCCTTGATGATTTCTGATATCTTGCAATATATGTTGTAAGATATTTGATTATATTTCCTAATTAAATTAGAATCCGGTATTTCGCAACTATATTCCATCAATCCATTAATATGCAAATGCTTTATTTTAGTACCACTTGCAAACCCAACCATATATTTATGAAAAAAATCTTTATCTAACAATCTTTTGAGATAATATCTTCCGTATTTTTGATCACATTTCAGTCTCGCTACATCCATAGACATAACTACTTCCGATTCAGAAAAACAATCCGGCAATATAATAGCTTTGCCAATTATATCACTACTTCCTGTTATATCTATTGGTGATTGTTGAGTCATACAAATTAATAAATCATATGGCTGAATTAAATTTATCTTTTTGTATGGTCCTGAATATTTTTTAATTCCTTCAACTTTATAAGTTGAATTAGAATGAAAAGAATTTAAATTAATCATAGGAATACCGTCTGGCATTAATTCATCAGATGAATATGAAATGCCTCTATCTATCTTTATGTGATTACCAAGACAATCCACTTCCCAACCATCCGGTATTTCTCGCTGGAGTCTTTCATTCCATACCATTTTGCCGCCACTGCTCTTGTAAGGCCGGCCATTTTCATCTGGAAAGTCGAATTGGACAAACCAGTAATCGTAAATTGTTCTGGCAAGTGATTCAAATTCAGTGAAAATTTTATCATTATTAGCAATTTTATTATCTATTGTTGATAATACTTGAGAAATGCTTTTTTGCACATTAATATCTTTAATAATATTTATCATCGTTTGCTTAACCATTAGCACAGTAAGTTGAGCCTGTACTGAACCAGTTCCACTGATATTGCTATTCTTAAGCAAATAATACAGATAGAGACAATCAAGATATTTATTATCAGGAATAATGGAAATCAGCCGAATAATAGGAACATATGGTTTATTTCTATAAAAGGGTGTACCTATACTACCTCTAGCTGATACTGTTACAGCCTCCTGTGTTATTGCTGGATGGTCAGTATAGCCAACTAGTCCTTCATTATCTATCCCATTCGCATAGACAGGAATCTTGTTTTTGCTAGATTTGTTAATCGAAAAATGTTCAGGTTTATCCCTTCCTGCGATTACTTCACAATAATCCCCAATAAACACCTTATTCATATTTCAATCCCCCAAGAATTTTATTGATGTCCTGTTCTAGTCGATGTCCTTCCTCAAATAATTTACCAATTTCAGTTGTATACGTAACGATTTTATGATTAAATTCTTCTTCGCTTATGTCTACGTATTCAATTCTTACAGGAAAATATTGCCCGGCTGCGAAGGAATAATTTCGTTCTTTGATTTGGTCTGCCGTAACGATGATGCTGAAATCTTCGATTTCTTCTTGATGAATGAAGGTGTCTTCAATGTTGGCTATTTCGCTTTCACTCAAGACCGTTCGCTGGTTTTTCCCGTCTTTTCGCTTTTCGCCTAAGTAAGATGCATCAACCAAAATGACCTTACCTTCGGTATTGGCTTTGTCAATGAAGAGGACCGATACGTTTGTCCCGGTATTGGCAAAGATATTCGGCGGCATGGAGATGACGCCTTTGAGCCAATGTTGATCAATCAGGCGCTGGCGGATTGCCTTTTCTATTTTTCCTTGAGCCGTCAAAAAGCCCGTGGGAACGACGATGGCCGCCTTCCCGCCTTCTTTCAGGCTCCAAAGGATGTGCTGGATGAAGCAAAGGTAAATCGCCATAGACTCTTTCTTTTTATTAGGAATCTTGGGAATACCGGCAAAAAATCGGTCCGTTTCCTGCCATCTTCTTTCAATGTCATTACGCGTGGCTGAAAAATCGATTTTAAAGGGCGGATTACTGGTGATGAAATCAAAATGCTTGATTCCCGATGATACTTCATGAGGAATGTTATAGTGTGCCGGCCGCATCAAGGTATCCCCTTTGATGACGTTTTTCAAGCTGCTTGTCAGGCCATTGAGCATGAGATTTATCCGCAGGAACTGCGTCGATTTTTCAGAAATATCCTGCGTATAGACGTTAGCCTTTTTGCCGAAGCTGCCATGCCCCAATTCATTGGCCAAGTGCAGAACGAGACTGCCACTGCCGGCGCTCGGGTCATAAATATCGTAGACCCGGTCTTCTACGGGGCTCATATGGACCAGTATCTTGGCGATGATAGCACTGACTGCCTGAGGTGTAAAATATTCAGCATAGGTGCCGCTAGCCACATTGTAGTCTTTGATGAGGTATTCAAAAATCTGGCTATAAAAGTCGAAACTCCCTGTGAAGGCTTCACTGAAATCAAAACGGTCTTTTATAAAAATCTTAAAGAGATTCTTTGCAAAGGAATCCCGATAGCCTGCATCGACATTTTCACAAAGCCGGGTAAACAACGGTTCCCGTTCCCCTTCATTGTTTTCAATGCTGAATCGTTGATTGCGTTCATATTACGAAATACGCACTAAGGCGTCATCGAATTTCTTGTAAAATTTATCCTGCGTCGTAAAACGTACCAGATAATCAATGGTGTCTTCATATTTAAATTCGACATCCTGGGAATATTCATCGTAAAAAGCATCCATCAAATCTGCATCTGCAATAATGTTTTGGGCAAGTTGTCCTATTTCTTTAGAAAACTGCCGTAAGTTGACGACAAAGCGGTCATTCAAGAACTTATAGAGGAACGCCGATGTAATCAGGACGATTTCCTTGGGACTGCCTGTCAGTCCAACCGTGACAATGAGTCCCTTCATTTCATCAATCATCTGCTTAATCGTCGTTTCCAGTTCAAATACATGTGTCATATGATATAACACTCCTATTTAAAATGCTGTAGATTTTTATATATGTCTTCTAATAAGACATCATAGAAAGATTTAATCGTCGGATATAGTTTCTGCTTGACTAAGGGAATGGTGATTTTGCTTTTCAGATTATCCCGGAACCGGTCCTTCCCTTGCAAGACAAAGGCATCGCTGTCGATTTGGTCTTTAATGGTATCACAAATCAAGGCCAGCGTATTTTCGATAGTCGCCGGAGCCGCTTCGGGATAACCGGCCACAAGGTCTTTATACGTCTTCACAAAGGCATAGCGGCCATGGTATTTCTTAGCGAGCTCTTCATTTTCCCCATTGATGTCCCGAGCCTGCCGCAAAGCATCTTGTAATTGGTTGGTCAGCCCATCCAAAGCTGCTAAATCAGGCAGGTCGTTCAGTTGAGTAAAAATATCCTGCAACATTTGGTCCAAGGCAAAAATCTTTGGATCATTCTTATCCCAATTCTTTTTGACTTCTTCCTGTACCATACGGACGACTTTGGTAAAACGATGGACACTGGGATGTTCTGGATTGAATTTGCCTAACGCCAGTATTTCTGTCTTGACTTTAAAGAAAGTGTAAATAATCTTGTTCAATCCTGGCCCATCTTCTTCGTCCATAGTTTCCACAGGAGCCATACTCAAGTTGAGATAATTGATTCGGTCCTGCACGGCCCGCTGGAGCCGGGTAATATGCGCTGAAGGAATTTGGTCTAAATACGCTTTATCCCGCGAAAAGAGGAATTCCGTTTCACAGGCCTTCATATCATTCAGAAGACGGCGCAAGCGATACAAGGTTTCCTTATTCAACATGGAAAGCTGCTGACTAAAAACTTCAATATTCTTTGTTTCAGCAATCTGGCTGACTTCTTTCCGACAGGCATCGAAGCGTTTCATGATAGCATCTTTATCGATAACCATGCCATCCAATGTCGTGGATTCTTCGCCATTCGTATCCATATCCGCTTCCAATTCTTTGACATAGGCTGCCAAAGCGCGGTCATATTCTTTCTGGATATCGACGAAATCCATGATATAGCCATAGTGATAGATGCGACCAGACGGAGATTTATAAGGTCGGTTGACTCGACATACGGTCTGTAGCAAGGATTGGGCATGAGAACTCCGTAAGAGGTACATTTTTTTTAGTCGCGGTACATCGTATCCTGTCGTCAGCATAAGGTTGACAACTAGCATATCTGGCGACCCTAACTTCTTAAAGTCGAGCTGATTCTGTTTATTGTCATGTTCCTGCTGAGGATTATTATTTTCTGTAATGACTAGCCCCGTCCTGATAGCAGAATAAGCCTCAAACCATTGGTGGACCATACGAGCCTGCACATTAGACCGGCAGACAATCATGCCACCAACGCTGTCATCATGACTAACGGAGCGAAAATTCTTAAAATCTTCGTCAATGTATTTGCATAAGGCGTTAACATAATCAGCTGATTCATAAGCCTCTTTATCTTCGACAGACTGGTTTGCCTTTAGATGCATGTCCCGCTGAATGGCCTGTCTGGCTTCGGTCGTGATTTGTTCTCGTTTAATGCGCAACGTATAACCATCAGCAATAGATTTGTCGTAAAAGTAAGTATCGACGTAATCACCGAATTTCAGGTTGGACCGTTCTTTTTTCGTCAGTATGGGCGTTCCTGTCAACGCCATAAATACGCCGTCTAAATCGGCCATCATGAGATTACGGAAAAAAGACCCTTGGCTGGAATAGCTGCGATGGGCTTCATCAATAAAGAAAATACGCTGGACTGGAACCTGATACTCATTTCTACAACGCGGCATGCCTTCCCGGTCCATGAATTTCTGAATATTGACAACACAGATTTCACCGATAGAATGAGCAAGACAATTCGAGGCCAGCGGGCGGTCCAGATCAAAGGCAAAGTCTTGTCGGTCTGCACATTCCGTAACCGCCAGATTCCGGTTTCGCATTTCGCCAGCAACCTGGGTCAATAAAGACAAGCGGTCAACAACGTAAAAGAAACGCGTATTGATGCCCTGATTGGCATAATAATCCCGCAAAATGGGTACACAAAAAGCAGCCAGCCCGGTCTTGCCTGAGCCCTGAGTATGCCAGACTATGCCATTTTTTCCGCCTTTTTTCAGCCGTTCAACAATACGCCGACTAGCAAAGAATTGAGGATAGCGCATGATATGTTTTTGCGGGATGTCTCCGTCCACATACATCATGCCATAGCGAAGCAAATACAACAGGCGTTCTTTGTCGAAAAGACACGTTATAAATTTATCGCAAGGTTGATCAACAGATAAATTCGTCTGGAATTCCGGCGTATCCATGACAGCCGGATCATAGCCATTATCTTCAATGACGTAACGGATTTGTTCATCCGGAATTTCATGATAGGGATATAACGTATGGTAGAGCTCGTCCTCTTCCCGGAAGAATGAAAAAGATGTCTGCTGTCCATTAGGTGTCGTATAAAAAGACCCTGCTTTGATTTCGGATGCATCGGCTTTTTCTTCTTCATATTCCATATTATTGGAAAAAGTAATGAGTTGTAATTTATTGAAATAACGATAATACTCTTTATGCTTTAACCGTTCTTGTACCATACGCTGGAATTCAGCTTGGATTCCACCGAGATTATTAGGTTTCTTGACTTCTAAAAAAGCTAATGGGATTCCATTAATGAGGATATTGATATCCGGACGGAAAGAGCCGCCTTTTGTATTTTGTTTTACAGTATACGAAAGCTCATTGACCACAGCAAAATTGTTGTTCTCTATATTTTGAAAATCGATAAGCTTAACATCATCATCAGGGTTGATAGTCAACCAACGATAAAATTTTTTGCCTAAATCATAATTGCAACAAACTGTATGAATCCGCTTTACCACTTCTAAGGTATCTTCCCGCGAAAACACACGGTCATTGATTCTCTCTAATGCCTTCTGAAATCGTTCAATATATATTTTAGTATCAAAGTCTATCGTTCCCTCATGAATAGGCTGATAGTCATAGCCAATACGCATAAACTGTATCGTAGCTGGGATTTTCACGCGTGTATCTTCATTCCATTTTTTCCTTTTTCTCATAATCCGTCCCTGCCCTTACGAAAACAATTTATTTTTATTATACCATCTGCCCATCAATGACTAAAGACAATCGAGTAGAAGGCATCGAGCCCTCAACAAGACCAGCAATTCATCTCACCGCCTAAAGAGGCGGGAGATTTCTTGCAGAATCAATTCACAATTATAATTTACGTTTATTTCTTACTTTCACATATCGGCGATTCTTGGTTTCTGCCGTAGTACGAATTAGCCCTTGCTTCACAAGTCCCATTAATAGCTGCTTGTCCGAGAATGCTTTAGTCCAATCATATTCTCTATATCTTCCGCTTTATATTCAATTCCCACTTCCGTTTTATTAAGTATTTCTCGTTGCCTTTTTGTTAGTAAAGAAACAGTTTCTCCTAATTCTGCCGATTTTTCTGCCGATTCTGCCGATTTTTCTGCCGATTTTCCGTCAGAATAATTCAGATTTGGCAGTATCACAAGAAACATGGTGTTATCCGAGTAAAATTCTGGTTCTTTCCGGGTTTGAAAATTGACAGCATTTTCATAACCATCCAATATCTTTCCGAAGCCGCTGCCAGACCGTTCCATATATCCCAAACGGTCAAAGATATCTGCCAGCACCGGATTTCTTCTGCGTGATGGAATTCTGCGAATATTTCTATCTTGAATATTGGTACCATCAAACATTCCACCTGGAGAATAAATTTCCAAACGGTCATCAAAGATATAGACGTGCACTTCACTTCCATAATCCAGGTAATCCCGGTGAACCAGCGCATTAACCAGCGCTTCAAAATAGCTGCGATGCACATATTCAGGAAATTCAAGACGTGAATTATCCGTTTTTTTCCATACTGTTTTTGTATGCACTCTGATAAAAGCTTCTGCATTGGAAAGGAGTGAAATAACGCTACCGTTATATTCCTGATGATCCAAGGCATCAACGAGGCCCCCACTTTTAGTAAGTCCATTCCATCTGGTACAAAACACCCGGGAATATCTGACTGGGGACTCATCAGCCAGCAGGGCACCTGCATTTGTCAGATTTCCGTTATCATCTTCCATTCCCCAGGAAAGGTAGGATTCTTCAGGCAAGCTTTTATTGGTCCAGATTTTGTACCGTTCCCGTACTTTAGTAAATGAATAATCAGAAGATTTGTAGGATGATGTCAGGGAATCAAAACTGCTGTTTCTTCCACGAAGCACCAGTCGCTTTAAATCGGTGGCAACGGCAGGAACGCTCTCATTACCCACACGAATATACGCTTCTGTTGTACCATCAGCATGATAATAATAAGGCGTTTCTTCCCCTTTATATACCTTTAAGGCAATGAGTTTCTTACCACCCCTCTGACAGAATTGCAGTCCAAAATCTGGTATCGGTTCTAAATGCGTTTTAATAATCTCACTAATTTTTTCTGCGTCTGCTTCTGCATCCGGTAATCCAATAATCGTATCATCATCGGCAACACCAAAAAGCAAAGTGCCTCCATTTGTATTAGCGAAAGCACTGATGGTCTTACACTAACTTTTAGGGCGTTTTGTTTCCACGGCTTGTTTCTTGTCATAAGTGGTAGCTTCCCCTATGAATCCTTCCAGCTTCGTCATCCACTTCACTTCCTTCATATTCTCTATTATTTTCTTTACTCTTACATGTATATCTACACGGTGCGTCTCCCCGGTGTCGGAATCACTAAAAACACATTTTTACGAGATGCGTGACAGCAAGGCTACGCACTCGACGTGGGTTGCGAAAACACTATGAATGTCAAACCACCCATTTTTAGGGGTTTGCTCGTAACTGGGAACATATCCACGGCAATTTTGCCTTTTTGCTCGTAGTCGGAAACTTATCATACCGATTTTTCTCCTTTTGTCCGTTCGTGGAAACATATCAAAGCCGATTTTTAGATATGTGCGTACACGGGAACATATCTACTTGCTATTTCCCTTCCTATAATTTCATTATTATGTATTATGAATTTCAAACCATTTCAAAAATACATATACTCCCCACACATTTGATACATCTTCATATTTCCCCCTATAATCATCTATGATTCTACTCACAGTACAACTATTCATCCCCAAAGATTCGATAAGATTCTTATCACGAAAAACTCGAATAATATCTTCCATAAATATATTTTCAATCCAAAATCTCACAGGCGACAAAAATGGGATTTTTCTTGTGGACAATAAGTTATCTGGTAATATATCCCTATAAGCATCTTTCAAAATATGTTTAGGATCAGAATCACAAATCACTATATCTGGTGCAAGTCCCAACATATATTCAACATAATCTCTTCTTAAAAATGGCACTCTAGCCTCTATCCCAACAGCCATTGACATTCTATCCACTCTCATAAGATGATAATCCGGTAAACGCTTAAACATTTCAATTCGTCTAAATGTTTCTGGCATATCACCATCAATCACGCAACCATCTGACAACAAATCCCATATATCTGCCTTTGAAAAAATTGTCGATTCTATAAGTGATTCTATTGGTAAATATTTTAACCAACCTATTCCGTCCAAATATGATGCTATACTATTATCTTTTTTTAATGAATTTCTTAAATACTCATAGCCCCAAACTAACTCATCAGAACCATCACCCGTTAAAACACCCTTAACACTCTTAGATGCCTCCTTAGATAAACAATATGTACTCAATGCAACCGTTGAATATATTGGTTCATCTAACGATAATAAAACTGAACAAAACATCTCTTTTATATTCTCATTCATACATATTTTCTCGTATGGAATTCCAAGATTTCCAGCTAACCCTTCTACATTCTTTGCTTCTGCATTCGGATTATTTAGATAATCCACTGTATAGCTTATTCCGAAAGCCTTTCTGTGTTTCTTCAAAACGGTAGCAATAATTCCTGAATCTAAACCACCACTTAAAAAAAGTCCCATGGGGACATCGCTCAAATCATAGCATTCTATTATAGACTTTTCCAACAAATAACTTATTTTTTCATATTTCAACTTTTGAATATAGTCTGTGATTATATAAAATCTTTTCACTTCCTTTTCTTTCAATAGTATCTACCATAATTCGATCATCATATGGTGGGTGAATCACGATTATTTCTTTATTCAGATTAATACATACTTTTTTTGAATATCTTATCAACAAATTTTTTGCAAAATCACTCTGAATCATAAATGCATCCGAAATATTTACTGAGCATAATATATTACAAATTATATTTTCTCCTAATCCAATTGAATCAAGGCTCTTATCAATTATTACATCTTTTAAATCATCAATATGAATGGCAGGATAATGACAATATGTGAACAACTTGGCATCAAAGTTATTTTTATCAAGTAATGCCCTAAAAGCAGATGACAATTCAACTTGATTATTAAAAACAATATCCGGTTTCGTTTCATGAATAATCTTTTCAACATTACTCCAGTCGAAACGATATCTTGCCTCATATTTTGTTACTCCCATATCCACATAAAAACACTTTTCAAGGTTGAACCGTAGTGCTTTCCCTTCTAGTAATTTAGGAATAATCATGTAATACTCTACACCTATTCTTTCAAAAGAATTTGCTAATAGAGAATTAAAAATATATCCCGAATCACTTTCAATATCATCAATATTTGATATCCACTAATTCTAATTGTAACCTCTTCATCCACAACTCCGGATTATATCCGATTGTTATACATGAAATTTGATTTTTATCTATACCACAGTAATCTAGACATGCCTTTATTGATAATTCAGGGAAAATACCTTTAGATCCTTTTATTCCATTTAGTCTTTCTTCTTCAATCGCAAACAATATTTCTCCATCTAAAATAATGGCTGCACCTGGATCATGGTAATTCATCCCGTAAATACACGGATTAATACTTAATATATATTCGCTCTTTTTCATTTTTCCTCACCATTCAATGATTACAAATAAATAATTAGTTACAGTGACATAAACTTTCTGCCTTTTATATACCCTGGATTCAGTCCTCGTGGAAGTCTCTTCATTGTTTCTTCAAATGCATTTCCTAAATTTTTACAATCATGAGCATCTGATCCCAAAATAATTTTTTTACCACCCATACTTTGATATCTCTCAATGACGCTAAAACTTGGTAATGGTTCTACACAATTTTCATTTACAGATGATGTGTTAACCTCAAGTGCAATATCTTTTTTTATAATCGTTAGTAGAATATCACTTAGCATATTCTCTTCTATTTCCCACGAGTCAAAATACCTTCTCGGAAAATCCAAATGAGCTATACCTTGGCACAAGCAATATTCCAGGCTCTCTTTCATCAATGAATAATATTCCTTCATCGCTTGTCCCTCCTCGATATTAGCTTTTCCAGGAAAAACTCCATTATAACAATGATGAATGCTTGCTAGAATATAATCAAATGGCAAACTAGAATAATACTCAAATTCATCCTTAAATAAGTGTGGCTCCGAAAACTCTATTCCACTTAATATTTCTATCGAAGGATAGTACAAAGTATTAAGCCTCTCTATCTCGTTAAAATATTCGTTAATATTAAAATTCTGTTTTCTATTATCTTTTACCTTTCCCACGTTGTACTCGGCAATGTTATAATCAACATGTTCTGTAAAACAGATTTTTTTTATTCCCTTCTGCATTGCCATAATACAATGTTGTTCCATCGTTGACATTCCATCAACGGAAAATGTCGAATGAACATGAAAATCAGCAACTATCATATCTTACCCTCTTTTCTTTGTTTTTCTTCTATTCGGCTTATTTTTGTTGCCAAAGGGTTTATTTTTCCTTGTGTTATCATCGTCTTTCTTGTTTCTGTTGTGTTTACTTACCAACTGACCACATGCCGCCTTGATATTGTTACCTCTAGATTCACGAAGTTTTACCACTAATCCTTCCTTCTCTAATTCTCTTTTAAATTGAACCAACTGCTGCTTATTTGGTCTCTTTATTCCTGCATAATCCGTTTCATTATATTGCAACACATTTATTAAAACATTTTTTCCTAAAAACCATTTTTTCAATTGCTTTATATCTTCACGTCCGTCATTAAATCCTGGCATTAACAAATATGCAATTGTCACCTTCCTATTGTGACGTTCTGAATAAGATAAAACCGCTTCTACAACTTCTTCAATCGAATTTCCGCGCATATGTGGCATTACCTTATCCCTTTTTGCTTGACTGGTTGCGTGCAAAGAAAGTGTAAGTTGAATCTTTAAGTGTTCTTCCCTCAATTTTTTTAATTGATTAATTGGTCCAACCGTCGATATAGTAATTCCATCTGTAGGAAAATTCAGGCCATTTCTGTCTCTCAAAATATGAATAGCTTTTATTAACTCTCCGTAATTAAACAAAGGTTCACCCATCCCCATAAAAACTATACGATTTACTTTTTCTCTCAACAAAACTATCTGTTGCACAATCTCTGAACTAGATAAATTTCGTATAAACCCATTCTTTCCCGACGCACAAAAAATACACCCCACTGGGCATCCAACCATAGTACTGACGCAAACGGTTATCCCTGTTTTTCTTTTTATACAAACCGTTTCTATACAATAACCATCTGATAGTTCAAATGCATATTTGGAAGTATCATTACCATTAAAAACTTCCTTTATTTTTACTGTTTGATTTTCCATTTTAGGTTTATTTCTATACAACGATTTAAAATAATTAGTAGCCTCTTCTTCTCCCATGCAAGCCACCATTTCTTTTAAAGAAAAGTTATATGGATTATCAAATATCTCACTCTTCGTTAACTCAATTTTACTTTTCAAAATATATTCCTCCTATCAACTACAATACTTATCAATATTTAACTATTCATTTGCATCTATATACAGTCGAGTATTTTCTAACCAAGCCGGAAAAATATTCAACTGATGGATAATGGTATGCGCATTGGGATGATAATCGAAATATAATAACAAAGAACAATATATCGCCCAATTCATTTCTTTTCGTCCTGATTCAATAGCATTATAGGTTTGCCTTGAAACACCAATAGCATTTGCAATATCTACTTGCGACGCACCTACAGCTCCTCTAAGCATTGGTAATTGTTGTCTTAATTTTTCTCTACAAATTTCACGCTCAACTTCAGAAACATTCCAATAGTCTTCATATTCTTGCTTTATAATATCCATTCACACTCTCCCTCTAATATAAATAATTTCAACCACAGTCAACAAATTTCATTTATTGCACATGCCTATTTTCACAAATACCATTTTACAATATGTCGTTTTTTTTGTCAATATGTAAATTATTTTGATAACCACAACATAATGCCCGCGTAGGTCACGGATGCACTCTCAGATGTAAATCTGGAGTGCTGTCTGTGATATACGCGGGTACTTTTATACTTCCACCATCGTTCCACTCTTAAATTCTACTGTAAAGGTTCCATTCTCATGCACTGTTATCTGTTCAATAAGCCTTCTGACCAGACCATCATCAAACTCCTCAAACTCGGTGGTCTGCTCATGAAGGAAGTCAATGAGTTCTGCTTTCTTTTCCTGTCTGCCTTTATCTTCAGCAAGGGTAACCAAAATCTTCTGCTTTTCTTCATTCAGCCTATCAGATTCTCTTGCCAAGTCCTCATAGCCTTCTGATGAAGTGGCTCTGTCGACAAGCTCAAGCTGTACCGCTTTTATTTTCTCGTCAAGTTCTGCAAGTTCCTCATCTGCACAAATGACTGTCTGCTCCAGAATGGTTTCAAGGTTTGCGATTACCGTGCTTTTCTGTCCCACCACCTTGTTGATTGCTTTCATAACTGCTGCTTGCAGATCTGTTTCTTGAATCGTAGGTGCATCACATTCGCCGGGACCGTGTTCTACCCTGGTGCAACATCTCCATACTGTAGAATGCTTTCCCCTGTTGTTCCATGCGATTCTGCGATAAATGTCTCCACACTTCTCGCAGGTGCAGAGGCTTGAAAGGGCATACTTGCTACTGTAGATGCGTTTCTTCTTTCCATCCTCGCCGCTCCTAAGATTGGCTCTTCGCACCATTTCTTCCTGAACCCTCATAAAAAGGTCTCTTGGAATAATGGCTTCGTGGCTGTCTTCCACATAGTACTGTGGTGCAAGTCCATTATTGATTTCCCTTTTCTTTTCAAGAAGGTTCGTGGTAATGGTCTTTTGAAGAAGGGCATCACCGATGTACTTCTCATTTGATAAAATCTTATGAATGGTGCTTGGAATCCATTTCTTCTTACCCGCCCCGGTAAGTATTCCGTCTGCCATAAGGCCGTTGCAAATATCCCTATAACTTGCCCCTTCAAGGTACTCTCTATATATCCTTTTTATGACTGCTGCCTCAGTAGGCTCAATGATAAGGTTTCCATCATCGTCCTTCGTGTATCCAAGAAATCGATTATGATTTACCTGCACCTTCCCAGCTTGGTATCTGAACTGTAATCCCAGCTTTACATTCTGGGATAAACTTTCCGATTCCTGCTGTGCAAGTGAAGCCATAATGGTAAGGAGCAGTTCTCCCTTTGTATCCATCGTATTGATGTTTTCTTTTTCAAAGAATACTGCAATGCCCTTGTCCTTAAGCTGTCTGATATACTGAAGGCAATCGAGCGTATTTCTGGCAAATCGGCTGATGGATTTTGAAATCACAAAATCAATTTTACCTGCCATACAATCTTCAATCATTCGATTAAAATCTTCTCTCTTCTTGGTATTGGTACCACTGATACCATCATCGGCATAAATGCCCGCAAGTTCCCATCCGGGATTCTTGCTGATGTATTCCGTGTAATGTTCCACTTGCATTTCATAACTGGTTGCCTGTTCATCACTGTCCGTAGAAACACGGCAGTAAGCTGCAACCCTAGTCTTTGGTATTTCAGTTTCCTGTTCTTCTCTTTTTGCCCTTCTGTTCACACGGGCAGGAATCATCGTAACATTAGCCATTCATCTGCACCCCCTCAATAAGTCCGTACAAGTATTCAGCCTGTTTGTACGGATCTTGAAATCTCGTCTCTTCATTTCCAAAATAAAATGCTTTCTGCACTTCTCTTTTTGCCTTTTCCCTTGGTTCAAATACTCTGCCAAGTCCTGTGGCTCTCTTTTCAAGTTCTGCCTTAACCTTATCCATCACATCCCTTGTAAGGATTGCCGGATAATAATCTGTTCCTAAATACTTCTCATTCTGCATCATTCTTTTTGCCTGACAGTGGGTAGCAACTATCCCGGCTGTCTCTGCTGCTGCCTTAAGTGAAAGACCACCAAGATAGCCTTCACACATTTTTACAACAGCCTCCGCTTCCTTTGGTTCTATAACTGCATTGCCATTTTCAATGCGATATCCGTAAGGTGTGTGTCCCATATTCATCAAATCCTTTCTATCAAGTTAAGTCCGCACTTCATTTGGAACTCCAGCTCCGTTTGGCTTTTTACTACAATTCTGTCTACATAGGTTTCAAAAATCTCTCCATCAAAGCAATCAAGGAACTCTCCCTTGTCTGCAAAGGATAAAAGTTTTCTTGTCTCTTCAATGTGTGAAATCTCCGAACTGGCTATGTAGGAAAGTGCATCCTTTTCCGTTGTCAGCCTTTCAACTTCAGCTGTTACTCCATTAAGGCTCTGTGTATAAACCGCAGGCTCAATCACTCCCTTTGCAAATAATCCCTTGATGGTCTGTTTCTTTTCCACCAGGGCATCAAGCTGTTCCTGAATGTCATGGATTTTTAGAAGTGCCTCGGTCTGATTGCTCTGCTGCAAGGCTTCATAAAATGGTCTCAACACTTTATTTCTTCCATAAACCAGTCGGTTCATCATTGTCGCAAAGGCAACTTCAACCGCCTCAAGGTCTACATACTTCATGGAGCATTTTTCCTTATCATCAATGTGCTGTGTGCAGGCAAGAACCACCTTATGGGTATAAGTCTTTCTCTTAAAAGTTCCCCCACACTCTCCACAAATGACCTTCCCGGATAAAGGGTATCTGTTTTGGTATTTCCCGTTATCGAGTTCGATGCCCTTTTCCTGCCTTCTTCTGTCGATTACATCATTGGCCGCCTCATAATCTTCTCTGCTGATAATTGCCTCGTGATGATCTTCCACATAGTACTGATCCAACTCTCCAAGGTTTCTGCGTCTCACAAAAGAAGAATCCGTGTAGGTCTTTTGGAAAAGGCAATCCCCGGTATATTTCTCATTTCTGATGATGCCGTTTACTGTATGCCCCGTCCACTTTCCACCTTTCTTGGTAGGCACTCCCTTTGCCATAAGGTCTTTTGCAATGTCGTGAGTTCCAACCCCGGCAAGGGTCTGTGCGAAAATGTACTTCACAATCTCTGCCTGTTCAGGGTTAACCACCATCTCGCCATTCTTCTTATCCCAGTCATATCCGTAAGGCGGATAGGAACATTTGTAGGTTCCGTTCTTAAACTTTCTCTGAATACTCCACTTGTTATTTTCTGAAATGGAAACCGACTCGCTTTCTGCTATGCTGCTCATAATCGAAAGCATCAGCTCATTTTCCATCGAGCCTGTATCGATATTCTCCTTTTCAAAATAAATGGGTATTCCAAGGTCTAGCAAGGTTCTCACTATGGTTAGGAAATCAGCCGTATTTCTTGCTAAACGGCTGACTGACTTTGTTACCACATAATCGATAAGTCCGTGCTTGCAGTCTTCCATCATTCTTAAAAGTGATGGTCTGGTATCCATCTTGGTGCCGCTTAATCCCTCATCGTAATATAAACCTGCGTATTCCCAATCAGAATGTCCTTGTATCCAAGATTCATAATGAGCCTTCTGTGTTTCAAGGGACAAAAGCTGATCATCCTGGTCTGTAGAAACTCGGCAGTAAGCTGCAACCTTCTTCTTTCCTATGACGGCTTTGTTTTCTTCAATTTTCGTAATTATTGCCATCGTCTCAACCTCCCTTCGGTCAGTACCATTACCCCGTAGTATTGGCACTATATCAAGTTAATTCTGCTAATAACGGAGAGAAAATACGGCTGTTTTCTGCCGATATTCTGGTACATTCGGCATCAGAAATCAGACCACTTTCAAGCATCTTTTTTACGATTTTCTCTGCCATATAAAAGTCATATTCTCTCTGCAATTCTTCATCTGTCTGCTTATTTACTTCATGGCAATGTTCCATTGCACAGTCACTACTAAGTTTTGTTACTTGCATATCTTCCATCTCCTGTCCTTGGGAACAAATCCATTCCCTTTGACAGCTATGTATTGAAAATTGCCAAAACTACCAATTTCAAAGTAAATTTTTGAAAAAAGGCAAAAAAATAAGACCCGGAAGGATTTTCTCCCTCCGAGCCTTAACTCTACTTACTATCTTCTATCCACTTTTGAAGTTCTTCAAATTCAATTCTTGCATCATCCACACATTTACAAATGGCAAGATAAAATGGAATCATCAGAACAATACATAAAATTTCCATAGTCACCTACTTTAGCATTTCATTTACTCTCTTCTGGATGGTGGCATAGTCATATCCGGCAGCCGTAAGTTTCTCCTTGCGTTCCGTTCCATTGCCCCAGTCTCCACGAATGACCTCTTTTGCAAGTTCATCAATGGACTTTTTCTTATCCTCGGTAATTGTCACAGTTTTACCGACAGTGCAATAAGTAGGATTTGAAAGCCAGATCCAACCTGCTCCACTCTTAAGTCTGCCCCATCCGCCGTTTCTTACTTCCATGATTGTGAAGGTACCTTTTCCAGTCTGTCCGTTGACCTTTCCATTCATAGATGGCTCTGAACGATAATTCAAATCATCAATGATGACCTTAACCGAAAATGGTGTAGCCGGGAACTCTGTCACGGTATCTGGTGTTGATGGTTTTGGTGTAGGTGCATCCGTTACATCATACTGTGTCAAATTCCACTTCTCGATGATATTGCAAAGTTTCTCCACATAAGTAAGTGAAGTAGCATACCCTCCGTCTTTGATGATTTGTGCCACAGCCTTATAATCTGTCATACCCTTGATTCCCTTATAACGAAGTGACCTTCCGTTCTTGGCTCCAAGCAGATATGCAGAATGGTCTGCAACCGAATCCTCCACACAAGGGTACTTTCTAAAATCTGCCGTAATGGTCTCATAAGTTCCATCGGTGCGCTGTTCCTGTGTCTTCTTGGTATAAACCGAAGTTCCATCCCAAGTAGAGCCTGCCCAGGTATTGCCGGACAAGGACTTCTTCATACCAAACATATTATTGGCATTCTGTCCGAGTTCGCTCTTGCCGTATCCACTCTCAAGAATAAACTGTGCAGCTGATACAGATGCAAGCACCCCACTCTTCTTCATATCCTCACGGCATAACTCTCCGATAATAGGAACTGCATCCTTTTCTGAAAGTCCTGCAAACACACTAGCCTGTGTTCCCTTCTTGGTGTCTGCCTTACCACCCATCTGCTCCTTTACAGCCTTACGGAAGGTATCCATTGTGTATCCCATTCCAAGCTGTGACCATAAATGTTCAGGATCTCCGTGATTCGATGCAATGCCCCTAGCATGACCTTCCTTATGAGAAATAACAACACCGTCTGCAAGTGGGTCAAGACCAAACTCCTTACAGAGCATAGCGAAAAGTTCTACTGCTGCCCTATAAGTTCTTTCTGCCACAGCCTTTGCCGTAGCAACATCAGAACACTTGAATGTCGCACCGCCTGTATAAGTAATGCAGGCAGGCTCACACATCTCCACTCCGATATGAGTATTGTTACCACTTCCGTTGATAGAAGAACCACAATGCCATCCTCTGTGATTCCAAGGTAGTGTCTGATATACAGTTCCATCATTTCCATCAATAAATCCATGAACACAGGCTCTATCGAATGTAGGACTGTTCCATGAATTAATAAAGGCTGATGCCCTCGGCTGGGAGCAACCAACCGAGTGTAACATCAACCCTTTAACATCAATCTTTCTTCCGGCTGTAAAGCACGGATTCTTTGTAAGCATACTCTCAACGAGCTTCATTACTCATCACCTTCCTTTGTTACTTCTGGAATACCAGAAATACTTGTGAGCAATGATAAAATGCCTGCGAGTGCAGATGCACTTGCTACCATTACCCAGTTCACATCTCCTAAAACGGCGGATGTACCGATAGTTGCAATAGCTGTCTGTGCGACAGTCTTCACGGCTCTGATTCCAGCCGCCTTAATCCAATTCTTCCAATAGTTATTCATCTTTCTGTTCCTCCTTCTTGTTTGGTAGCATCAACAGTTGTTCCCTACGGCTATCAAGAATGCCGTTCTCTCCCAAACTGTGATATGCCTTGTACTGATTCTCCCAATCCTCCATATGCTCTTCAGATATCCAACCCGAATCCATATAGAAGTGGTACTGTTCCAAAAGCTGTGACCTCATCTGCGCTTGCTGTGCTTTTGCGAGAACCTTCAACTGCTTGGTGTAATGAATACAGCTTTTAATACACCACGCGGTCATCGCAAAAATGGATGGAATACCCAAGGCACCAAGCCAAGCAATGATTTCTCTTACGTGATCACTCATGTGAGTTCCTCCCTTCTTAAAAATTGGTATAAAAAAAGCGACTGCCTATAAAAGCAACCGCTAAATTTATGGTGTTTGTTTTGGGAGATGCTCCCATAGTCTTAAATCTTCCTGTCCTAACGACCACATACACATTCCTTTTAATTTCCATCTGTATGCAGCCTCATTCGCCCAATAGACCAAACTGTCCACATCTTGGAAATAAAGAATGGAAAAGCCATCTGAATCTCCAAGAAACAGTCTGGAAATCCAAATATTTATATCTCTTGGTATTATCTTTACAGAGTAGTCATTGCCACACTTAAGCGAAGTCATAACATGAGAATGAAAGAAATCATACTCAAGGGATATGTCCTCACTTCTTGTAGCCGACTCCTCCACATCTGCATTTAAAGTAAATACCTGAAACTCTGAATTCCAAGAACAATTACTTCTACTGATGCGTCCAAAACTTGATGTGGTGCCGTCCGGCATAACAACATCAAAGCATTCATAAGGTTCATATGTCCAAGCGTCTCCCATACGAAGTAATTCGCACACGGTTCGATTATCAGAACGATACCCTGCATAACCACCCGAGAAACCACTAACATTTGCTGTAAATCGGAGTGTATATGATGCCCCTGAATATACTCGAACCTTGCCATTTCTGATTCTCATTTCTATGGTGTACATACTTGGGTCACTTCGAAGTTGTGAATCTGGCGTTCTTGATAATGATGTGCTGTAACTACCAATCAATGTAGAGCCGTTGTATAACTCCACCCTTTGATTCGTAATATTCAAGCAACAATACAAATTCCCACAGAACACCCCGGCTCTGCCACTTCCATTTGACGGAAAGGCCAATCTTGCTCTTAAGTGAATATCTGAAAAGCCATCATACTTCCATGCAAACTGACCACTTCCATCAAGTTGCGAGTAGACTCTTTCCTCTGAATATTCCTCACTTCTCCATACACTCCATTTCCCAGAAAGCGTTGTCCAGTAGTTTGTCTCTAGCATTCCTGCATCTTGGAAGTCCTCATACCAAATCAAAGCTGAGTCAGGCTTTCGCCTTAACATCTCAAGGGTTAATTTGAAACCCTTGTCGGGTCCGACCATATTACCTTCCACATCCTTAAACTTTCTAGGAGCAAGTAAATAGGTGGCGTCTCCAGCTGATGGTTTCTCACTAAAGGAAGAACAGACCCTAAATCCAAAGAACTGTACTCCTTTTACATCTACAGAAATCGTGATGGTATGAGTTCCCTTTGATAAATAGATATTGTCCGAGAGGCTCGACCAAAATGTACTCCTCCAATATGGCCACCACAGTCTGCTTTCATGAAAGTGTTTTTTATTCCCATCGATGCTGATATAAATGCCATTCTTATCCCAAAAAGGATAACAAAGCTGAACTGCAATATCATAAGTTCCTGCTGAACCAATCGCGAAATTAAAAGACGCCTCTCCCTCATCTCCAAGGGTTGTTACATTATCCGTATAGGATACAATGCCAGCCTCTTTATCTGGCTTTCCTCCTGGGTGGTCAACAAATATCGTTCCAAAAGTAGTCTCCTGCTGTTTGCTATATGCAGTCAGATAGTGTCTGCCGTTATATGTTCCATTAAGCTGAGGATAAGTATGTGCCGTATAATCCTGTCCTTCCATGTAGTCATACACATGAGGTAATGCCCATGGCACCTTATTGTTATCGTCCCAATATGCAACAATCGGTATAAATGGTTGTGGTGGCTTATCGTCAGTAAAGTTGTACTTTCCATTCATCCAGTTCTGTGCTGCATAATAAGTATTTGAAGTTCCTCTGTAGGTCTTTCCTATATTCTTTGGAGTATCGTATATCTGCCAATTCCATCCATAGGCAGGCATACCAAGAAACACTTTCTTACTATTCATAACCTTGGATGCATAATCATATATGCCTTCAAGCCAACTTCTCGGAGATACTGGACCAGGTGCAGAACCCGCCCACGCCATTCCATAACTCATGATTGCAGCCGAATCACAATAATTATTAAGGTCTGCATACACACACCAATTCTCACCGCCGACCGAGCCATTCACACTTGTCATACCCGGCAAGCAGATATTTACAAGCTTTGAAGAATCATAGCTTTTTACTGTGTTATAAATATTCTTAAACAAAGCCGTAGATGCTGCATGAGTGGAATAGTCATCTCCCTTTTCCAAGTCGATATCAATTCCATCACACCAAGGATACTTCTGCATAATTCTTACAAGTTCTGATAGGAATTTATCCTGCGCACCACTTGTATTATCCCGGATTGCTTTGAAGATGCTGTTTGTACCATCGTTTGATACGGTAAGTAGCCATTTGATATGCTTCCACTTATTGATGTAGGTAAGCATATTTGAAATAGCAACACCACTCTCATATATCTCTCCAGTTGCTTTTACCTTAAATGAAAAAAGACCAATCTGGCTGATACGGTCTCCATAATCACGAAGCGCTTGATACATTCTGGCATTGCCCATAAATGTCCAGACCATGATTTCTTTTCCATCGAGTGTATTCATTAAAACAACTCACCCCCATCTTGCATCTCCTGCATGGTATATAAAACCCTTGCTGTCTTTCCCTTTTCGACTTTGACTATGTGCTTTGAATCCCAAGCTGCACTGTACTGATAAAATCCTTCCTTTTTTGTAGGTACACCATTCTTTTTACATTCTCTTGTAGATGCATATAAAGCAAGGTCATCATCCTTATTAACAGCCACGGGAAATGACACCCTCTGTCCTCCGACACCTTGAGCAAGTTCAATTGTTCCTGCCGCCATGTTACTCTTGGGATATATATCTATATCCAAGCCTGTTGAAGTCTCTCCCATGTTACAAAGGATTACTGTTTCATTTGACCTTACGATTCCGTTGAACCAAACAGGTGGCTTTATAGCATCACCCTCGCGGAACTTTTCAAGCATCTTCTCTGTATGTGGTGCATAGCCCGCTAACACAGAACCTTCTTGTATCTGCAAATCAGTAATCCATAAAGTGCCGGAGCAGTCTGTGATGGTAGGAATCACATTTATACTCACAACACGCATATCTTTTTTCTTATTTACAACTTCTGCAAGCCTAATAAACTCAGCCATCTAAAGTCCATTTAATCTCTGACGGATGCCCTACCCATCCGATTGCTACAGAGCCACCTTGTAAAAGAATGTCAGTAATATAAAATTCGCCCGTGCAGTTTGTAATACATACACGGACGGTTATACTCTTTATTCTATCCCCATACCCTTCTGGTGTAATCTTGGCCGCAGTTCTTGAAAAATACGCCATAGCATTCCTCCTGTTAGTAAAGGTCTATAAATCTTTTTTCTGTGCTACCATCTTCGTACTCAATCACAATCTCAATACCAACTTGTGAATCAGCACCCAGCTTTTTAAGGTTTTCCGATGCAATCTGTGCGGAAATGGTATAACTGTCTCGGTTGGCAGGATATACCGTTTGAGAAAAACTCTTTGTCATACCAGACACACCCTCTGCCTTAAAGGATGCTGTTCCACTTGCACCTGTAGTTCCATCTGCATCAAAGCCGGAAGAAGTCCAATAGGCAAGACCATCATCAGCGCGGGAATTGCGAAGAAGATTGAATGGTACAAGTTCTGCAATATCATCACTTGATACCACGCTTACACCTTCCAAGGAATCTGCAGCATTATCCCACTTACTTGTGGAGCTACCGAGGTTTTTTAGTGTGGTTGATAATTCAAGTACTGTGTTCCAAGGCTCCTGCAGATTGTACTCTCTTCGCACAATTCTTGTAGTAACAGAAAGTCCTAAATCCTTATCCTCAACACGAACATAATCTCCAAGTTCCCATGCCTCATGTTCATAGCCTGTAAGAACCGATAAGTCCATAGCTTTAAGCACATAAGATATGGTCGGCTTGCAATAATCTGCAAGTCGCATCTCGGCATATTCTTTCATCTGATATGGATTTGTAAATGAAGAACAATCCAAAGACGAAACTCTTATATCTGAAGAATACTTGTAATTCTCCACATAGGGCTTTCCACCATTGATATCAGCAAAAGTCATGCCTCCTGATCCGTATGCATATAACCTAGTGACAAGTCCTGTGGTATCCACAGTTCTTTCAATTTCCTTTAGGTTTTTACCATACATAAATACAGCACCACTATTTTTACCACTTAATGTCAGAAGATGTACCTGCTTATTCGGACAATCAAATACAAGGTCTCCACCATGAATATCTGCCACAGCCCTTAAAATGGATAAAGCATTCTTTTCGGTAGAAGTCCATGTTCGTTTCGTAGAAACATTAACCTTTCCAACAGACCACTCTGTTCCCTCTAATGCATATGCCATAGGAGCATCTGCTTTTTCAGCATCAAAGGTCTTTTCCTCTTTTCGCAAAGAATATGCCAAGTCATAAAACTCTGCCTCTGCATATACTTCTGTTACAGAATTACCCGAGGCATCTTTGCTATCAACAACTGTTCGAATCGTATATACATCCTCTACTATCTGGATTTTCTTTTCGTTATCGATATATTGGCGTTTACTATCTTCAAATGGAATGGAAAAGGTAAGTGTATCTTCTCCGTTGATTTCTCCAGTTACAATAATGTCATAGGCATTCTCCAAGACCGCCTCCCATGCACCAGCCCTGTCCAAAACGATAGGTCTTGCATAGCCGATTTTCTCATATGGTGGCTTTGGGATATCATAAATCTTAATGTCTATGAGTCTTGGAGTCTTTGATGTATCTTCTGTAGTAAGCGTTACTCTAAAACGGATATACTTACAATTTGCATTCTTCAGTTTTCCATCAGAACCAAGAGTAGCCCAATCACTCCAATCAATCAGATTGTTGCTTGTAGATACTTCCACTAAAGATATAGCTGTAACTCCTGCCACACACTCACTTGTCACAGCAACCTTCCCTGTACCGGAAAGATTGCATTCCACAGCTTTTGAATAAAGGACTCCGCTTTCAGGATATACACCAGAAGTCTTTCGAAGTGTAACAGCACCCTCTGTCGATAAAGCATCCACTTTTCCTGTTGTATCTCCACCATTGGCAAAAACTGTGGTACGGAAATAATCTGCCAGATCATTTGCTGTAAGGTTTGAATCACAGTCCAAAAACCAATCATCAACACCACCTGCAAACCAATATGAGTTTGAGTGCATCCCGATAACCAAATCTGCTGTACACGAAGGATTAAGTGTTCCCGAGATAGTCTCAGCTGATGAAATCCAAAACTCACCACTACTTCTATCCCCAAGAACCATCCAAGCCTTTTTATTATTTGGCTCAATGATTGCTGCAATAAAATACCAGCCACCATTTATCATGTTAAATGTTGGTGTGAAAGACTTATCCAAAATCAAAGACCCACCCGAAGAATAAAGCATAAGCCTTGGCTTTCCACGGATAAGCGAAATATAAAATATAGGCTGTCCCGGACCACTTCTGGTATTAAAAATCGGTGTATATGTATTTCCTACAGAATAGGTTGTAGGACTAATCCAGCCACCACAGATAATACGCTCACCGATATTTGCAAATATACTCCCATCATTCGTGCATTTAAGATAGGTCTTTTCTGTAGATGGATTATTAATATTGAATCTAAAATAATTACCATCATGTCCACCACGGAGGGATGCAGTTGTACCGCTCCACCCGTTAATGAACATATTTCTTCCTTTGCCTGATGCATCGGCAAGTTCTGTATTGCCGTCTGGGGCAGATTCATTAAATCTCCATAAACCATCCTTCGCAAACTCTACCGGGAACTCTCCTGTAAAATCAGTCTGCATATTTAATATGGTTTTTAAAGTCATTCATCATCACCTCCATCGGCTTTTTGCTTGTATTTCAAGCTTTGTAAATTCTGCATTTGTAACAGCTACAGAAATAAGATTATTTCCAACTTTCAAGGTTGGGAAATTCAAATCGGCTATGTATGGAAGTCCATTTTGCACTTTGTTTCCTTCCTCGTCCTCAATCCAAGCTGTCATCTTACTCGTATCTACTACGAATGTTTCTGTAGGCTTAAGGTCTACATTTGAAATCTGTAATTCCTCGCCATTTGTTGTAATCGTGATATTGTTTCCTGCTCCTGAGTCAAAAGTGCCGTTCACTCGATAAATAGGATATGATTCAAGATTACCAAGCACTCTTGTAGCTGTATGCTCTCCCTCTGATGTGATTAAGAACACCTCATCCTCTGTCGCATATCCAAATGGATCTGGACAGAAAAATGTAAGTTCAAAGGTAGATGAAAGTCGAACCATTCTCTCAAAGGACACACCACTTTGAAGTCTTGCATAATATACTCTCCCTGGTTCCGTATCAAGAATCAGTTCACACAAGCCTTTACTTGGATTCAGCCATTCTACAATCTCATCCTTGCGTTGTAAGAATGCCTCCTGCGACAGCATCGGAGGAATGAAACAGGTTATTTCTATCACACGCTCGGAGAACACACACCCAAGGTCAAGCAGTCCATCTTTTCCAGCCATTGTAAGAGTGTTATTTCTCAAGTCTGGAATTCGATTTTCTGTTGTCATTCTTGTGGCAATTCCCATACTCTTTGAAGTAATACCATCAAAAGTAAATCCCACTGTCTCATCCTCCTTTAAGTAAATCCGTTAGCACGTCTGCCCTGCTGTAGCTGTCTGTATAGCTGTTGCGATATCTTTTTAATGTCATCATCATTTCGTACTGTCATTTCCTTAATTTCAATCAAAGGACCTGCAACAGAACCTGTATCAGATGAACTTGAAGTGCTACTTCTTTCGATAGCAAAATCAGATGGATTTACACTAGCCACAGGACTAATAATCATATCTGATGCAACGCCTTCCACAGCTTTTGCCACCACATCCTTGCTCTTGTTGATTCCCTTTGCAAGTCCATCCATAAAGTCTGGCATCCATGACTCGTAATCGGTAAGTGGTCCCTCGTCTGGCACAGAGAAGTGAAGGAAAGATTTAATCTTATCTGCCACTCCTTTTACAGCATTTCCAACTGCACTCATGCAAGATTTGATACCATTAACGATTCCCATAATCATATCCTTACCCCACTGAAGTGCCTGCGAAGGTAGTGAAGTAATAAAGTTGATTGCCGTCTGGAATCCACTCTTAATTGCCGATGCTATATTTCCTACTGTGGTTTTAATAGCAGAAAGGATATTATTAAACACCGTGCTGACTGTGGTCTTAATGCCATTTACAATCGCGGTAATCGTGGTTTTTATGCCATTCCAAAGATTACTAATTGTATTTCTGATGGTATTCATAACCGTTGATACCGTTGTACTGATTGCATTCCATACAGTGGTTATAATGGTCTTTATAGCATTGATTACTGTAGTAACCGCTTGTCAAGGCCGGGTTCAATTTGACCCATTTGGCCGGTTAAAAGTGACCCAATAAAACGGTAAATTCAATGTTTCTTCTGCCTTAGGGCCGGAAGTCCTTAAAGCCGGTTTTCCCAAGGCCGGGCT
>Ga0256406_1002260_pt1 | contig 27892 bp, 27 predicted proteins | sample RumenRJG_03DNA_FD_185986 | JGI IMG/M metagenome (GOLD analysis project Ga0256406, IMG submission 185986) | Bovine rumen microbial communities from Lethbridge, Alberta, Canada - RJG_03 | ecosystem: Host-associated > Mammals > Digestive system > Stomach > Rumen | place: Canada: Alberta | collected...
GAATTCACCCGTATTCCTGAACCCAATCCGCTGGTTTGGGTAAGCATGGTACGAAAGCGGAAGCAATCGCTCCACCGGAATGCCAACCCTGATCTGGAGTTGTTCGACAATGCCAAATCAGCTGACAGTAACCTGACAATTTAAGTTTTCAATGGACAGAAGGGACCTCTCAAGATCCCTTTTGTCCACGGCATCATGTCATTAAAACATCCCGCTCTGGTGCTGCTGTTTTTACACCAGGCGGGACATTTTGAGTTTTATAATATTGGCCTTCTCCATCTGGAAGTTCTTTGAGTCCTTACTGATCAGTGTACGACCTCCACATAGTCTCCCTGGCTCCGGATCCACATGTCGATGCCCTTGCCGAAGACCTCGGCGGTTACCGTGTAGGTATGGCTCTCTTCGTCGTAGTCCAGCACCTGAGCGGTGGGGAGACGATCGAGTACGGCATCGATGTCCGGTCCCCTGTACAGGAACTTGACTCTCTGGAGCTTGCCGCCGTACATGAACTGGATCCTCTTCCGGAATTCGCCTTCCTCGAAGCGGTCGCGATAGGGGATATGGAACTTCTCTCCGGTCACCGTGAGTTTCTGAATCCGGTCAATCCGATAGATGGTCGGGAACGGGTCGTCCTTCTCATCGAAGTCGCTGCGAACGTTCGGATCATCGATGAACGCGGTGAGATAGAAGTAGTACTCCGAAAACATGATCGCGACGGGCTTCAGGCGTCTTGTGACCACGGAGTGGTCCTTGATCCTTTTGTAGTCGACCTCGATGATGTTGCCGGAATGGCAGGCCTGTCCGAGCTCCCAGATGGTGTCGATGAACTTCGACTTGTGACGGGGTTCGACGTAGTGGAATTCCTCGTTCTTGATGAGGTCCTGGACGAGCTGCTGGTTGGTCTTCGGCACACAGTTGCTGATCAGCTTGTCGAGCATGCCGGTCATGTCTTCCTTGACGAAGGCTCTGCTGTCGAGGAGGATCTTGCAGAGGGCGAGCACCTCGCCGTTCGAGAGCTTCATGCGATAGATCTGCTCGAGGCGGTAGCCCTTCTTTTCCCTGTCGTAGATGACAGTGTTCATGAATCCGGTGCGGCTTGCCTCCTCATCGAGATACATGCGGATATCGTCAATGTCGCGCTGAATGCTGCGCTCATTCACATGGAACCGCAGGGCCTCCTGCGTCTTGTTTACGATGTCCCCGCTGACCAGCTTTGTATAGATGCCAAGAATCCGCTCGATCTTGTCGCTTCTGACTTCTTCTTCCATACCAGTACCCCTTTCCGGCGTCTGCCTTGTTTCTGTCCTCATTGTAGGAGGGCAGAGTGACACATCCTGTCACTGACCCGGAACGTTCCTGCGGATTTTCCCCTTCGGGGACTATTGTAGCAGATCTCTCTGCCGAATATCTCACGCGCGAATGAGTGGATTCCTGCGTACTGTCGGAAACGACAAAGGACGCAGCAACCTGGCCGCGTCCTCTTTGTTTCTGATTCTTCTTTTGTTTTACTGGTGCTTCTGTCTGTTACTTCCCGTTGTGCTCCCGGATTCTCTTCTCGATCGCATCGGTCAGGGCATCCATGCCCTCACCGGTCACGGCGGAGACGGGATAGATCTCTGCTTTGTCGTTCTGTTCCCGGATGTTCCGCTCGGCACTTCCGAGGTCAAAGTCGATGGACGAGAGTCCGTCGATCTTCGAGATGATGACAAGGTCTGCCTTCTGAAACAGGTGGGGATAGCGCTTTGGCATGTCGTCGCCGTCGGTAATGGAAAGGACCGCGATGGACAGGGCAGCACCGGTATCATAGGCCGGGGGACTCATGAGGTTTCCGACGTTCTCGAGGAACACCGCATCGAGGGGGTGGCCTGCAAAGCCGTCAATGGCCTTCCGGGACATGGTGGCATCGAGGTGGTACTTGCCGCCGGTGTCGAGGCACAGGACTTCATACCCTGCGTCCTCGAACTTTGCGGCATCGTGTCTGGCATCCCGGTCCGCTTCCATGACACCGCTCAGGATCCCGTGTTCCTTCAGGGTGGAGATGAGGCGAAGGAGTATCGCGCTCTTTCCGGATCCCGGAGCCGACATGATGTTGACATAGAAAAGACCGCTCTCTTTGAGCTCTTTCCTAAGAGCTGCCGCCTTTTCACCGTTCTTTCCCGCATCCCCTGCCTCGAGCAGGATAACGGGGATCCCTGTTTTCTCAGCCATGGTTCGTACCCTCCCTTCGGTATGGAACCATTTTAACGCAAAGGGGTAGCTGCCGTCATAAAATTACTCCTCCGTCCCTTGTCTTTTTGTTCTATACGTGCTATAACACTAATAAGATCAGTTCCGGAAGGAACGGGACGGAGGCGGCAACCTTTATGAAGAGAGATTATTATGAAGTCCTGGGACTCACCAAAGGTGCGTCTGACCAGGAGATTAAGAGTGCATACAGAAAACTGGCAAAGAAGTATCACCCGGATGTGAACCCGAGTGAGGATGCAAAGAAGAAGTTCGAAGAGATCAACGAGGCCTACTCGGTGCTCTCGGATCCGAAGAAGAAGCAGATGTACGATCAGTTCGGCATGGCGGCATTTGACCAGACGGCAGGTGCCGGTGCGGGAAATGGCGGCGGCAATCCGTTCTCCGGGTTCTCGGGCTTTACCGGAAACGGCGGGAACGGACACACGTACTACTACAGCTCCTCCGGCGGAAACGCCGCGGACTTCGGAGACATATTCGGCGATATCTTCGGCGATCTGTTCGGAGGCGCAGGCGGCGCAAGGCGTGCTGCCGGTGGCGGCGGTGGCAGTGCGTTCCGCGGCTTCTCCGGTGCTGAGGCTGCTCCGGGTGAGGACATCACCCAGAACATCACCGTATCCTTCGAGGAGGCGGCATTCGGTGCGGACAAGAAGATCCGTCTGAGTGATCCTTCGACCGGCAGGATGGAGACCCTGGAGGTCCATATCCCGGCAGGGATCGAGGAGGGGCAGAGCCTTCGGCTTCGCGGCAAGGGCGGTGCCTCTGCCTTTGGCGGCGTTGCAGGAGATCTGTTCCTGAAGATCCACATCGAGCCGAGAGAGGGATACGAGCGTCAGGGAGCCGATGTGTTTGTCACCTGTGAGGTGCCCTTTACGACAGCCGTTCTTGGCGGCGAGGCAAGGGTACAGACCCTGTACGGAGATGTCATCTGCAAGATCCCCGAGGGGACGCAGAGCGGTTCGAAGATAAGACTCAGGGGCAAGGGTGTACCGATTAGGAACAACCCTTCCCAGCATGGCGATGAGTACGTCGTGATACAGATCCAGGTACCGAAGCATCTGTCCGAGGAATCCAAGGAAAAGCTTCGTGCCTTTGAGGAAAGCGTAAAAAAAGATAGGCGTGGCAGGTTCCACGCAGCCTGATACAGGCAGGAGCGAAAGCCGGGGTGACCCGGCTTTTTGTTGTGGGCAAAAACAGGCGGGCAGGAGCGATGGAACAAGGGGCTGGATGAAACAGGAGGACGCAACTGTGCATTGCCGGCACTGCCCAAAGCGTGGCAGAATACGGGGCGGAGGATAAAAATGGCCAAAGTACTGATGATCCAGGGGACAATGTCGAATGTCGGAAAGAGCGTTCTGACCGCAGGACTCTGCCGCGTGTTCAGACGGAAGGGTTACCGCGTTGCCCCCTTCAAGTCCCAGAATATGTCCCTGAATTCCTATGTCACAAGAGACGGCGGCGAGATGGGCCGCGCCCAGGTGATGCAGGCGGAGGCGGCCGGGATCGAGCCGGACGCCAGGATGAACCCCATCCTGTTAAAACCGACAGGGGACATGACAAGTCAGGTCATCGTAAACGGAAAAGCCCGGGTGATGATGCCGGCAAAGGAGTACTTCTCCTACCGGAAGACCCTCGTCCCCGAGGTCCTGTCCTCGTTCCGGTACCTTGCGGAGCGCTCGGATCTGATATTGATCGAGGGCGCGGGCTCCCCTGCGGAGATCAACCTGATGCAGGACGATATCGTAAACATGGGCCTTGCCCGCCTCGTAGGAGCCCCCGTCCTTCTTGTCGGTGACATCGACCGGGGAGGCGTGTTTGCGCAGCTCTTTGGCACCGTAAAGCTCCTCCCGGAGTGCGATCAGGACAGGATCAAGGGTCTTGTCATCAACCGCTTCCGGGGAGATGTGGAACTGTTAAAGCCGGGTCTGTCTGATCTTGAGACCCTGACCGGAAAGAAGGTCCTTGGCGTGGTGCCGTACCTTACCCTGTCCCTTGACGATGAGGACTCGCTCTCGGAGCGTCTTACAGAGACAAAACAGACCAAAGGCACCGTGGACCTTGCGGTGATCCGCCTTCCGCATCTCTCGAACTTCACCGACCTTGATACCTTCGATCAGGCAAGAGACGTCAGCGTCAGGTACGTCACAAAAAAGGACGAACTGGAAGGGGACGGCGGTGTCCCGGATCTTCTGGTGCTTCCTGGAAGCCGGAACACCATCGGGGATCTTTTCTGGCTCAAAAAGACCGGTCTTGCGGACAGGGTAATAGACCTTGCGGACGCAGGCACTCCCGTCATCGGGATCTGCGGGGGATTTCAGATGCTGGGAGAAGAAATCTCAGATCCGGACCATGTGGAGGGGGATACTGCAGAGGCGGAAGGTCTTGGCCTCCTTCCCTGCACGACGGCCCTTGAACAGGAGAAGACGACCGTGCAGACAAAGGGAGAGATGCAAAAGCTTACCGGTGTCTTTGCCCCGTTATCCGGACGGGACTTTGAGGGATATGAGATCCATCAGGGCGTGACCACGGATAAAAACGGAAAAAGCGTCCGTTTCCTCCAGAGCGGGAGGAACGGAAACGTCCTTGGAACCTATGTCCACGGGATCTTTGATACCAGGGAGATGGGTGAGGGACTTCTTATCTGCCTTGCAGGAAGCGCAGAGGACAGGGCCGGAAGTGGAGAGACCTGGAAGGAAGAGGGCTCGATGGAGGACTACGCCTCCTTCCGGGACCACCAGTACGACCTCCTTGCAGATGCCCTGGAGGAGAGTCTGGATATCTCCGCGATCGAGGAGATCCTGCAGGAGGCAAAGATACAGCAATGACCGACACCAGTACGTTCTTTACCAACAAAGCCTGCAGGTACTATCCCTGCCATGACCTTGAAGAGATCAACTGCCTTTTCTGCTACTGCCCGCTCTATTCATTGCCCCGCTGTCCCGGGACATACCATGTCGTGACGACAAAAGACGGGAGACGGGTGAAGAGCTGCATCGACTGCACGTTTCCGCACAGGAGAGAAAATATCCCGGAGATCTTCCGGTATCTTAAAGGAATCGGAACCATGTCGGAACCGACATGGTCCGATGAGGAGAAGGATCTTGAGTCCCGGATTCAGGCGCGCTGGGACGCGATCGCAAAGCCGATCGACTCCCTCGGAAAGTTCGAAAAGCTCATTACCAGGATCGGCGTCATTCAGGGGACCGAGGACATGCACCTGAATCACCCCGCTCTCCTTGTCTTTGCAGGGGACCACGGCGTTGTCCGGGAGGGAGTCACCCAGACGGGATCTGAGGTGACACGGATTGTCACCGAGAACTTCGCAAAAGGCAGAGCAACTACAAACGGCCTTGCAAAAGATTCAGGCTGTGACCTTTTCATCATCGATGCCGGCATGGACTGCGAACCCTATCCGGAAAAGCACTTTGTACAGGGCGCTGTCATCGACCGGAAGATCCGCAGGGGCACCGGAGACATCGCCATCGAAGATGCGATGACAATCGATGAGTGCAAAGCTGCCCTCAGGGCAGGAGAAGAGGCCGCAGAGGCGATGCAGGAGAAGGGTGCGGATATCCTTGCTGCCGGTGAGATGGGGATCGGGAATACGACTCCGTCGGCGGCGCTTATCGGCCACTTCCTCTCCCGCACCGCAGAGGAGGTGACCGGCCGCGGCGCGGGACTGGACGATGCGGGGATGGAACGAAAGAGACGGGCAGTCTCTCTTGCCCTCACAAGGGCAGAGGACCTCACCGATCCCGTTGCCGTCCTTGCCGCGATCGGAGGCTGTGAGATCGCAGAGATGTGCGGTGTGTATCTCTACTGCGCAAAACACCACCTCCCGGTAATCCTCGACGGGGTGATCTCCCTTGCTGCGGCGACCACGGCGGTCAGGATCGACCCTACGGTTCAGAAGGTCCTGATCCCGTCCCACAGGACAAGAGAGGGTGCAGGGAGCTTTGTTCTCGATGCTCTCGGAATGGAGCCGGTCCTCGATGCAACCCTGTCCCTCGGAGAGGGGAGCGGAGCGATGTTTCTTGTTCCCCTTCTTCGCATGGCGCTCCATGTCTATCAGGATGACGGGACCTTTACGGACTCCGGGATTACACCCTATACACCCTATGAGAGGCTGGATCAAAAGCCGGAGAATCAGGCAGAGGGGAAGCCGGAGGAAAAGAGATGATCAAAGACAAGATCTATCAAGATAAGATTTATCTTATTACCGGCGGCTCCGCCTGCGGAAAGAGCGCGTATGCGGAAGAACTCTCCCTCACCCTTCCTGCAGGGCGGCGGATCTACCTTGCGACCATGCACAGAGATGAGAATCCGGAGACGGTAAAACGGATTACACGCCACAGAGCCCTTCGGGCAGGGAAGGGATTCGTGACGATCGAAAAGGAGAGGAACCTCTCCGAAATCCTCCCCGAGATCCAAAAGGAGGACGGTATCCTTCTGGAGGATCTCGGAAACCTTGTCGCGGGGGAGATGTTTTCGAGATCGGAAGATGAGAAAAAACAGGACGAGGGGGAGGCAGCCCTTGCAGACCGGATCACATCGGAGCTACTCCTTTTGTCTCATGCCTGTTCCTTCCTTGTCGTTGTCGCCAATGAGATCGGTGAGGACGGAGCGGGGACTGACGGGACCGGTTACGACGGGATGACGCTCTCGTATATCCACATCCTGGGCGCCGTCAAGGCGAAGATCGCGGGGAGAAGTACTGCCGTGGTCCGTCTCATTGCCGGGATTCCCGTGGTCCTTACAGGAAAGGAGACTCTGCCTCAATGCGTGCACTGATCATTGCCTTTTCCATGTATTCGAGAGTGCCGATGCCAAAGACCTGCTTTGATGACAGGGGCATGAAGTATGCCATGGCCTGCTTCCCGGTGGTCGGAGCGCTTCTGGGGCTTTTGTACTTCGGGCTCTTTCACCTTAGTGTGTTTCTCAGAGCTCCGGAGATTCTCCGGGCAGCGCTTCTCTTTGCGCTTCCCGTTCTCTACACCGGCGGGATCCATATGGACGGATTCATGGACACGGAGGATGCGATTCACTCCTATGGAGACCTGGAGAAGAGACTTCAGATCCTCAAGGACTCCCATGTCGGCGCCTTTGCCGTCATCTGCGCCCTGTGCTATGCCGTGCTCTTTACGGGCTTTTCGGGAGCTCTGACAGAGGTGACCATCGGCGCCTCCTCCTGTGTCTTTGTGCTGTCCCGGATCCTGTCTGCGATCGCGGTGGTCTCGTTCCCCAAGGCGACGAAAAAGGGAAGCCTTCGGACCTTCTCGGACCTTGCGGGGGACCATGTGGTGCAGATCCTGATCGCTGAGCTGATCGCTTTCAGTTTCCTCGTCCTTGTCCTGTTTCACCTCTTCGGGGCTGCATTGCTTTTGACCTGTGCCCTCGTCTTTGCCTGGTATCACCATCTCTCGGTAAAGACATTCGGAGGGATTACGGGGGATTTGGCAGGGTACTTTGTATGTCAGTGTGAGCTCTGGGGGATTGGGGTACTGGTTGTCCTGAATCTTCTTCTTTCGGCGGGAGGTCTTTTATGATTCTGGTAACAGGCGGCTATGCCGCAGGGAAACGCACGTGGGTGAGAGACCATCTGCCGGGGCGGGAGGTTGTCTTCTTCGGGCCGTCTGAGGCACGGGATGCCCTGAAGGATCCGCAGAAAGAAACAGGGGAGAAGGCTGTACAGGATGCAGCCCTTCGCCTCCTGAGAGATCACCCGGAGGCGGTGTTCATCACGCAGGAGATCGGCTGCGGCGTGGTACCCCTGGACCCTGTGGACCGCACTCTTCGCGAAGCCCTCGGACGCGCGCAGTGTGCCCTGGCAGAGCGTGCAGAGTGTGTGGTGTACATTACCTGCGGGATCGGGCAGGTGATCAGGGGAGAACTCAAATGATGGAGTCTGAAAGGAACATCCGTGTCCTCTTCCTTCGCCACGGGGCAACGCCGGGAAATCTCGAACACCGGTACGTAGGACGTACCGACGAGGACCTGACAAAGGAGAGCGCAGACAGGATCAGAAAGGCGGCCCCGTCCTGGAGAGACCGGAACCTCACCGGCAGGATCGCCGTCATCACAAGCCCCCTCCTTCGCTGCACAAGGACCGCGGACCTTCTTGTCGGCAGCGACAGGGAGGAGAGTAAGGACTTTGAGAACGGGACTGTGATCTTCCGCCGCACGGTAACAGATTTCAGGGAGACCGATTTCGGGGCGTTTGAGTATAAAAACTTCGAGGAGCTCTCCGGGAATCCCGATTATCAGCGCTTTATCGACTCGAACGGTGAGACCCCGTTCCCCGGAGGGGAGAGCAGGGAAGCGGTCCGGAAACGCGTTCTTCCGGCCTTCCGGGAGGTAGTATCGTCCCTCTCCGACCTCCCGGACCTTACCCTCGTCCTCTTTGTCCTCCACGGGGGAACGATCATGACGATTCTGTCGAACTATGCCGAGAATCCCAAAGACTTCTATTCGTATCAGTGCGGGAACCTGCAGGGCTTTTCGGGAACTCTGTGTTTTCATCCCCTCTGCATCCGGGAGGTAATGCCCTATGGTCTATGAAGCACACGGCGGGGATATCTGGTCTGAGGTGGGACCGGTCCTCGACTTTTCCGCAAACATCAATCCCCTCGGCATGCCGGACTCGGTAAGGGATGCGGCAATCCGGGGTGTCATGGAGAGCACGCACTACCCGGATCCGAAGGCAAGGGAGCTGACAAGGGCCTTTGCCTCCTTCTTTCAGGTTCCGGAGGAGAGCGTCGTCTTCGGGAACGGTGCCTCGGAGCTGATCCGGGCTCTGCCCCGGGTTCTTTTTAAGGCTGAGAATCGTTCTTATCTGACCTGCGGTCTGTACCGGCCCTCCTTCTCGGAGTACGAGGAGGCGGCAGAGCAGGCTGGAATGAGGATCATTCCCATCTCCCCGGACCTGTCGAATCTTCCCGCAGGTCTTGACCTGGTATTCCTCGGGAATCCAAACAACCCGGACGGGAGAGTCTGGGGACGGGAGGAGATGAGGAAGGCAGCACTTGCTAACCCGAAAACAACCTTTGTCATCGACGAGAGCTTCCTGCCGTTTTGTGAGGACGCGAGGTCCCGCACGATGGTTCCCTGCCTTTCGGATCTTCCTAACGTCGTCGTTCTGGTCTCGTTTACGAAGATCTTTGCGATGCCGGGCCTGCGGCTCGGGGCACTTGTCTCTTTTGACAGGGATCTCACGAATCAGGTCCGGTCCTTCCTCCAGCCCTGGCCCCTGTCCCTCCCGTCGATGGAAGCCGGGACCCAGGCACTTTCGGAGAGGGAGTTTGTGGAGCGGACGGTGCGCGTTGTCTCTTCCGAGAGATCGTACCTGGTATCGGCTCTTTCGTCCCTCCCCTTTGTCCAACGCATCCTTCCGTCCCCTGCAAATTTCATCCTCTTTGCGTCCTCCGTGGAGATGTATGAACCGCTCCTTTCACAGGGGATCCTGATCCGGCATGCGGGGGGATTTCCGGGGATCGAGGGACTCGATCCCTCCATTCCCGCCTCCTCCTGGTACCGGATTGCCGTGCGGACACACGGGGAAAACAAAAGGCTCACAGAGGCGCTTGCTTCTGTGAGTCTTCGATAAGGTTCTTTGTGTATTTCTTTTCCTGCTTTTGTCTGTCTCTTTCGGATCTTCAGATCCTGTCTTCAGATCCTGCAGCAGATGCCGCCTCCGCAGAAGAGGTTGAGGAGGAGGTTAATAAGACACAGTCGCAGGCACCAGTTCACCGTGGAATCGGTGCTTCCCGCATAGGGGGTCTGCCGCTGCTCGTACCAGCTCGAGCCGTACTGCAGCTGCTGGACGAGGTCCTGATAGGTGCCGTTCTGGGGCTCCATGTTGGCGGCGGTCTGTGCCTGCTGGAAGGCAAGCACGTTGTTGCCAAGGCCGGAGTTTGCGATCGCCGAGTAGTAGTACCACCTGGCCGAGCGGTTATTGATCGAGTTCAGGACATTCAGGGCTTCCTGATAGTGCCTGCTGTTCAGGTAGTTCTCCGCGGCGTTCAGGCGGATCGAATCCTCGTCCTGTCCCTGGTCTCTCCGGTAGCCGGATCCCTGACTCCGGTAGCCGCCCCCGAAGAAGTCGCCCCAGAAGTCATCCCACTGGCCGGAGCCGGTGTTCTGGTAGGAGCCGCCATAGGAGGAGCTGCTGCTGCTTTCCCCGTACGAGCTGGAGGCATAGGGGTGCTTCTTCTCGTACATGATCTGCTGGTAGGCCGCCTGGACCTCCTTGAATTTTTCCTCCGCCTCGTCCTTGTGCGGATTGTTGATGTTGGAGTCCGGGTGGTATTTCCTTGACAGCGCGCGGTAGGCCTTCTTGATCTCCTCATCGCTCGCATCTCTTGATACCCCCAGAACCTCGTAGGGATCTTGCATGTATTGTTCTCTCCCGGTCCTTTACCTTCAGGCAGCCTAACGGTTTGCCTGCTGCCGGCTTCGGATCATTTCCTGTTCCCCGGCCGTGTCGCCTGCGACAGGGGCTGTGTTTTCCTTTTCTTTTGCCCGTTTTTCCTGAATGGCATTGTAGCGGCTCCAGACGCCGGAGTAAAGGATGTTTCGAAGCAGGGCCGCGTTCTCGACAAGGGGCAGCACCTCAAAGGCCTCGCACGCCTTCGAGATCATCATCGTGAGCACCTGCTTTGCAAAGGACTCGAAATCGTCGCGGTCTTTGTAGCAGGAGAACACGTTGTAGCGGTGGTGCTTTTCGTCCTTTTCAAGGTCGTCATAGGCGTCCATGAGATAGATGAACTTCCCGAGGAAATATCCGAAACGCCGGAGCGTGGATTCCCACTCATCGTCCTCCATCGCAAAGACCTCGGCGAGGATATCCCCGAAGTAGCCGCTCACCGTATCGACGTCTGTCTCGCCCCTCTGTTCCGCCTCATGCAGACGGTCCAGCCGGTCCTTGATGAGGGCGGCCTTTCGCCCGTAGTCGATGCCGGCCTTCTTCTTTCCCTTTGAGAGGACGGCTGCAAAGAGCCGCCGGTCCACCCTTCTTTCATCGTCCCAGTCATCGAGGCACTTGTAGTAGGCAAGGATCACGTTCATGTCGGCGGCATAGTCCGTGACGTCCGTGTATCGGATTTCCTGTTTCTTTCCGACGGGGTGGGAGACGCAGTGGGTACTCGAAACCTTCGGTGTTCTGTCGTAGAGGTCGGAGAGGAGCAGCACCAGGAAGGTCATGTCATAGGAGATCGTAAGCTGTCCCGACACGCCGTAGCGGTGTTTCAGGGACCTGCACAGGCCGCAGTACCAGGTGCGGTACTCTTCGAATTCGCGAAGCTTCAGCTCCTGACGATTGACGGTGATATAACCGACCATGGAACCTCCTTACGATTTTTTGTGGAACTCAAACCGGCACTTCGGGCAGGTGATGATGATATGACCCTTGCCCTTCGGCACACGGATCTTCTGATGGCAGCGGGGGCACCGGTAGATGTGATAGCCCTGATTGCGCTCTCTTTCTTCCTTCCAGTGCGTGATCGAATACCAGGTATCCTTAAAGAACGAACGGATTTTCACCGTCCCCTGCATGAACTTCTGGTTTTCCTGATAGCGCTTTGCGATGTTCCTTGAGAACAGACGGACAATGCACAGGACCAGCAGTACGGTTACCAGCAGGGACAGGATGCTGTAGACAGCCGGGTTTCGGACAAACATGCTGACCAGCATCAGAACGATTGCAACGCCGAACAGAAACCGGTTCAGTTCATCGTTTCCGTAGCGGCCGATCATGGAGCTTCGAATCCTGCTCCCGAGGTTCTGAAAAAAGTCTTTCATAATGACTCATGACTCCTGAGATTTTATCTGCCTTTAGGTCGAAATGCGGAACGCATTTCGGATCGTAATGCGGAACGCATTACGATCTGTTATCGATTATTGTAGAAAACAGGACCCTGATTGCAAGCAAGATGCGGGGAACCTTTTCTAAAAAATGTATTAACGAAAGGACGCTCCCGGGGGGCTTCTGATCCGCTGTTGTCAGATTCGACAGGATCCCGGATCCGGACAGATCCTCTTTTGTATAAAAGCCCGGAAGGCTTTATAATGCTATCCGGGGCAGTGTGAACGAAATGTTACCCCGTTCGGAGGGCGGATTGGATGGAACGAGAGGACATTGCAAAGGCGGTTACATCAGGCTTTTCAATCGACAGGATACCTCTTGCGGTCATTGAGGCATCTCTTAATACCTTTGAGATCCTGAAGGTCAACAGACAGGCACTTTCACTTTTTGGCTGTGAGAGCCTTGAAGAGTTCTCTGACATTACGGGTGGGGATCTTTTCGGCATCATGGATCCTCTGGACCGCCAGGTGATGCGATGGAGGGTGACGAGTGCAAAGGAGATGGCAACGGGCCTGCACCTTCGCTTTCGGACCAATCATAAAATGAACGGGGCGTCCTGCGTCGATGCCATCTTCTATGAGACCGGAGGGATCCTCTTTGCCCTTCCCGTCTCCACGGAATCTCATGAGGCCGGGATTGACGATATCGATGATCTCACGGCCCTTCCCTGGCAGAACCGGTTCTTCCATGACGTTGAGGTGCGTCTTGTGGAGAACAGGACGAGCCCTGCTCCGAAACAGAACTTCCTTCTCTACTTCAACCTCACAAACTTCCACCGGGTCAATGTCCGGTTTGATGCGGCAACGGGAGATGCACTCCTCAAAAAGACCGTCGAGATCCTGAAAAAACACTACCCGGGGGATCTGATCTCCCGTGTTGCGGCAGATCACTTTGTGATCTTTACGGACCGCGCCGATGCCGGGGAGCGGGCGGAAGCCTCGCACCAGGACCTGGCGCTTGCTGCCGATGAGATCTCGCCCGGGATCCCCTTAAGCCTTCGCTCCGGCATGTGCGAGGTTCCGACGGACTATGCGGGGGATATCTCCGTCCTTGTCGATTACGCCAAGGTCGCCTGCAGCTCCTGGAGCGGCGGCGCCGGGGTCCATTTCCATCTCTATCAGGACGTACAGGACAGCTACGAGAAGAGAACGTATATCATCGAGCACGTCGATGAGGCGATTTCATCCGGCGAGATCACGGTGTTCTATCAGCCGGTGATCCGCTCCCTTACGGGGCAGCTGTGCGGTTTCGAGGGCCTCGCCCGCTGGAACTCGAAGGATATCGGGTTCCTCTCTCCGGGATCGTTCATTCCGGTCCTCGAGGACAGCTATCAGATCTGGAAGGTGGATCTTTGCATCCTCGATCAGATCTGCAAAAAGATCCGCGGGATTCTCGATGCCGGAGGCCCGGTTGTTCCGATCTCGTTCAATCTCTCCCGCCACGACTTTATCGGCCGGGACATGGCAGAACTTGTCGAGCAGAAGGTGGCATCGTATCAGGTGCCGCGGGAGCTGATCCACATCGAAATCACCGAGAGCGCCGCGGAAAAGAGCAGGGAACTGCTCCTGGAGCAGGTCAACCGCTTCCATGCCCTGGGGTATGAGGTGTGGATGGACGATTTCGGGAGCGGGTATTCCTCCCTGAACGTCCTCAAGGACTTTCCCTTTGACGAGATCAAGATCGACATGGCCTTTCTCCACCCCTTCACGGAGGCCTCGAGAAAGATCGTGGCGTCGATCGTTCGCATGGCAAAGACGATCGGGGTCCATACCCTCGCCGAGGGCGTGGAGACGAAGGAGCAGGTGATCTTTTTAAAGAACATCGGCTGCGAGAAGCTGCAGGGGTATTACTACGGAAAGCCGCTGCCGCAGGAAGAGGCGATGAAGAACCTCCAGTCCAAGGGTGTATCGATCGAGCCGCAGGCGCTTCGGACCTACTACGGGACCATGGGGTCTCTGGATCTTCAGACGGATCAGCCGCTGTTTCTTGCGGAGCGGACCGGCAGGAAGATCACGGGGATGTATGCGAACGAGAGGTGCCGTCAGGTGCTTCTCGGGATCGGGTGCGAGGTCAGTGAGGACGGGTCCGTTCCGGAGAGTAACGAGGACCTGGTCCTGAAGCACCTCCTGGAGCTTCTCCTCAAGATCCCGAAGAGACGGGAAAAACTGGGCCTTTCCCCGCTCCATGTGGTGGAGAACGGCCACTACCTGCACCTCGAGGTACAGCAGGTCGCAGAGGCGGGAGAGCGGGAAGCCTTTTCGATGATTATCACCGACCTCTCGACGGGAGAAAAGAAGCGGGAGAACCGGCAGCTTGATACGAGTGTTCGCTCGATTCTTCGCCTCTGCAGCCGGTTTGTCGTGATCGACCCGGACAGGGACACGGCAAGTGTCCGGTGCCTGAAAGGCATCTTCCTCAAGGTCCCCAAGAACGTGACCGGCCTTCGGACGTATCTGGACGATCGGACACGGCGCTATATCGCTCAGGATGAGTGGGAGGCCTACCTTGCCTTCCTGGATCCTGCAACCATGAAGGAGAGACTGAAAAATGCTCCCGGCGGGCAGATCCTGGAGCTTTTTGAGACCAGGACCGAGCACGGGGAGTATCACCCGTCCCTCCACACCCTGTACGGGACAAGGGACGGCAAGGTCCTGTACATGGTCCGGGATCTTTCGGGCCTTACGGGGACCGAGAGGTACCTGGACAGATCCTGCACACGAACAGGTGCAGGGGCTGAAAACAGGGGAAGCTATGCGGCTCCTGCGGATCTCTGGCACAGCTGTGTCGAGGATCTGAACCTTTGCTTTTTCTGGAAGGATACGAAGAGGAGGTTCCTCGGGGCCTCCCAGGCGTTCCTTGACTACTACGGCCTTTCGGGTCCTGATCAGATCCTCGGGAAGACCGACGAGGAGGTCGGCTGGAACGTCGATGAGAAGGGATACCGGGACGATGAGCTGAAGGTCATCGAGGAGGGAAAGACCGTTCACCGGGTGCCGGGCAAGTGCCTGATCCGCGGAAAGATCTGCAATATCCAGGCCTCAAAGGCCCCGGTCTACCACGACGGGAAGATCGTGGGGCTTGTCGGATATTTCCTCGACGTCGATGCGATCGAAGCCCGCGGGGATCACACAAGGACCGATGCGCTCACCGGGTGCCTGAACCCGAGGGGAATCCTCGAGACCGCGATCGAGAGTCAGGACAAGGAGCGGATTGCGGGGGAGAAGTTTGCCATCCTCCACGTCTCGGTCCCTGCCTATGATGAGATCCGGACGCTCTATGGCCGGGAGGTCTCGGATGCACTCCTGAAGGAGATCGCAGAGAGGATCCTGAACGCGGTGCGGACGTTCGGAAGTGTCGGCAGAATGAGCGGGGCGGACTTTGTGGTGTTCCTGCGGCTTGAGAGCGGAGCGGACCCGAGTGAGGTGGAGCAGAAGATCAAAACCGATCTTGGCAGCATCAGCAGGGTGAAGGGGAGCGAGGTGACCCTGAGACCTAAGGTCACAAGGATCCGGGAGAATACAAAGGATACGGACAATGACCTGATTTATCGGATCGTCTCCGAGTGCGGTTTCGGAGAAAGGAGCCTGTCATGATCGACACAGGGAGCTTTACAGCCGATACCCTGCTCCATTCCCCGGGGATCCTCGTCTATGTGCTGGTCCTTGCCTTTATTCTGGGGTCCGTGTTTGCAAGCTTCATCACCTGCATGGCGGACCGGATCGGTGAGGGGAAGACGATGGCGGGCAGGAGCCACTGCGGATCCTGCGGGCATACGCTTGAAGCCAAAGACCTGGTACCTGTCGTAAGCTATCTGGCCCTGCGCGGCAGGTGCCGCTACTGCGGGGCGAAGATCCCGAAAAGGTGTCTGAAGGCAGAGCTCACCCTCGGGTGCCTGTTTGCGGTATCCGTCCTTCGCTTCGGCCTCTCCTTTGACACACTTCGGGTCTGCGGGATTCTGGTATGTCTCCTCGGGCTGTCCCTGTGCGACATGGACTCCTATATCATTCCGGACCGGTTCTGGATTGCAATCGTGGTGATTACTCTTGTTACTGCCCCGTTTGTGCGGCGGGCACCGGGGGTGTCCTTTGATGCGTATGCGGCGGGTGCGGAGGGAAGCTCCGTGAGTTCGTACCTTATCACCTCCGGCTGGGCGGCAGGGCTCCTGCAGGGCCTCATCGGAGGCGCGGTGATTGCAGGAGGCGTCCTTCTCATCTCCCTGATCATGGACAAGGCATTAAAGAAGGAGAGCATGGGAGGAGGAGATATCAAGCTCCTGTTTTCGGCAGGATTTGTTCTGGGACCTGCAGGAGGGCTTCTTTGCCTTATCCTCTCCTGCATTGAAGGGCTTCTTGTCGTGGTGGTGAAACACTCGGAGAAGATCCCGTTCGGGCCCTCGATTGCGGTGTCCCTGTCGCTTAGTCTTCTTTTCGGGCAGGAAATCTGCAGTTGGTATTTGCATCTTCTCGGGCTATAATCTTTTCGTGGGATTTTGTGCCCGGAGACTTTAATGATAAAGACTTGGTGGTAGCTGATTATGGCAAGAAAGATGCTCGGTATCGAGATCGGCAACTGTGATCTCAAGATCTGTGTCTGCCGCGGGGAAGAGGTGCAGGATTATCTGCAGGTGGAGCTTCCCGACAACGTGGTTGCAAACGGACAGGTAAGATCCTTCAATTCCGTTGCAGATCTCTTAAAGACGACGGTAAAGGAGAACAGGATCCGGGTCAGGGACTGCGCGATTGTCCTTCCGGATGATGCATACTACCTTCGGCGCGTGACGCTCCCGAAGATGACAACACAGCAGCTGGAGATCAATCTCCCCTACGAACTCCACGACTTCCTGTCGGGTGAGGTGTCGGGGTATTTCTATGACTACTCCCTGATCCGGTACATGGGATCCCGCATGGACCTTATCGCAGCGGCAGCGGACAAGCGCCTTGTCCAGAAATACGTCCAGATGTGCCGGAGAGCAGGACTCAACCTTGTAAAACTTGTCCCGAACGTCCTTGCCCTGCAGGCGGTCGTCATGGCAGATGAGAGGACAGCACCCCTTGATGCCGTGCCGGTAAGGACAAAGGAAGAGGAAGCAGCGGAGGCTGCGGGAAAGGCAGCAAAGAAGAAGGAGAGGAAGCCTCTCTTTGCCAAGAAGAGCCTTGATATCGACGGCGAGACCGAAGAGGCGGAGACAAAGGAAAACGAGGGCGCCGCAAAGGAGAGCACACCGATGCCCGCATCCCCGGAGTCCGACAACGTCTCCTACGAGCGGGGACCCGACTATGTCGTTCTCGACATCGGACACGGCGGGTCGAGGATGCACTTCTTCTCGAACCACGCCTATGAGATCACGCGTACGCTCCAGACATCCAGTGACCAGATCGTACACCTGCTTGCAGAGGATGCGGGGGTGGATCCCCACATCGCAAGGATCCGTCTTGCGGCAAACCAGGACAACTGCCTGTCCCTTCCCCGGATCGACGATGCGGTCTCGACGATGCTCACCGAGATCAACCGTGTCATGAACTTCTACAACTACAACAACCCGAACAACACGATCAGCTGCCTGTACCTGTTCGGCACGGGACTGCCGGAGGACGTGATGGAACAGCGCATCAGCGAAGCTCTCGAGCTGCCGGTGCATTCGATTGCAGACCTCATGCCGGAACAGGCGAGGGTCGACGGCATCACGAACGGACCGCAGACCTGGGGCGCCGTGGTGGAGTAGGAAGAGAACAGCTTAAGAGTTGAGAAAGGCAAACCATTGAGTGCATTCGATAAGGAAATCAGTTTCGGGAAGGGCGGACGATACCCGGACAAGCGCTCCGTCAATCTCTACATTCAGGAGAACCACACAAAGGAAAACGTGATTGCCCTGATTCTCTTCGGGATCTATCTGGTGGGCCTTGCGTTCTTTGCAAAGTACGGGGTCATCGATCAGATCGCAAAGATCAATAGGTACGAGACCAACTACAGCAATACCGAGCAGCTCCTCACCACCATGCAGGAGCAGAACTCGGACTATGACGCGGTTCTTGCCGAGTACTCCCACTACGGCAACGGATACCTCTCGGACGACGAGAAGGCCCTGCAGGATAGGGAGGACATCCTGAACGTCCTTGAGAAGGAGCTCATCAGCAACGGCGCCCTCCAGAATGTGTCCATCACGGGCAATACCGCAAGTCTTACCTTTGATTCCAGAAAGCTCAAGAACGTCTCCGAGCTGATCCAGCAGATCGATACCTATGACATCGTCTCCTACGCGAGCGTCTCGACGTCCGCAACGACGGGTCAGCAGGTGCAGACCGCAGACGGACAGACGCAAAACACCCAGGGCCAGGTCTCGACGACGATGACGATTGTCTTCAACGACGTGGATACCAGTGAGGACAGTACCGCCGGAGATACCACAGCGGATACGGCTGCGGACGGAACCGCAGATGAGGCAGGTACGGACACTGCATCTGATACCGTGAGCACAGAGGAGGCGGCAGAATGAGAAAGAGCTTCGGAAAGAGAGAATGGGCCGTCTTCATTATCCTGTCGGTGATTCTCCTTGCCCTCGTCTACTATCAGCTGATCTACCGGGCTGTCGAAAACGCCAGGGTGAAATATGACACCACGGAGCTTGAGATGCAGATCCAGTCCGAGCAGATCAAGGCGGCGGACATCGCGAGGATGAAGGCGGAGATTGCGGCAAACAAGGGAAATGAGACCGGTGTTGTCGAGTCCTACGACAACATCAAAAAGGAGATCATTGCGCTGAACGATATCCTTGCGGATGCGGAGTCGTTCTCCTTAAGCTACGGCGATCCCACGGTGCAGGATTCGAGCTCGTCCTCGGTGCGCCGTGTGATCTCGATCTCGTTTGTGGCATCCAGCTACAAGAGCGCACGTCAGATCATCAACGAGCTGCATGACTGCCCGTACCGGTGCCTCATCACCGACATCTCGATGTCGATTGCAAACGGACAGGACGAGGACGGGACGTTCTCCAGCAGCATGGTTGCGGTTCAGCTGAACGTCACGTTCTTTGAGACGCTCTACAACTCGAATACGACAAAGGGACTGTACATCGCAAACAGTGACGGCACGTCCAGCGGTGAAAACCTGACCGATGCCCTTGCGGCAGACCGGGAACGGGCAGAGACGACGGGGCTTGATGACACGGAGTCCACCGGCGATGAGACGGCTACTGATGTGACGACGTACGATGAGACACAGTAGAACAGGAAAAGAAAAGCAGTAAAGACAGACAAACAAAGACAGACAAACAAAGACAGCAGACGAAGATCGATAAGACAGACAGAAGAAGTCTGAGAACGTAAAAAAGACAAAGAACCGGACTGAAAGAAGCACGGGGAAGATTGATGAAACAGAAACGACTGGGAGATATGCTGATTGCCGAGGGCATGATTACCCCCGAACAGCTGGATGAGGAACTGAAGAAGAAAAAGCGCGATGAGCGTATCGGCGAGGTGCTGGTGCGCGACGGGTATATCACCGAGGATCAGCTGATTGAGACGCTGAGGCGCCAGCTCGGCATTGATTTCATTGACCTCTCGAAGACAAACATCGACCCCTCGATGTCCCGGTATATCCCGAAGGCTCTTGCAAAGTCCGAGGATATCGTGCCGGTCAGGGTGGTGCAGGATACGCTGTTTCTTGCAATGTCCGATCCCCTGAACTTCATGGCAATCGAGAAGGCAAAGGATACCTCCCACAGGAAGATCGTCCCCATGATTGCACGGAAGTCTTCCGTGGAGCACGCGATCAACGTCCTCTATGAGAACCAGTCCGCAACCGAGGCCATGGAGCAGATGCGGGCCGAGGCGGGTTTTACGCAGGATCAGCTGGGGACCACCCAGGAGGAGCAGCAGACCGAGGAGAACGGACCTACGATCCGCCTCGTAAACTCGATCTTTGAGAGAGCACTGCTCGAGAACTGCTCGGATATCCACATCGAACCTACGGAAAACGAGATGGTGATCCGCATGCGTGTCGACGGCAAGCTCCACAAGGTGCTGACGATCCCGGCAGATCTGAAAGACTCTGTCATCTCGCGCCTCAAGGTCATGGCAAAGCTCAACATCGTTGAGAAGAGAATCCCGCAGGATGGCCGTATTCAGTACAAGTCAAATGGCGAGGACATCGACATGCGTGTCAACACGCTGCCGACGATCTACGGCGAAAAGATGGTTATCCGTATCCTCGGAAGAAATAAGCAGATGCTGACGCGTGCCGGCATCGGCATGATCTTTGATGAGGACAACCAGAAGGTGGACCGTCTCCTTGCGAATACCAGCGGCGTCATCATGATCGTCGGTCCCACCGGTTCCGGTAAATCGTCAACCATGTTTACGCTGATCAACGAGCTCCTTGATGAATCCAAGAACCTCGTCACCCTCGAGGACCCGGTCGAGTACAATATCCCCGGTGCGACTCAGGTGCAGATCAACGAGAAGGTGGGGCTTACCTTTGCGGCAGGTCTTCGTGCCATCCTGCGTCAGGACCCGGACATCATCTGCGTCGGTGAGATTCGAGACGGCGAGACGGCACAGATCGCCATGAGGGCCGCCATCACCGGCCACCTCGTCATTACCACCATCCACACGGAAGATGCCGTCTCGGCCATTGACCGCTTAAAGGACATGGGCGTGGAGCCGTATCTTATCTCCGCAGGTCTTCGCGGCATCATCTCGCAAAGACTCCTGCGCCGTGTCTGCCCGAAGTGCCGGGAGGAGTATCACCCGGATCCCCGGATGATCGAGATGAGCGGCATTGAGCAGCGGCCGGGGCGGATCTACTATCACGGCAAGGGGTGCGATAACTGCTTCCATTCCGGATACCGCGGACGTATCGGTGCGTTTGAGATCCTGCTCATGAACGATGAGCTCAGGAAGGACATCACGGACGGAGCGGACAAGCAGACCTTCCGTGAGGCGGCACAGAGAACCAGCCACTATGTGACGATGCTCGAGAATGCCGACAAGCTGGTGGACCAGGGGATCACGACGGTGGAGGAGATCTGCCGGACGATCATGGTCACGGACTAAGGCAGGCAGCAGACTTAAAAAGCCAAAGGCCAAGTAAAAGAAAAAAGAACGGATCAAACAGGAAAAAGAACAGATCAGAAAAGAAGAGAAGATCCAAGGAAAAAGATCAAAAAGGATCAAAAGGATCAAAGAAGGATCTGATTAGAGGAGAAGGTAAAAGCAGCCATGAATGCAGAAATCCTGGTGCGGGATGCGGCAGAGCGGGGAGCGTCGGATATCCATGTGGTATACGGTGTTCCCGCAAAGTGCAGGATCGACGGTGTCCTTGTCAATCTCTATGACGGGGGCCTTGCGATGACGGATGAGGAGTGCGATGCCCTGGCAGAGGAGCTGGCAGGGGATGAGTACCACGAAATCGAAAACATCGGTCAGCTCGACCTTGCGCGCACCATCGCGGGAAGGCGTATCCGTATCAACCTGTTCCGTCAGCAGGGGCATGTGTCGGCGGCGCTCCGAATTCTGAGTGATACCATCCCGAACCTGGACAAGCTGGGACTGCCTCCGGTAGTTCAGGATTTCCCGACGTACCACAAGGGAATCATCCTTGTCACCGGCGAGACCGGTTCCGGTAAATCAACAACCCTTGCGGCGCTGCTGGACCGGATCAATCACACGAGACGGGAGCACATCATCACGCTCGAGGACCCCATCGAGTATATCTACGAGCCCGATCAGTGTCTCATCAACCAGAGAGAGATCGGAACGGATACCGAGAGCTATGCGGCAGGACTTCGTGCTATTCTTCGTGAGGACCCGGACATCATTCTCATCGGCGAGATGAGAGACGATGTGACGATCGAGACCGCGATCACCGCGGCTGAGACCGGACACCTCGTCTTTGCAACCCTGCACACGAACTCCGCGGCAGACTCCGTGGACCGTATTGTGGGTACGTTCCCGGCAGACCGCCAGGGACAGATAAGACTCGAGCTCTCCCAGACACTGAAGGCGGTGCTCTCGCAGCAGCTGCTGCTTCGTGCGGGAGGGAAGGGCAGAGTCGTAGCCTGCGAGTGCATGATCAACACCCCCGCCATCCAGAACCTGATCCGTGAGGGCAAGACCCCGCAGATGCAGTCGACGATGCTCACCAATGCCGATGCGGGATCGATCACGATGGACAACTGCCTGATCCAGATGGCAATGTCCGGGGCGATTGACAGGAATACGGCTGTGGATGCCTGCAACAGCAGGGACTACGTAAAGAAGAAGCTGATGATGCGCTGAGAGCAGAAACTGCAGCAGTAAATACAGTGAATGAAATGCTCAGGAAAAAGCGCAGAAGAGGTAAGATGCATTGACCACCTATAAGTACAAAGCACAGACCCCGGAGGGCATGACTGTCTCCGGTGTGGTGGAGGCTGTGGACCAGTTCGCGGCAGCGGACAAGATCAAGGAGACCTGTCCCATCATTCTCTCCATAGAGGCAGAGAAGGAGAAAGGAAACTCGATCCTCGACATGGAGATCGGCTCCGGCAAGATCAACATGAAGAGCCTCTCCATCGCCTGCTCCCAGATCGCCATCACCCTGCGTGCCGGTATTCCCCTTGCACGGTGCCTGGAGCTTATCGGCAATCAGACAGAGGACAAGGGCGTCAAGAAGTTCCTCCTGCAGACGGCAGAGGATGTCTCCGGCGGTGCGTCGCTCTCTGCCAGCATGGAGAAGTACGGGAAGGGTCTTCCGATCACCTTCATTGAGACGATCCGTGCCGGCGAGCAGACCGGTAATATCGAAGAGTCCTTCCAGCAGATGGCGGACTACTACGACAAGATGAACAAGACCAAGGAGAAGGTCAAGCAGGCCTTAAGCTACCCGATCTTCGTTGTCGTTGTCGCCATCGTGGTCCTCATCATCGTCATGGCCTTCGTTATCCCGAGCCTGACCCAGACCTTTGAGAGCCTTGGTGCGAACCTGCCGATCATCACGGTGATCCTCATCAATGTTTCCCATTTCTTCCAGCACTGGTGGGCACTGATCGCCCTTGTGATCGTTGCCATTGTCTTTTCCTGGAAGGCTTATGTGAGGACCGAGAAGGGTAAGGAAGTCCAGGGAAAGATCCAGCTGAAGATGCCGGGACTTGGAAAGATCCACACGATGAGCGGTGCCGCGGACTTTGCAAACACCATGGCGATGCTTCTGAACTCAGGTATCACGGTGAACAACGCCGTGGAGATCACGGCAAAGACTTTAGGAAACTATATCCAGCAGTCTGAGATCGACGGAATGGTCGGAAAGATCGAAGAGGGCCACTCACTGGGCGAATGCATGAAGGCCACGACCTCCTTCCCGAGAACGCTGTGCGAGATGTGCGCGATCGGTGAGGAATCCGGTGAACTCTCGTCCACCCTGGAGGTCATCGGAGACTTCTACAGCAATGAGACCGATGTGGCGATCAAGGCGGCGATCTCAAAGCTGGAACCAACCATGCTGATCTTCCTGGCACTCTTTGCAGGATTCATCGTCATCGCCATCTACATGCCGATGTTTACGATGTACAACTACATGTAGGAGAGAAGAGAAACGCCAGAACAAGAGAAGAACCGGAGAAGCAGAAGCCGGAAAGACGGTGTTTAGTCGACTAAACAGGGTCGGAGAAAGGAGCAGAACAGGCGGAAAAATGGGTAAAAAGTGGCCGGGAATGAAATGACGAATTTCCTTGGAAATGCCTGTGCAGGCTGACGATTTTAAGGGGATTTGACACGGGGCTACTTGAAATCGTGTAGTTGGTATGTTAACATTTTGTGGACAAGAGAAAGCGGTATTGACAATCCAAAAGCCCTACGGAACGGGAGAGCCGATACCGAGTCAAAACACACACGTTTATGTAAAGGGGCAAGAAAGTATGAACGATATCAAGAGAATCACAAAGAACAAGAAGGGCTTTACCCTTGCTGAGCTGCTGATTGTTGTTGCAATCGTCGGCGTTCTGGTGGCGATCTCGATTCCGATCTTCACAGCACAGCTGGAGAAGGCGAGAGAAGCGACTGATCAGGCTAATATTCGTTCCGCAATGAGTGAACTTCAGTCTGATTATTTAACCGAAGCAGCTGCCCCGACCAACCAAGAGGGTAATATTAAGTATGCTGCAGGAGACGGTAAGACAACATATGCCACAGCTACAATTACCTTAACTCAGAAAGATGCTGGATGGGCGGATAAACAAGATCATCAAGTTGGCAACTTAACAATTACTAATACAGAAATTGGCGCCGGATCATATGTTGTAACACTCAGCTCAGATGGCAAATTCACGGGCGCAATGGGAAAGTAACCATTTAAATACTAATTATTTGCAATTTGGCCCTCCGGAGTAATCTGGAGGGTTTTATCATATGGAAAATCCCTCATCACGAGGATGAGGGACTCGTCTTAATATTGGTTTAGAAACTTACGGTATTATGGATTTGTTGTCGTTCCATCAACATTTCCAGGAAATGTAAATGTTTCGCCATTTGTTGTAATGCTGACAGTAGGATGATCCACTGAATCAGAAGGGGCGGTATATTCGAACTTCGTGCAAATGTCGGAAAACTTAAATGTATCGCTCCCAACAGTTATCGTACCGCCCTTATTTACGGTGCCAGTAGGCGCATTATTAACAGTACTGTCATCCAGATAGTCCGCAGTAACTTCTGCGTAAATAGATCTTGCATTAGCAACATCAGCTGCCTGTTTAGACTTGTTCAACTGTGCTGTGAAGATCGGAATCGAGATGGCCACCAGAACACCCATAAGGCATGCTTTCGTCAACCGGTCTGTGCTATTACGCGCGCCTGTCCATCGCTTGTGATGACCCTAGACTATTGCGCAGAATGAGGCCATTTTCCGCAGATTTCGGAACCCGCGGGCGTAATATAAGTTTACCTACGATGATGGTTCATCAGCCCATAGGGAGACGACCGAGATGGACCACCTGACCTGCAATTTTCAACGTGCACATTTGCGCATAATGAGGTCGTTTTCCGCAATTTTAAGAACATGTGGGCGTTATTATGAGAGGGGGAGTGATGCTCTATGAAAAAGAATAAGAAAGGCTTTACATTAGCGGAGCTCCTGATTGTGGTCGCTATAATTGGAGTGCTCGTTGCAATATCCATACCCGTCTTTGCTAGACAGGAACTTAAAGCGCAGGAAGCTGTCGATAAAGCTAACCTTCGCCAAAGTGTCAGGCGAAATTAAAAAAGTATAAACTGACAAATAAGCCTTGACTTGAATTCTTTTCCCAGAAGGTGACGTAAAAACGGTTAAAACGGCGTGAAGAAAATATTAAATTAAGGATTTGCTGTGGGCAGTAGTTAAAAGTACTGAGCAGAAATTCTGCCTTAAGCTTTTCGTAATATTTTAGCAGAGTAAAGTAAAGGCAAGCATATTGCATAGGATGACGTGCGAATCGGAAAAGAGATATTATGCGTAGCAGGATGAAGGAGGCATTGGCGAGGAAACGATGGGCGGAACCGCAAGCGTCTATATTATCTTCATATTTACTATGATTGCAGAGATTCTCTGGTTTAATATTTCCGTGATGATTAGGTCGGAGACCCGTCTGGTATTTGGAGCAGCACTTCTCATAGCAGGTTATGTTTTTGGGATTGGAAATCCTGCAGAAACCGGTAAAATGGTGCTGTTTGCAGTTCTGGCTATTGGTGGTTTCGCCACTGTTACACTTCGATATCCATTACGAAAATCGCTTGAAGAAGCATGCGAGGCTCGTCGAAGGATTATTCCCATTTGGGAGGATATGTTGTTTTCAGCCGGACTTGTGTACTTGATGACGGAGATTCTTATATCGTTGAATCAATAAATCGTTACATTGTACATCCTCAGAAGGAAAGAAATACTACAGAAAAGTGCCAGGCGATATTAAAATTCTATGAAGTTTTGTGAGAAAATTTATGGATTTTTTATTTCGCCTGGCACCTGTTTATAATATTATCTGTGCAGGTGTTATTTTGGCAATTTTGCCAACCACAATTTTGTTTTTGGTATTTCAAAAACGTATATATAATGGGTTATCAACAGCGAATACTAATGATTTAGGAGGAAACTAATTATGGATATGCCACTTCAACTCCGTGATGCCATTACGAATTTAGCATCTGGTTACAAGCAGGCACAGTTAAAGAATGCTGCCCAGGCACTCACTGATCGTTATAAAAATGAAAGTGGACAGGGACGAAGACTTGTTACTAAAAATATTGAAACAGCTGCTTATGCTATTGTTAGAATGCCAGCCACATTTGGCGCAGTTAGTTCTGCCTTAGAGTATACAATGGATTATTATGATGGTGAGATATCTAGTGTTATGGATATCGGTGCAGGTACTGGTACTGCAAGTTGGGCGGCAACTTCGGTACTTAAAAATGATTTACAGTTTACCTGCATTGAGAGAGAGCCTTCTATGATTGAATATGGTCAGAAGTTAGCACAAATTGACCACAATCTTGCTAAGGCAAGATGGGTAAGGCAGGATTTCTCAAGTAGCTCAATAACTGGAAAAGCAGATTTAGTTGTTGCTTCATATGCGCTAAATGAATTAGACGAAACCAATAGAAAACGAGTTTTGCAAGAATTGTGGAAGGCAACAAATAAGATTTTGCTTATTGTTGAACCAGGAACTCCAGTCGGTTTTAGTCAAATCCGTTTTGCGAAGGATATGTTAGTTAAAGCCGGTGGAAATGTTGTGGCTCCTTGTACAGCTAATCACACTTGCCCAATTCCTATAGACGATTGGTGTCATTTTACAACAAGAGTATCAAGAGGCAAATTGCACAAAATGCTCAAAGATGGTGACGTTCCATATGAGGATGAAAAATTCTCATTTTTAGCTGTTTCAAAGATGCCTACCGCACACGCTTCGAAGAGAATTCTTAGACATCCAATTAAAGAGCCGGGTAAAATTACGCTTCAGTTATGTACTCAGGAAGGTTTGAAAACACAGTTTGTCGTGAAAAAGGATGGAGCAGCTTTTAAAAAAGCCAGAAAAGCATCTTGTGGGGATGCTTTCGAAGACTAATAGGATAAAGGAGAAATTACGAATGAAGAAGAAATTGTTATCAGTTTTAGCAATCTTGCTATTAGTTATTACTTTTGTTGCAGGCTGCGGAAAGCAGAGCGAAACACCAGCAATGAGTGAACAAGGTATTCCTACTATTGACCAGATAAAGCTTGGTGAGGACTATAAAGATTTAAAGGTCAATATTACAGTGCTGACTTTCAGAACAGATATCATGGATAAACTCAACGGATATGCTGAAGAGTTTAGAAAAATGTACCCGGGAATTAATGTCACTTATGAAGGCGTTGATGACTATGAAGCAAGTGTTCTTGTATACTTAAATAGTAATACTGATTGGGGAGATATTATGATGATCCCAGTCGGATTGGAAAAAAATAAGGTTGGTGAGTATTTTATTGCTCTTGGTACAGAGGATGTATTATCTCAGACATACAACTATACTGGGGCGTGGGCATATGATGGAAATATCTATGGCCTAGCTTCAACAGGAAATGCTAATGGATTAATAGCCAGCGTGTCAGGCGAAATTAAAAAAGTATAAACTGACAAATAAGTATTGACAGGAATTCTTTTCCCAAAAGGTGGCGTATAATCAGCGGGCCAAAGTGTCAGGCGAAATTAAAAAAGTATAAACTGACAAATAAGCCTTGACTTGAATTCTTTTCCCAGAAGGTGACGTAAAAACGGTTAAAACGGCGTGAAGAAAATATTAAATTAAGGATTTG
>Ga0256406_1002261_pt1 | contig 27891 bp, 18 predicted proteins | sample RumenRJG_03DNA_FD_185986 | JGI IMG/M metagenome (GOLD analysis project Ga0256406, IMG submission 185986) | Bovine rumen microbial communities from Lethbridge, Alberta, Canada - RJG_03 | ecosystem: Host-associated > Mammals > Digestive system > Stomach > Rumen | place: Canada: Alberta | collected...
GGTCTCGTCGTTTTGGATGTTGTGCACATGCTGCTTGTTGTGGAAGAGGGTACCGACGGCGTTGAGCATGATCTCGTGTCCACCGGGCAACTTGCGGTCGAAGTAGAGGTCGAGCGATGGCGAGAAACTGTTGCGGCGTTGCCGCTTGTCCTGCGTGCCGTTGGTCCACAGCGGATTGCCACTGGCGTTGATGGCCATGTCACTGTTCCAGAACCAGGTGAAGATGGTAGGCGTGAACTTAGCCTGGAAGTTGAGGCTGTCGCCATGGGTGAAGAGATACTTCAGGTTGAAGTCGTGGCTGGCATAGCCAAAGTGGTAAGTGCCACTGTAGTCGTAGGTAGCCCGCTTGTCCCCGTCTTTGAAGGTGTAGGTATCCTGCTCGTCGCAGTTGGCTGCGTTGCGCAGCTCGAGTCGATAGTCGAGTGAGAACTGGTGTGGGCCGTGGTTGTACTTGGCGTAGACGTTGGTGTTGTTGAATCCCGCCTTCGTACCCTGCATCACGTCGAGGCCTGTGGCGTAGCCGTTTTCAGCGGCACGGGTGTGGATGTTGAGCACGGTACCGGCGTCAGCGTAGCGGGCCGGTGGCACCACATAGTAGTCGACGTTGCGGATGTCTTTGGCTTGCAGTGCTTTCAGGTCGTTGTCGCTGGCCTCGATGCCGTTGACGAGAATCGTCAGCGGCTTGCCCGAGAGGGTGGCAAGCTGGCCGCTGAGAACGTCGACGCGCAGTCCGGGCAGCGTGGCAATGAGCTGTTGGGCTTCACGCGACGCTTTCACCTCCTCGTCGGAGAACGTGTAGACGTTGCGGTCCTCGTGCTCCACCTTGCGGCGGCCTTTCACATTTACCGTCTGCAGCTGGTAGGCGTCGGGGTGCATGGTCAGCACTCCGGCATTGGCATGGCTGATGTGGCGCACCAACCGGCGGTAGCCCACGTAGGTGAGGCTGAGCAGCACATCGCTGGAGCGGCAGGGGATGACGAAGGCACCCGAGGCTGTGGTTACGCCACCGTTGATGAACGATGAGTCGCGTGGACTGAGCACGGCCACGTTGACAAATTCCATGGGCTGTCCTTGCTCATCGACGACGCGCCCCGTGAGCTTACGGTCCTCCTTCTGTGTGCATTCCACGAAGATCATATCGGGCAGTGCATGCCCCTGATTATCCTTTCCACCGCTGATGATTTTCATGCCGATGGGATAGAATCCTATGAGCTGACGAATGGCCTCAGGCACGTTCTGATTACGAATGTCAGCGGTGACCTTGAAGTCTTCCAAGTCGTCGTAGGCGAAGTTGATGAGATATTGCCGGGTGGTTGTGCTCAGATAGCGCAGGGCGTCCGGCAGGGGAGTGTCGCGGAAAGAGTGGCTGACCGTTTGGGCGCCGATCCTCGCCCCAGATAGGAGCAGGACGACGAAGAGAATCACTGTCTTGGCTTTCATCGCTCGTCTCCTCCTGCTGATTCCAATATGAGCTCCTTACCGTTGAGCGTGATGTGGATATGTCCAAACTGGTTCAGCTGTTCCACCACTTGTGGCGCACCATATTGTTTGTTCCAGTTAAAGTAGAGCCGAATGCGTGCAGCCTGACTGCTGCGTACGTCCACCTTTAGTTCATAGTAAGCCGCCATCTCATTGAGGATGTTGCCCACGGGGACGTTGATAAACTGCTTTATGCCGTCGGCTGTCTGTGGTTTCACCTTGGTGGTGTCGCGGGCTGTCGCGAGAGTCGTCGTTGCGCAAGCGCGTCGTGTCGGCTTCACGGCCATCTCCTTTCGCTCGGCCGCACGGTGGTGCCTTACAATGGCAACAGTGGCAAAGGTCATTCCCGATACAAGCAGCAATCCGATGAATACGGCTGCCACCTTCCGCCAGAGCGTGATACGATAGTGCGCTGGCAAGTAACGATGTTGGAAGCGCCGCAGTGCCTCTTCGGTCGCAGTCTTGTCGGTTTGCTGGTTGTCGGAGCGGAAGCTGTCGTTGAGTGCGGCTGCTGTGTCGCACATCAGACGATAGTATTCCTGACAGTCTTTGTCGCCAAGCATCTCCTGCCATTCCGCCTTGGAGTAGCGGTCGGGCTGGTCCATCATCTGGATGAGTCGTTCAATCTTGTCCATGGTCCTGTAAGTGTTTAAGTTTCTCTTTGAGTGAGTCCAAAGCCTTCCTGATGCGCTTGTAAACGGCAGTCTCGCTGATGTCTTCGGCCTGCGCGATCTCGGCGTAGGAGAGCTGCTGGACGTAGCGCTGATCGAGCACGCGCCGGCTGGTGGGGTCGAGCTGACGGTCAATAACCTGTCTTACGTTGCTGATGCGTTCCTCCATGTCGTGGGTGCTGTCGTTGAGTTGACTGTCGAGCAGGTAGAGTCCTTGGATGCGTCGCTGGATGGTGCTGTTGCGCAGCTGGTTGAGGCAGCGGTTGCGCAAAGCAGTCATCAGGAAGGCGCGCGCTGTCGGGCCTGTAGGGATGATGTCCTTCTGCATGAGCGCGGCAAAGACTTCGTCCACGGCATCCTCACTCTCCTCATCGTTGTGGAGCAGCAGCCGCGCCAGTCGTTTCATGTCGGCATAGTGCTGGCGGAACAGTAGTGCTATGGTCTCGTTCTTGTTCATTCACCTATCTGTACACATCAGTTGTGAGAAACCTAACCAAAAAGGATAATTATTTTTTGAACGACGTTGCAGTGCGAAAGCCCGGGATTTCTCAAGGCCACATGAATAGTGAACCCTTATCTCAGAATGTCTATCATCCTGGGGGAGCAAATGCCAAATGGCTTTGTGGCAAACTTATGTCATATTAAGGACAAAGATAGTGCAAACGAGGGGAGTGACAAAGAAAAAGCTTGTCTTTTTATTTGTCATTCCCGAGTGCCGCCTATCTTCATGCGGAGCATAGAGTAGTGCAAACGAGGGGAGTGACAAAGAAAAAGCTTGTCTTTTTATTTGTCATTCCCGAGTGCCGCCAATCTTCATGCGGAGCATAGAAGGTTGAGATACAAAGCCTCTACGTCAGTTTCAAGACGACATACATGAGCTCTATGGCGACGATGCCGCAAAGTATGAGCGCGAATCTCAACGGGTTCCGACAGATTGCCATCCGATACAGTGGCGACACCCTCACTGTGGAGTAGCTCAGCCTCGATGAATGAGTCGGCCGACTTCAGATGATTTTCGAGCCGATGTGTCTGCGGTAGAGTTTCAAGTTGTTGTCCTCGAGCACTTGGTGAATGTGGCTCAGACGTTGAAGCTGTGATGTTGAGCTGTCGACGGTGTCGGTGTTGTCTTCCCGCATCTCTATCTTCCCCATACCCGTGACCGGCTTATACTCATTCCAGTAGACCGGTACTTCGTGTGACCTGCCGTCGCCTCCCACCACACTTACATAGGTGAGCCGCTTTCTGGCACTGTAGCCATGGGCATAGACTATGATGGTGGAATCGTCGCCTTCGCCTCCAATTTGTTTGGTCTTCAGTATGCAGTCGGTCACGCAGTTGGGTGCCTTGAAGTGATTCTGCCCCCAGAAGTTGGCCAGCGCCTCATGCTCCCAGAATGAGCTGTGCTGCGGCATGTCGCGCCCATAGATAGCTTCCAAAGGGCGAATCTGCTGATAGGGGGGTATGCACAGCAGCGGGGCCAGGGCAAAATAGATAGCCCGGAAGTAGCGCGAGTTAATCTCTTGGAAGTCAGTGCAGGCCACGTCGTAGTCGAAGTGCTTGTACTGAGCAGGATTCATATCGAGGTCCAGCTCCTGCAAGTGGGTGGGCAGGATGGTGTTAATCATCTTATACTTGCTGAAGTCGAAGTCATCACCGTAACCGGTACTCTCGTCGCGGAGCAGTTTGAGCATGCTCTCCTGGGCCAACGGTGTGAAGAGCAGGGCAAACTCCTGGTTGCTGTTGCGGTTGCTGGTGTCGAAGATGACCTCAAACTCCTCATTGGTCATCATCGCGAAGTCGGCATTGCTAAGGTCGCGCGCCTTCTTGCGCAGCTCCCTTAGCTTCATCTTGAATTTCATCGACCCTTCGTGTCCGGCCAGTCCGCTCTGACGCCGATAGAAAATGAGGTTGGGGGCAGCCGTATTGCCGTAGATGATGCGGGTCATCTCGTAGTAGCCGGGGCAGGGAGCGGTGACCGTGGCTGTGAGCACCTGCGAGTGCTGCACGGCATGCCGCTTGCCGTCGGACCCGCGTTCGTAGGTGGTCCAGTAGATGGTCTTGGTGCCTGTGTAGGTCTGAGTGCCCATCTCCATCTTTCTGGTCCTGCATATCACGAAGGGATTGCCATTGATGAGGCCGGAGTGGGAATAGATGACTGACCGTTCGTCGTTGAATGTTCCGTCCCAGCCATAGACATGCTGCAGGTCGGCCAGCCGCTGGGTGGTGAAATAGGGGTCGAACTCCAATCTAGGTACTGTCTGCGTCATCATGCGCGTGAGCACGTCCCAGTCGTAGAGGCGGTTGAGTGGCTCCATCTGTTTCCAGGCTTCGGCCTTCAGCCGTGCTGCCGTTCCCTCCTGGTCATCGCGTTCCTCTTTCAGTGTGTTCAGTCTTGGCATCACCCACTGTAATTGCAGCAACAGCACTGCACCCACTCCAACAAGGATGGCCACAAAGGCTTGTGTGGGCAGATTGCTGTATTCCATGATGGCGAGGGCACCCCCAACGCCGAAGACAACCCATAGCAGAATGCTCAGTGCGTTCCACTTGCGGATGCTCGACTTCAGCTCGCTGATGGAGTCTTCGAGTGAGTAGAGCTGGCGGCAGGTCGCCCGATTGGCTTCCACGTTGACCTTGGCCTCCTCGGCCAGTTTGGCAAAGGTGTTCTTGGCAACCTCGCGAAAGCGCCCTCGGAAGACGTTGACGTATTCGGTCAGCGGGTCATAGATGTCGGCAGCCATGGTCCTCCGGTATGTTTAGAAGAATTTCCCCCTTGCTGCTTCGTGTGTCTCAGCTGAAGCCGTGAAGGGTATACGGGTGGTGTAGCCTTGACGGGCAGCCACAATCATCTTGGTGGGCCAGGCAAAGATGTCGGTGTTCCACTGGGTGACACGGCTGTTGTACACGGTCCGTGCCGCTGTAATCTCGCGTTGCAGATAGTTGTTCTGCTGCATGGCGTCGGCAATGGCGTTGTGGGCTTTGAGCTCTGGATAAGCCTCTACCTGGGGGAACAGCCGTCCGAAGGCTGTGTTCACCTGGGCGTTGACTTCGCTACGGTTCTGCTCGTTGACGTTGCCGCCTCCGCGCAGTGCTGCCACTGCCTTCATCACGTCCTTGTCGAGGTCGATGGCGCGCTGCACCAGTCCCACCACGTTCTGGAGAATCTGCACGCGCTGTTCGAGATAATTGTCGATATTTGATGCTTCGGCCTGGATGCGCTGCTCCAGCTGCTGGAAGTAGTTGCGGGCGGAGATCTTCATGAAGATGAATATCACTCCCGGGAGGATGCCCACAAGACAGCCTGCCACAGCAACGGCAAGGGGATTCTGAAGGGTGCTGCCAAAGAGCAGCACATAGAGCAGCACCAGCAGAGGCAGCGTCACCCACAGGGCAATCTCGAACAGCGTGGAGCCAAAGCCCACTACCACCGGTATCTGCTTGTCAATCACATGTACGTCGCGGCCCTCACTGTTCACGGGACCCTGCACTTCGTCTAATTGGTTTGCCATAGTCTTTCGTTCTGCAACACCTGGATTTTATTTCATGTCTTTTGGGACTGCATTTCCGCACAGCGCCCGTGTCGCAACGGCGGGTGCCCTCCTCCCGTGTTGCTGTGAAGGGGGTATCTCCAACGATGCGGCAGGGCAAAAATACATATAAGTTCTGACATTTCCTAACCTTTGACCAGGATTTTTACCGACGATGGGTAAAGTCGCCCGTTGCTTTACGGTTTTCATCCTTCGGTCGTGGCCTTTTCCTGCTGTGACCGCTGCTCCGGTTGGGTGGGGTGTGATGTGGTAGGTCCGCCGTTGGAATTCGGCCCTCAGTGGGATAAGTCCGTGGTTGAAGCTCCGAAGGGCTTCTGCGCACTTCGTGCTCGCGTGCCCCATCGGGGCACGTCAGCTGTAGCAGGACACACCATCCCCGGTCTGCGCTCCTATCGTCGCTTGACCCGGGGTACTCATGCTTCAGCCCCCTCGGGGCTGTCCTTGCTGTATGCTTAGCATCCACTCTGACTATCGGGAAGAGTCAATTGCACGGTCGTGTAAGGCAAATCAGTAAAGTGTTAAAAGCAATGTAAAGTGAAACAGCAAAACAGTATGCATTCATCCTTGCTTTTGCAGCTTGGCAAACGATCGCTCGCTGCGTAGCTTTTAATCCTTCGCTGCGTAGCAAACGATCTTTTTCTATAAGATTACCATATAGGTCCCCAAGCATTTACCCCACAAAAACACCGACTTAACCCCGTGAGATCCACAGTGCTGACCCCTCTTGCAGTCCCCACTGTCCAGCTCTTTGTAGTCATCCGCAAGCTATGGGGGTGCTTGGACAGGGGATTAACTAATCCACAGAACACACCCAGTTCCCCCTGTTTTTCTTTTGGCAGCTTATGTCAGCAGAAGTGGCCGTTAGGGAGAGTTGTGACTGTTCCTAACAGCTGCGGGCTTCTGCACCATGAGTGTCAGGTGGCTCTGGACTATGCTACAAAATAGGTCGCTTCCAAAGGCTTGACAGGAGTGCTCAGACTGCTTCAGCTGATATTCCACGGCTTTTGCCATAAAAAACCTAAAGATGGATTAAAACTCCGACGGGATGCGGTGTTTATGGGGAAAAAGCGTTATATTTGCAGCTGCAAAGGGTAGGGGCGCATAAGTCGTCTGGTGAAGGGGCGGATTGCCTCCCGCAAACCGCTAAAGAAAACAATAATTGAAAGACAACAGTCCTCCGGTTGAAGGTTGCCTTGGCCTTCGGCAAGGATAGAAACGAAGAATGAAAGCAAGCAACAGCATCATGCGTAGAGTTTGGACTCCGGTTGGCAGCCGTGTGTCCGCCTTCCTGCAATCGCGTGCAGCCAATGTCATAGAACGGCAGCGTGTCATTGTCTATCTGCTCCATGTCGTCCTTGTGGTAACGGTAGTCTCCATGCAGTTTCTGAGTATGGGTGGCTCACAGCAAGCGCTACCGCTCACGATGAGCGGCGTTCATCTTTTCGTCTGCTTGGTCTTGTTCTCACTCTATCTGGCCCGCAAGGTCACCATTCCCCAGGCGTTCACCCTTGTCACCCTTGTTTCTCAGGGCTGCATAGCGGTGCGTTGCTATTTCTTTGCGACGACACACAGCGACCCTCATTTCCTTCAGCTCATCCTCGGCAATCAGGTCACCACGATGCTGGCCCTGTTCTTCCTCGTGCTGGCATTCGTAAGGCTCACTCCCTTCATCATCGCAGCCATCAGTCTACTGGTCTATGGTCTGACAGCCGCTTACCTGCACGCACCTTCCCTTTGGCTGGTGTTCTGCTTCTTCGTTTTCGTGGAGCTCTTCGTCTGTGTGCTTGGCGAAGTGCTGAGGCGCAATGTGATGAGGGTGTCGGAAGAGAACACAATCATGCATCATTGGGAGTCGACCTTGATTCGAGCCGTGCGGCTCAATGGGCGGGAGATTGAGGCCTATCTGCGGATGAGCAACGACAGCAATCCTACAGTTGATGGCGCCGACCGGTTCTTTGCCATGCTCACGCCCAAGTCGCAGCGCAACATCATCAATGTGGTGGGCCTCTATGTGAAAAGGCATATTGTGGAAGGCTGTGACTTGAAGACACTCTTCCCGGATTTCACCAAGACGGAACTCAATGTGTGTAAACTCATCCTGCAAGGAAAGAAGCGGGGGGAGATATGTCAGTTGCTGGGCAAGACTGAGAATAATATCGATGTGGTGCGCACACATATCCGCCGCAAGCTGAACGTCCCCACGGGGCAGGATCTTCAGCAGTTTCTCACGGATATCCTGACCGAGAAGGGATATCCCCGAATCCAAGGTGAAGAAGCGCCTTGAGCGTGCTCCGATGACCTGCTGTCAGCCTTGTTCTCAAACCTTCTTGTGCCGTTCTGCCCGACTGTCAGTCCATAGTCGGGAAGGGGGTTATTTCCTGAGTTGATAGTGCCTCACCCAGTCGATCTCCATTTGAACGGGCAGGTCTTTGGGGGCGATTTTTCCTACCCAGTTGCCCCCCAGCTGCATGTCGAGCAACAGGAACATCGGCTGATAGAAGGGGTACTGTCCGGGCTTGTCGGTGGCGATCTTCGGGTAGGTGAACGTCTTCTTGCCGTTGATGGTGAACACCAGGCTGTCGGGATAGTATTCCACGGCGTAGACATTGAACTCATCGCGATGAATGCCTCCGGTGCTACCGTGTTGAGGTGTTGTCGAGAGCTTCAGATTGTAGGTGTAATGTGAATGTACAGTCTGATAGGCAATGCTGTCATTGTTGAGTCGTTCCATGATATCCACTTCGCCGCCATAAGGCCAGGGGTTGTGGCTGCCATCAAAGGGGAGCATCCAGAAGGCCGGCCAGGCTCCTCTCGCTCCGTGGAGCCGGGCGCGGATGGCAGTCTTCCCGCCCACGAATGCATGCCTGTCTTTGGTCCACACGCCACCGGTGATGTAGGTGGCCGTGTCGGTGTCGGGATGGTCGTTCTTCATGCCTCTCAAGATGAGCATGCCGTCCTTCACGTCGTAGAGACGGTCATCCTTCGACATGAATTTGTTCCATTCGGCCTTTCCCCGGTCAATGCGTCCCCATACGGTGCTGTCAAGACGATTGCCTTTGAAATCATCCTGCCACACCAGTTGCCATGAGCCTTGATGACTGCATGAGGTCACTGAGAACAGCGCAATGAATAGCAGTAAAATGGTTTTCTTCATAGGGGCTTTTCGTTATAAGGGTTTCTACTTTGCAAAGTTACGACAAATCGTGTGAACTACCATATCTTTAGCCTGATATCTTTAGAACGGAATGCCGTTAGTGAGCTTGTGTGGTGGCTGCCGGACTTAATCGACCGTACCCGAAAGTGGAGAAAAAACTTAATGTTACTTAATGAATCCTTTGGACGGTCGGCAGTTATAGTCTAAAGTCTTAATTTTGTAGTCTAATCTCAAAACCCGATACTACTATGATTGTACGTTTAAAGAGCCTGGTATTGTTGCTCTCCCTGGGCCCGGCGACATGGTTGTCAGCACAGAATGCCGGAGTGCAGCCTCAGACACTGCCCAATCCTGACAATGAACCAGCTCCCGTCTTCCCGGTCCCTTCAGAGCGTCAGCTGAAGTGGCAGTCGACGGAGTTCTATGCCTTCTTCCACTATGGCATGAACACCTACACCGACCGCGAATGGGGCAACGGCGATGAAGACGAAGCGCTCTTTGCACCTACAGCCAAGCCCAATCCCATGCAGTGGCTGAAGGCCGTGAAGGCAGCTGGTATGAAAGGGGGCATCGCCGTGGTGAAGCACCACGACGGGTTCTGTCTCTGGCCTACTGCCACCACCACTCATAACATCACGAAAGCGGGAAACGAACACGGCCGTAGCACGAATATTCCACGCGACTTCGCAGCTGCAGCCCGCAAGCTCGGCCTGAAATACGGCTTCTACGTCTCGCCCTGGGACTGCAACAGTGCTTACTACGGCACCGACCGCTATGTCTCCGACGTGTTTCTGAAGCAATGCGCTGAACTGGCCAACTACGGTAACGACCAGTTCGAGATGTGGTTCGACGGGGCCAACGGCGGTTCAGGCTACTATGGCGGAAGGAAGACTACGGTGAAGATTGACCGCGAGACTTACTACGATGTGCCCAACCTGCGCGACTCCATCCACAAGGTGTGTCCCAACATTATCCTTTGGGGCGTCGGGGGAGAGGCGCGCTGGATTGGGAACGAGAGCGGTTGGGCAGGCGAGACCAACTGGAGTCCGGAGGAGCGGGGCTACTCGCCCGAGGGCAATGGCATGTATGGCACCATGAATGGGTGGTACTGGCTGCCGGGCGAAAGCGATGCCAAGTTCACCGACAAAGGCTGGTTCTGGCATCCCGGACAGAAGTCACTCACACCCGAGCGCACCTTTCAGATGTACCTTGAGACCGTGGGACGCAACTCCACGCTGATACTCAACTGTCCGCCCGACCGCAGCGGGCGTCTGCCCAAAGACGAGGTGGAAAGTCTGAGGCGCTTCGGGCAGCTGCTCCGTCAGCGGCTGGGACGCAATCTCGCTCTGAAGGCCAAAGTGGACGCATCGTGCGTCAGAGCTGCCGGAGTCAACCGCGACTACAATGCCCGAAATCTCACCGATGGCAATGCGTCGACCTACTGGTGTGCGCCCGACGGTACGGTAAAGGCCACGATAACGCTCAGCTGGAACCAGCTGCAGACCGTGCGCTACGTCGTACTGCAAGAGTACATCCGACTCGGGCAGCGTGTGAAGTCGTTTGTCGTGGAGACCTCGGTCGACGGTGTCAACTGGGAGAAGCGTGGTGGCAACATCCCTACCACTACTATTGGCTACAAGCGCCTCCTGCCCCTCAATGGCTCTACAGCCGACAGTTTTGGTGACGGCTACCGTGTGAAGGCCTTGCGGCTCACCATCACCGACGCCAAGGCCTGCCCCACACTCTCCGAGATAGCAGTTTATTGAACTTCCTTACAATCACCAACAGCAATGAATACTTCCTTATTATATATAAAAAGGTGTGTCACTCTATTTCTCATCGGTCTTCTTTCGCTGGCAGTCCAGCGTTCCACTGCTGCCACTGCTTCCGACAGCCTGCAGTGGGGTGGGCTTGGAGTCTACGATTCATGGGAGCACTCACCCTTCATGACCGGACAACTTAAAGGCCATGTCAGCTTGGAGCAGGGTACCATCGCCTTCCAACGCTCGCGCTATGGCTCCAACACCTACGGTCTGCGAATAGACCTGCGCGATCCTTTTGAACTCACTCCCCAGCTAAAGTACGTCCATGTGCGCATCTTTAAGCCCAAGGCTGGCCGCACCATGCTTATCGGTCTTGGCAAACGTCACGACCGACCCGGACAGAGCAATCGGACCGAGCAGTTCTGGGTGTATTCTACACAAAGCGTAGAACCAGGACAATGGACTGACGCCGTATTCCCCGTGAAGGGAGCCGGAGGCATCGACATCCACAGTCTGGTAGTGGTGCCCGACTGTGAATCGACGCACGACCTCGCTTCCGACTTCATGACTTACATCGGTACGATGGCTGTCAACAATAGTCCCGTGTCGGCCACTTTGTCCACCAGTTATCCTCTCGCATTCTCACCCGAAGGTGCCACGGTGGCAGCCTCCGAAGGTATCCTTTCTGTGGGTGTCACCGCGCAGGATGTCATAGGTACGGAGATTCGAGTGCCGCAGCTTGCCGATGGCCGGTTGCCCCGCTATGCCGCGATGCTGGAGCAGGCCCTTGATGTCACTCGAGGTGAGCATGCCGTATTCACTATCAATGGGCAGCCTGCCGGAAAGGGCGCGGTGAGCATCGACCTCAATAACGACGGACAGTTTGCACCTGACGAGCGTTTCGATGGCGCTGTCGACCTGCCTGCTTTAACACCCTATGGCTATTATCGCCTGCGACTGGAGCGTGGCTCCGCCGTCGTCGACACCCGGCTGAATGTCCATCCATCGACGGTCACGGTCAATCAGGAGGGTCGCAATGGTGAGGTCGTCATGGCCGATGGTCGCCCCTTGGCAGCACTCAAGCTGCCTTTCGGCAAGGCCATAGCCGTGAAAGTGATTCCCTCGCATGGGTTTACTTTCAGTGGTGTGCGCGTGCGTTATGGCTATAACCTCACTGCCGACCGCCTGCTGCACGGTACACCACAATATGTGGAGCAGGTGATTCCGCGCTCTGCCTTCAAGGCCAATGGCATGGGAGTCTTCCCAGCCGAACTTGTCAGGGGCGACGTCGTTGTCGAGGGCCTCTTCGTGAGCAAATAAGTTCTGTCCAGCCACAACACCGTCCGCATTTCGGAGTGTTGTGGCTTATATATTATGCCGTATAAAGTGGATATTCACTTAAGTTTAGTCAATTACCTTTTACTAACAAGTCCTACGGGCTAATATTTTTAAATCTTTGCTAAATTTGTCCCGATTTACTTTAATATATTATCAGAGAGTGACAGCACTTGCAATAGAAGTGAAGAAAATCATAGGCTGCCTTCCCCATCACTTCAGACACACACCATGGGTGTCAAGCCTGTCTATGACGAAAATCGCTATCGCGTAAAATTGCTTCTACGGCGCATAAAATGAGATAGCGATGAACTCCCATACTACGCAAACATTGACACGGGGGTGCATCACACGACCATGTCCCCTATAACTGATTCGCCACCTGAAGATGCGATGGGCTTCGATCTCCAGGTGGCAAACAGCGATGCAAGGTCTAATATCGTTTGACGCTTGTTCTGTGAATAATAAGGCGGCTTACTTGATGATTACCTTCTTGCCGTCGATAATGTAAAGTCCCTTAGGCAGGCGGTCGGTATTGTTGCTGACTTTACGTCCGTCTACCGTGTAGATTCCTGTAGAGGCTTTGTCGGTCGGCGTGGTGACCGAGCTGATACCCGTTGAGGAACTGCTGGTGCTGATGCTCACTGACTGTGCTGCGGAAAGTGTCGGGTCGACGAAGAAACCACGGAACGGAACCACATCGGCACGGGTGTTGACCACACCATTCTGGTCGGTGATGTGCTGCCACAGCTGGCTTGTGGCATTGAGCGTGTAGACGTAGTGGCCTAAGGCATCGTAGTGGCTCAGTGTTGACAGCGAGCCTACAAAACCGTCGCCCGGTGAGGAGACGCTCAGCGCATCGCCGGTGGTGTAGCGTCCTTTCGTCTCTACCTTGGCATTGTTCACCACGGCGAGCGTGACTCCGGCCTGGCTGCATGACACTAGATAGGGCACGTTGGCCTCCAAGCGGTCGGCTGCGGTGAAGGAGTAGACGTAATGGCCCTCGCTGCCTTCGCGTCCCGTGAAACTGTAGGCAGTCATGCCCTGAGGAATCTCGGCTCCGTAGGGCAGACAGAGCGTGCTGTAGCCTTCAGGGAAGGTACGGTCGAAGGTGGCCTTGAGTGCCGTGAAGGAGCCATTGTTGGTATCCTCGTTGCTGTCGTAGAGCGGAACGGAGATGCCGTGAGTGACGAAGTTGTCAGTCTCTTGGGTTGCATCGTAGAGCGCCAGATGCTCGCAGGTGCCTGTACCGGCATTGAACCTCACGACATTCGTCTCGTTGCTTCCACTCTGCTTCTCGGCCTCGTTGGTGAACACCAGGGTATGTGTAGGTAGTCCGGCTTCAGAGCGTGTCACATGGGTAGAGCCATGCGCATCGCGCAAGTCGAGATATTCGAGCTCATTTGCTCCCTTGAAAGAATTGCCACCCACAGCGCTGAGACTTCCGTTGAAGGAGAGCCTTCGGAGGGCAGTGCCGCTGAAAGCCTCCTGGCCGACAGCAACGAGCTGAGGAGCATCAAGCAGGGTGTGGGCAAAGTGCATGTTACGGCTGCCGCTGAAGGCCGAATTGGCAATGGTGGTGAGCTGGCTCCCGGCTTCGAGTCTCACCTCGTAGAGCTGAGCACTTTGGGAGAGGGCTTTCTCGCCAATGGTCTTGACGCTGGAGGGGATGACAAGGTCGAAGTCAAGGTCACCCATGGCAGTAGCGAGATTGTAAGTATAAAGGTTGTCGTAGCGCGCCTTGGTATCCACGGTGTTGGACACGATGCCCACCACGGTCTTCTGCGCGTTGTTCACAGTGAGCGTGGCAGGAACAGCGAGTCGCACGCGTCCGTTGCTTCCGGGCGTGAAAGAGCCTTTTACAAAGACCACGTTGACGCCGCCCTCGGTGGGCTGAGTGTACCAGGTGAGGCCGTCCACGGCCTCGGCAGCCACCGTGTTGTTGCCGATAAGCGCAGGAATCTGATCATCGCCTGGCGTATAAGGTGTGTCGTTGGTGGGTAGGAACTGGAAGTCGGTGGAGACGAACACACCATTATTGCAGTTCCAGCGCTGGTCGGGCGTCATGGCACTATAGTCGATGCCGCGCACTACGGAGAAAATACCCGCAAGTCCCACCTGACAGCCAAACTTCTGATTGTTGATTACGGAAAACGAGCCCCAAGAGTATCCGCGCTGCAGCGTGCGCTCCATGCCGTTATTGCTGAAATTGTTGAAGTCGCTATACTTGCTGTCCAGATATTCGCCTTCAGGCACATAGGAACTGAAGAGCTCATGATCGGCATCACTGATAAAGTGGTACTTTCCGTTCTTGATATAGCAACGCCAGCGGGCCGTGGTCTTTTGAGCCTCACTGAAGGCGTCGAATGTTTCGTTGCTGACGAACTTTTGGCCGTGACCGTCGTCTACCACATAGTAATAGGTCTTGCGGCTGTAGGGATTCAGGTAGAAGCGTGCGTAATAGTAGTTGCCATCAGTAGGCTTGGCCACCTGGTCGTCAACGATCTGCGTGAGCAGGGTCATCTTCTCGTTGAGGTCCATCACGTCAGCCATTGTGGCATCCTCCTTGATATCCCTGCCGGAGAAAACCTTGTCGTAGGCCTTCTTGAAGTCTTTCGACACCTCAAGCCAGTCGTAGGGATAGCCGATGTGGCCCATATTGTCATAGAGCGCCTGGCCCATGGTGAAGAGCTTGCGTGCCTCAAAACGCACTAAGTCGTGGTCGGAGAGCGTTTCGGGCAGCATGAAAGTCTGCGTGAAGGTGTAGTTGATGCCATTGTATCCGGCTTTATAGCTGCGCACCACAATGGAACCTTGAACGACGTCGTCCGGATTCTGGCACGTAATCAGGGTGCTGGGCGACTTGATGGGGTAGGCGGTCATCTCAATGCGCTCAGGAATATCGTCTACGGAGTTGACCCATACCATAGGCTTCGGCATAGCGTCCTTGGCGTTCTTCGGCTTAAAGACGACACGTTGTTGGGCAGGGTCCATGGTGAAGCCTTGTGCCACAGCGCCGTCGCCCTGAACCGTGTATTCGATAGAGGGGTAGACATCGTAGGCCGCCTCACCCTTCACTTCCACTTTGAATCTTCCGCCGTTCTCCTGCAGGCTCCAGCCATTGTAGCTCGTTTTGCCGATGAAGAGGTAAGGCAGCGTCACGGTGTAAGAGCCCGTGTTGTCCACGTCGTCGGCAAGGACGTATTTATAAGTCTGTCCGAAGTCATCAGAAAGCAGGATGCGCACCTTGCTGTCGGTACCATAGATGTCGGTACAAGGCGTCCAGGTGATTTTGACTTCGCGGCCGGGATAATAATTATTGTTGGTCGTGCGGGGGAACTCTACATAGTTGATTTTGAATGGCTCGCCGTCGACAATATTGAGTTTCACGCGCATGGCGTCGTATCTCGAGTAGTCGCGCACAGCAGCCAGGAAGGTGTATGAGCCCACTCTTGAGGCATCAGAGTATTGCTCATAGTGATTCTGTCCGTCAGTCCTCTCGCTGCCTTGCAGAATAGAGGGGTCAACGAAGCGAGGCTGGAACATGATGCAGTTGTCGCGCTGTTCCTTGTAAGCCGGGCGAAGCGTATTGGCATTGTCGGGAGCGCCTTTGGAGATGTCGAAGGAGTTGACATTATAATAATAGTTGCCGTCGTCCTTCGTTGTCGTGGGAAGATAGAACTGGAAATTGGAGCCAAGAGTCACCGTGTACTCACTCTTGATGCGGCTGCGGTCCAACTGCGGGGCAGAGCCTTGCTCGTCCTCAGCATAGGGTGTAACCGTCTCATTGGGAATCACTTGCTCCAGCTCGGTCCTGTTCACATCCTTATAGTAGTTCATGTTGTTCTGGGTGTTGCGCATCTGGTTGATGCTGGGCAGCGAGAAGAAGTTACGCGGACTGCCGTAGCTCATGATGCTCGTGCCTCTGCCTGGCTCTGTGCAGATGGCATCCGACCAGATATGCGTGTGTTCGGCACCGAAGCTGTGTCCGATCTCATGGGCGATGGTGACGTTGGCACGTATAGCCCATGCGCTGCCTTTCTGGTTAGGGTTCCCGGCACTGCCGAGCTGAGCTACGCCGGCGCGGCCGCTACCAGGGTCGCCGATGAGAATGCCGATGTCGTAGCCGTCGCTGCCGCCCAAACAGGCATCGACAATCTCCTTGCTGCGGAGAAGGCGCGTTGTATTGTTTGCGTAGGGGGAGAGTCCCAAATTGTAATCATTGAGATCGTAAAGGATGAGTCTCTCGTCGCGCACAATCTTGAATCTGATACCCACCTCTGGGGTGAAATAGCTATTGAGTTCGGTCTCCAGCTCCGTCCACCATTTGAACACCTCCGCTTTGATGGCCTTCTTGTCGATGGTGGTAGCGCCGTTGCCGAAACCCTGCAGCACATACTCGGGCAGAATGCAGGTAGCCAGGCGGAAGGTGTAGACTTTGCCTCGGTTCTTAATGATGGAGGAGGCAGAGGGTTTGTCGAAATGAGAGGGCACGCGGCGTGCGGTAGTCCGCAGGAAGTCGGTGTACTCTTTGGGGACAATCACCTCGCAACTGTCCAATGATTCGGTAACCGACTGAGCTCGTACCGAAAGAGGCATGCTGAAAGAGAATACAAACGCTGTCAGTCCAAGGGACAGCTGTCGAAACAATGGGAGAAAGATTTTCTTCATTGTGGGGCCGTTATTAAAAGATAGTATTAAGTACGCGGTAGCATTGACAATGCTTTGCAAAGTTACAACAATTACAAAGAAAAGCACCATATTTCTCTCGAATTAACAAATCTTATTGGGTTAAACTCTGTGTGTACCTATTCTGCAATTCGTTCTCCAATTACCAATATTTCCGCAGGTCAGATTATGGTGATACATGCTCCTTGAAAAAAATGGAATGAAGGACCACACGTGCAGTCCAATTGTTGGAAAGAATGTAGCCGACCGTAAGATCCTCCACTGCTGTTGATTGAGGCTGTGGACAGCTGTCTAAAGGGTACTGTAAGGAGGAATTCTCCCGCAGAATCCTGCCAATGCGCTCCCGCGATTCTGAAACTCCAGTACCTTCAAAGAAGAAAAAACAACGACAAGAATGCAATTTTTAAGGTAAAAGCTTTGTAAGTTTGGATTTTTTACATACATTTGCATCAGCTTAAAATACCCGACTCCGAATAACGGACAGCTATGAACAAGAACAGTTTCCTCTATCGCGCCATTGACCTCTATTATGATGGCTTCCGGCACATGACCCTGGGCAAGACCCTTTGGGCTGTGATACTCATCAAGCTTTTCATTATCTTCGTGGTGCTGAAGCTGTTTTTCTTCCCCAACTATATTAAGAGTCATGCTGGCAGCGAGCCTGCAAGCAGCTTCGTCTCCGACCAAGTAATCAAGCGTGCCCATGAGGTGCCGTGAACATCAACATCGTAATTAATACACACAACCTATAACCCATAAAACATTATGAATGAATTTTTGAGCATCAGCACTGCCGCCATCGACTGGTCGAGGGCGCAGTTTGCACTGACCGCAATTTACCACTGGCTCTTCGTGCCTCTCACCTTGGGCCTTGCGCTCATCATGGGCATCGTGGAGACTTGCTACTATCGCACCCGGAAACCCTTCTGGAAACAGGCTTCCCACTTTTGGCAGCGCCTCTTCGGAGTCAACTTCGCCATGGGTGTCGCTACGGGCATAATCTTGGAGTTTGAGTTTGGCACCAACTGGAGCAACTACTCTTGGTTTGTAGGCGATGTCTTCGGTGCCCCGCTTGCCATTGAAGGTATCGTGGCCTTCTTCCTCGAGTCGACGTTCGTAGCCGTGATGTTCTTCGGATGGAAGAAGGTGTCGCCAGGTTTCCATCTGGCCTCCACCTGGCTCACCGGTATAGGTGCCACCATTTCTGCGTGGTGGATTTTGGTGGCCAACGCATGGATGCAATATCCTATCGGACAGACCTTCAACCCCGACACGATGCGTTTCGAGATGGACTCCTTCGCTCAGGTGGCTCTATCACCGTTTGCCATCGACAAGTTCTGTCATACGGTAACCTCAGCATGGGTCATCGGAGCTGTTTTCGTGGTGGCTGTGAGCAGCTGGTACCTGCTGAAGAAGCGTGAGGAGCAGTTGGCCAAGGAGAGCATCAAGATTGGAGCTATCGTGGGTCTCTGCGCGTCGCTGTTGGCAGCGTTCACCGGTGACAACTCGGCCTACATGGTCGCCCAGACCCAGCCCATGAAGCTTGCGGCAATGGAAGCGCTCTACACGGGCGGAAAGTCACAGAGTCTCACCGCCGTGGCATGGGTGAATCCCTTTGAGCAGCCCGATTACACGCAAGAGCAGGAGCCGCCCCTCCGCATCGGAGTGCCCAAGATGCTCTCACTGCTGGCTACCCACAGCACAGAAGGAATGGTGCCCGGAGTGAACGAGCTGCTCAACGGCTACACCAAGGATAACGGTGAAAAGGAGCCTTCGGTAGAAGAAAAAATGGCCCGCGGCCGAAAGGCTATTGCCGCCCTGGAGCTCTACCGCAAGGGACATAAGGATGAGGCTACGCGCAAGGCCTTGGCCGACAACATTCAGTATTTCGGCTATGGCTACGTGAAGGACAAGCACCAGGTGGTGCCTTATATTCCTGTGAATTTCTGGGCCTTCCGCATTATGGTGGGCATGGGCTGCCTGTTCATTCTTTTCTTCCTCACCGTACTCTTCTTCTCCTATCGCAAGAAGACGCTCGACCGTCAGCGCTGGCTCCTCATTGGCGCCATTGTGCTGCTGCCGCTGGCTTACATAGCCAGTGAGGCAGGATGGCTCGTAGCTGAGTTTGGCCGTCAGCCGTGGACTATTCAGGACATGCTCCCCACCTGGGCAGCAGTCTCCGACCTGAGCTCTGGCTCCGTGGCCCTCACCTTCTTCCTCTTCCTTTTCCTCTTTACCGCGATGCTGGCTGTCGAAATCAGCATCCTCTGCAAGCAGATAAAGAAAGGCAACATTCCCACCGACAATTAATTTATACCTACTATGAGCTATACATTTCTGCAAGAATACTGGTGGTTCGTCATCAGCCTGCTCGGAGCATTCCTCGTTTTCCTGCTCTTCGTCCAGGGAGCCAACAGCATGATATTCAGTCTTGGTAAAACGGCAGAGGAACGCCGCATCGTTATCAATTCCACCGGTCGAAAATGGGAAGTGACCTTCACAACCCTCGTCACTTTCGGTGCCTCCTTCTTTGCTTCCTTCCCTCTGTTCTATAGCACCAGCTTTGGCGGCGCCTATTGGCTCTGGATGCTCATCCTCTTCTCTTTCGTGCTTCAGGCTGTGAGCTACGAGTTCCAGAACAAGCTGGGCAACTTCCTTGGACCGCGCGTCTTCCAGGTGTGTCTTGTCATCAATGGAATCGTTGGCCCGCTACTCTTGGGTGGTGCTGTCGCTACGTTCTTCGACGGGTCTAATTTCCTTGTGGCTAAGGCCAATCTCACCGATGGACTGCAGCCCGTCATCAGCCGATGGGCTAACAGCAGCAATGGACTCGACGCACTGCTCGACGTGTGGAACCTCGTCTTTGCCCTGGCCGTGCTCTTTCTCTCCAGGCTTTTAGGCTCCCTCTATGTGCTCAACAATGTCGACGATGCCACACTGCGGCAGCGCTGCCGTCGCCAGGTGACAGTCAACACCGTGCTCTTCCTCTTGTTCTTCCTCACCTTCCTGGTGCGCACCCTGCTCAAGGATGGCTTCGCCTACAATCCGGCCAGTGGGGTCATCTTCATGGAGCCTCACAAGTACTTCAACAACCTTGTCACCTTGTGGCCGCTGCTCTGCCTCTTCCTCATTGGAGTGGTGCTGGTGCTTTTCGGCGTGATAAGGACTGTGCTGAGCAAGAACTACATCAAGGGCATCTGGCCTGCCGGCTCCGGTGTTGTCTTAGTTGTGCTGGTTCTCTTCCTCATCGCAGGGTGGAACAACACCGCGTTCTATCCATCGAACGCCGACTTACAGAGTTCGTTGACCATTGCCAACAGCAGCAGTAGCCAGTTCACACTCAATGTGATGTTCTACGTGTCGCTCTTCCTGCCTATCGTTTTCGCCTACATCTATTATGCCTGGAAACAAATCGACAGGCAGAAGATAACCAAGGAGGAGATTGAGCAGGGAGAAGCCTATTGATAGCTACCTCAACTACACTAAATGATGAAGGGTCGGCAGATGCCGGCTCTTCATTATTTAGAAGGAGGCCGAGCAAAACCAGTCAAGAATGAAACTGCGCAAAGTCATCATCCGTATAGGAGCTACCCACACCTTCAGGGCTCTGTTTGTTGCCGATTCCCATATAGCCATTGCCAGCAAAACGGCTGATGCGGAGTGTCGCCAATTTGAAAGCCGGCGTGCCGGTTACTTTCCCATGGCCTGTCGGCATCTTCAAGAGGCTGTTGACTATGCCAGGAGAGAACGGTGCCTGCTGATTCACGGGGGTGACCTCATCGACTTTCCCAATAAAGAGAATCTAAGCTATGCCGATTGCGTGCATCGCTGTGCAGACGTAATCTTCTGCCCGGGCAACCACGAATTCTCTGCTTGGGCTGGTGAGAGAGCTATTGACTATGCTCCGAATCGGCGTGCGTCGGAACAGCTGCGAATGCTGGGGGTTGTAATAAACGATGTGGATAGTCGCATTATTAACGGCGTTCAATTTGTCACCCTTAATAACAGTCTCTATCAGGTGAGCGAAGCCCAGCACGCACAGGTGCAGCAATTACTTCAGTTGGGACTCCCAGCCATTCTGATTTGCCACATCCCCTTCTTTACGCCTCGTCTGTGCGAAAGCAATCTGAGCATCACTCGTCGTGAGGATGCCTTCCTCGTCGGTCTTCCCTTGGAGATATCCTCCCGCCTGCGTTTCGACCCCACTCTGCCTCCGGCCGAGCAATGGCGCAATAGTGCCGTGTTGCAGCGTGCTCAGCCCTCCACATTGCGCTTCGTATCTTGGCTTCGTCAGCAGCCACAGCTCAAAGCTATCTTCAGTGGTCACTGTCATCACTTCTTCGCTGAGCCATTTTCGTCCACCGCTATCCAGTATGTCACGGGGCCCGGCTTCTTGGGTGAGGCGTTGGAGATTGAATTCCGATAGGGTGGAGGATGGTCGTCAAAGACGCCACTGTCTTGGTACAAGGGTGTAGAACGAACAGTGAAATTATAATTCACGTGCACTCTATGCTCAGTAGATGAATGGAAAGATGCGCTTGAGCTTGCCGACAGCATCAGCGCCAAATTTCTCCACATAGTGTCTGTAGATAGAGTCAGCACGAGGCATCGTCCTAAATAATGGATGCCCTCTGAATATGAAGGTTGAGGAAACCAGTAGAGTCCGCCACCCTGGATGATAGCATTCATCCTTTTCTTTTCTTGCTGTGGACAGATTGTAGAACTGTGGCGTGACAGTTAACTCTGATGTTAGAGCCTCATGTCGTCTGTCAGAACAGTTGGTTCCTTATACATGTGCAGAAATACAAAAATAGTGGCTGATAGCTCAACGTTATAGCACTTTTTGCCGCTCCTGGCCAAAGACGACTCTCATTACTGATATTTCCCTTCATCTCCGTCTTTTTACATCAATTGGTTACAAACTTCCCACATCTGCTCCCATCCGTTCTCCTCGGCGCAAGCGGCTTCGGCCTGCGATGGTGGGCCTTGCCGGGCGTTTCGGTCATGGGTGCAGCATGTTTACGGCATATGGCGTAGATGTTTCCGCCAATTGGCGTACATAGCTCCGCCATATGGCGTACATAGCTCCGGCATATGGCGTAGATGTCTCCGCCAATTGGCGTAACATTTGGCATCCTGGGGTTCGGCGTCCCAACGTTGCCGATTTTAACAGATACAGCCGTCCTTACATGCAGCTCTTCATGCAGCACCTCTCGTCGTCTGCCGAACTCGAGGCGATGGCCGAGTACAACTCTCAGCTGACGCATGCCAACATGGGGGCGGCACTGTCGGTGGTGGCCGAGTTCGTGGAGAGCCAACTTGCATTGAAAATATCCTGTGTCCCCGATATTCTACTATTTGGGGGCGGCTACGTTGAAGAAAGATGGAGCATTGGCAATTTTCTCCCGTGATTCCTTGTCGATTAGTGAAAGATGTAGTATATTTGTACCTAAAATCATTCACTAATAAGAATTATGAGAAGATTTCTTCCTTTAATGTTGTTGCTCTCCTTCTTTACGGTCGGAGTGAAAGCACAGCTGCTTTACAAAATTTCGGGCAACGGACTTGAGAAACCCTCCTACGTCGTGGGCATTGACCGGCTCATCAATCCCCAAGGAGTGGTGCAGGGTATCTCCGGCATCAAGGAGGCAATGATTGCCACCGACCAGATGTATTTCGAGACATCTCCCGACTCGCTGAGCTATCTTGAAGCAGCTTACAAGATGCCGGCAGGAAAGACACTCAAGACGGTGCTCACGCCTGCTCAATATGCGTCGCTCAATGCTTTTCTGAAGAAATACGAGGGAGTGGGATTAGAAAGCCCCCACGTGCAAAAACGCTACGGAGCGCTCTCGCCGCTGGGTCTCCGCGCCGAGATGGAGAAGATGCTGTTTGTTGCCAACCACATGAGTGAATATGACCCCACTCATACCTTCAACGAATACTTTGCAGCCCAGGCCAGGGCTAACAAGGAGCCGATGTATGGTCTTACTCCCATCAGCACCCTCACGGCACGCCTGAAAGCCATCAGCATGCCGCGCCAGGCCGAGATGCTCAATGAGCTCGTGACCCATGCCGATGCCTGCGTAGGCCGACTCGACAAGATGGCTGCAGCCTTCGACAAGCAGGATGTCAATGCCCTTAGCGAAGCAGCTCAGCCCGATGCCACCACCTGCGCCGATATCGCTGCCTGGGCTTCGCTCATGCCAGAGGTGATGAAGAAGGCACCCACACTTTTCGTTGTTGAAGCCGGTAAGCTCGGAGGCAGCAAGGGGCTGCTGAAGTTGCTTCGCGACAAAGGCTTCACAGTCGAGTAGGGGTGAAGGAGCCAATTTGTCATTGTAGCTCACAAGTATATAATGTCCACCCTTAACATCAACAGACATATGGTAAAGAGAATCATTCCCCTGCTGGTATTACTCTTTCTGGGTATCTCAGCCACTGAAGCTCAGCTGCTTTACAAGATTTCGGGCAATCATCTTTCGAAGCCCTCCTACATCGTGGGCACCCATCATCTCACCGACGCCAGTTTTGTCAAGCAGATTCCTGGTGCCGACGAGGCTATGAATGCCGCCGTCCAGGTGTGTGGTGAGCTGTCTTTTGACAACCTCTTCAATCCCGACACCCTGAAGGCCATGACAGAGGCTATGACGCTGCCCGAAGGACAGACGCTCTACACCGTATTCACAGCTGAGCAGATGAAGCTCATTGACGCTTCGGTGAAGAAATATTTCGGTGTGGGACTGGACAACCCCACAGTGAAAGCGCAAGTCGAAAAGCTTACTCCGTCGGCCCTCAGTCAGCAACTCACGACGATGATGTATCTCAAGGCGCATCCTGGTGGTTTCAACCCTATGGAGGGTATTGACAACTATTTCCAAAAAGAGGCCAAGAAGGCAGGTAAACCCGTACTGGGACTTGAGACATGTGCTTTCCAAATCAATGCGTTGCTAAAGAGTCAGACTGTCAGACGGCAGGGTGAACTGCTCATGTGCCTCATCAACAATGAGGACAAGGCGCTGAAGCAAATCACCGACATGACTGAGGCCTATCACAATCAGAACCTCAATAAGCTGAAAGAAATAATGGATGAAGAAATGGGGGGTGACTGTGACAGTACACCTGAGGAGAAAGCCAGGCTCTTCGACAACCGCAACCGTGACTGGCTCACAAAGATGCCGGCCATCATGCAGCAGCCCACACTCTTCGTTGTGGGAGCAGGTCACTTGGCCGGCCCAAACGGAATACTAAAGGGCTTGCAGCAACAGGGCTACACCGTGACTCCCATGAAATGAAGTCGCTATCCCCAAAATCTCTATGGGGAATATCAGGCTGAACTATACCTATTTTTATAAGAGGAGTTTCCCGCATCGTTGGATGTCATGTCAACGGTGCGGGAATATATAAGGTAGACGGACTGCTCCCTGTAGATAGCTGGAGTCACATATAGACAGTAACAATCATAACTCAAACCTACCATGAGCAGAAAACAAATCTTTTTAATTCTATTTCTTGGTATCTATACCCATCTTGTCATGGCTGGAACCATACCCGAAGGCTCTTGGAATGTCATACCCCATCCCCAGCAAGTGACGCTGACCGGAGGCTCACCGTTCACCTTGACTGCTTCGACTACCATTAGGGTGAGCCGTAAGGGAGGTTCGGAAGTGTGTCGGTGTGCCCGTTTCTTGAAGGACTATATTCGAGACATCACAGGCGTCAAGGTGAAAATCACTACTCGTCGCCGGGTCGGACAGATAGCACTTGCCTTAACCGACTCATTCAAGCATGCTGAGGCCTATCGCATCAAAGTCACACCCGGAGAAGTTAGCATCGTGGGCAGTTCTGGAGCCGGGCTCTTCCATGGAGTGCAGACGCTCAGGAAGGCACTCCCCATGGCTGCCGGTGCTACTGCGGTGAGCCTTCCCTCTGCCGAGATTGCTGATTATCCGCGCTTTGGCTATCGTGGTTTTCTTCTCGACGTAGGCCGTCATTTCTTCTCTTTTGAACGCATAAAGACGATTATTGATGAGTTGGCACTCCACAACATCAATTACTTTCATTGGCATCTCACGGAAGACCAAGGCTGGCGACTGGCCGTCGACGGTTATCCCCGGCTCACAACCATAGGCTCCCATCGCATAGGCTCGCAGATCCAGAATGGGACTGTCGACACCATTCCTGTAAGCGGCTACTATACCAAGAGTCAGGTAAGGGAAATCGTGAAATATGCTGCCGACCGATTCATTACCATCATCCCCGAAATTGATATGCCGGGCCACATGAGTGCAGCACTGGCATCCTATCCGGAGCTGGGCTGTACGGGCGGACCTTACAAGGTACAGAACAAGTGGGGCGTGTTTCCCGATGTGCTCTGCGCAGGCAATCCGGCGACGTTGAAATTTGTCAAAGATGTCCTCGCCGAGGTGCTCCGTCTTTTTCCCTCACCTTACATCCATTTGGGCGGTGACGAATGTCCAAAAGAACGGTGGAAGCAGTGTCCCAAATGCCAGGCCAGGATAGAAGAACTTCACCTTACCGACGAGCCGGGGCACAGCCGGGAGGAGCAGCTCCAGACATGGTTTATGCAGCAGGCAGCTCAGCAGGTCACCTCTCACGGGCGCCATGTCATGGGGTGGAGCGATGTTCTCAAAGGTAAGCCTGACGAAAGTATGACAGTACTGGCATGGACAGGCCCTGAGGCCGTCAGCGAATCGGCGCGCCGGGGCTATTCCACCATTGTATGCCCCATCTCAAACTTCTATTTGAGCGATCCCTACTCACTGAGGCGCAAAGGGCGTGATAGTTTTTCTGCCATCTATGACTATCCCGTTGTCCCCTCTTCACTAACTCCTGCCCAAGCACGCCATATCACTGGTGTGGAGGGGTGTATATGGACCGAGTGGGTGAGCGATGAAAAGGAACTGCAGCGCGAACTGCTGCCCCGACTTGCTGCTTTGGCCGAAGTGCAATGGACACAGCCTCAGAACAAGAACCTTGACAGGTTGCTCATGTGTCTGCCACACATGGAAGCCCTCTATCGAAGTCTTGGCTTTGATTTCCGCACCGATCTTTTTGACTGACAGGATAACCATCACTGACATTCTGTCACTCTCGCTGTCGCTTGGCACATGCTTTGCTGAAATGGAGTCGAACAATAGTGTTCAAATGATTATATCGAATAATAACAAAAATAAGATACATTATGGGAAAGATTATTGGAATCGACTTAGGAACTACAAACAGCTGCGTAGCAGTGTTTGAAAACAGTGAGCCCGTTGTCATCGCCAACAGCGAGGGTAAGCGTACAACGCCTTCCGTTGTGGGCTTCGTCAAGGACGGTGAGCGTAAAATTGGTGATCCTGCAAAGCGTCAGGCTATCACTAATCCGAAGAACACCGTCTACTCCATCAAGCGCTTCATGGGTGAGACCTATGAGCAGTGTCAGAAGGAAATCGACCGTGTGCCTTACTCGGTGGTTAACGAGGGTGGTTTCCCCCGTGTCGAAATTGAAGGCCGTAAGTATACACCGCAGGAAATTTCTGCCATGATTCTGCAGAAGATGAAGAAGACGGCAGAGGATTACCTCGGCGAGGAAGTAAAGGACGCTGTCATCACAGTGCCGGCTTACTTCTCCGACTCTCAGCGTCAGGCCACAAAGGAAGCTGGTACGATCGCCGGACTCAATGTGCGCCGTATCGTCAATGAGCCTACAGCTGCTGCCCTGGCCTACGGTGTCGACAAGTCGAACAAGGATATGAACATTGCTGTGTTCGACCTCGGTGGTGGCACTTTCGATATCTCCATTCTGAATTTTGGTGGTGGCGTGTTCGAAGTACTTGCTACCAATGGTGACACCCACTTAGGTGGTGATGATTTCGACCAGGTGATCATCAACTGGCTTGTTGAAGGCTTCAAGGCTGACGAGGGCATCGACCTGAGCAAGGATCCGATGGCTATGCAGCGCCTGAAGGAAGCAGCAGAAAAGGCAAAGATAGAGCTCAGCTCTTCTACCTCGACGGAAATCAATCTGCCTTATATCTCGGCTGAGGGCGGAGTGCCCAAGCATCTGGTCAAGACACTTACACGTGCGCAGTTCGAGCAGCTTGCTCACAATTTGATTCAGGCTTGCCTCGTACCCTGCCAGAATGCTATGCGCGACGCTAAACTCTCTACGTCCGACATTGACGAGGTGATTCTCGTAGGTGGTTCGAGCCGTATACCTGCTGTGCAGACATTGGTGAAGAACTACTTCGGTAAGGAGCCTTCAAAGGGTGTCAACCCCGATGAGGTCGTGGCTATGGGTGCAGCTATACAGGGTGCCGTCCTCAACAAGGATGCCGGTATTGGCAATATCGTCCTGCTCGATGTCACACCGTTGACCCTCGGCATTGAGACCATGGGTGGTGTGATGACCAAGCTCATCGACGCCAATACAACCATCCCTTGCAAGAAGAGTGAAGTGTTCTCTACCGCTGTTGACAACCAGACAGCCGTGACCATCCACGTGCTGCAAGGCGAGCGTCCTATGGCTGCTCAGAACAAGAGCATCGGTCAGTTCAACTTGGAGGGCATTGCACCCGCACGTCGTGGAGTGCCTCAGATCGAGGTGACCTTCGATATCGATGCCAACGGTATCCTCAACGTCAGCGCTAAGGATAAGGCCACCGGCAAGGAGCAGGCCATCCGCATCGAGGCTTCGAGCGGCCTGAGCAAGGAGGAGATAGAGCGCATGAAGGCTGAGGCCGAGCAGAATGCCGCTGCCGACAAGGCCGAGCGTGAGAAAGTGGATAAGCTCAATCAGGCTGACTCCATGATCTTCACCACCGAAAACTTCCTCAAGGACAATGGCGACAAGATTCCGGCTGACAAGAAGCCGGCCATCGACCAGGCTCTGCAGCAGCTCAAGGATGCCCACAAGGCCCAAGACCTCAACGCCATCGACACGGCCACAGCAGCACTCAACACCGCTGTCCAGGCTGCCAGCGCACAGATGTATGGTCAGGCTGGTCCTCAGGCTGGTGCCCAGGGTTTCCAAGGTGGTGCCAACGCCGGTGCCGGTTCGCAGCAGAACACGAACAACGGTTCTGACAACAAGTCGGACGACAATATCCAGGATGCCGACTTCGAGGAGGTTAAATGAACAAGGTAACTGATTATCAGATGGTTACAGACGTGATGTTTTTATGACATTATCAAGCAAACGTCTGATATTCAGTAACTTACATGAGACTTCATGATTAAGCTTGGAA
>Ga0256406_1002262_pt1 | contig 27885 bp, 26 predicted proteins | sample RumenRJG_03DNA_FD_185986 | JGI IMG/M metagenome (GOLD analysis project Ga0256406, IMG submission 185986) | Bovine rumen microbial communities from Lethbridge, Alberta, Canada - RJG_03 | ecosystem: Host-associated > Mammals > Digestive system > Stomach > Rumen | place: Canada: Alberta | collected...
TATAAGTACAGACATTTCCAAGCCCATTCGCGAAGGCAATGCACTGGCTGTCAAACCACAATCATTGTCAGGATGCACATGGATACCACTTCCATTGCGTTTTGTGCAATGGGAGTGGAGCTTCATGCCTTTAACGTGCGGGACGATGAGCTCCCGTTTTTTGACGAAATGATGAAAGACGAGCACCTGGACCTTACGCTTTCCGCAAATGACCTGACGATGGAGATGGTACCGGCACTTTCTGCGGGGAGCGGGGTGTGCATTCAGGGGATGCGGACGTACGATTATGCGATGTTCCATGCCCTTGCAGAGCGCGGGGTACACTTCCTTACGACCCGCACGATCGGGTACAACAATCTCGATCTCAATGCGGCCAGGTCCTGCGGGGTGCATGTGGCAAACGTCAACTACCCGCCGAACGGCGTTGCGGACTACACGGTGATGATGATCCTTCTGTGCCTTCGAAACTACAAGCAGGCGCTCTGGCGGACGAACTGCAACGATTACTCGCTGGAGGGACTCATGGGCAGGGACATGAAGGACCTCACGATCGGCATCATCGGCACCGGGAAGATCGGGGCGCAGGTGGCAAGAAACCTGTCCGGCTTTGGCTGCCGCCTCATCGCCTATGACCGGCACCCGAAGGATGAGCTGAAGAACATCGTGACCTACGTGGATCTCGAAACCCTGTATGCAAAGAGCGATGTCATCACGGTGCACACGGCCCTCACAAAGGACACGTACCATCTGATCAGCCTGCGGACGCTCGAGAAGATGAAGGACGGGGCGGTGCTCATCAACTGCGCGCGGGGGGCTCTTATGGACGTGGAAGCCCTGATCCGCGGGATCGAGACCCAGAAGAGCGGCGCCCTCGGCATCGACTGCATCGAGAACGAGGAGAACATCGTGCACCGGAACCGCAAGACCGACATCTTCCCGAACCGGCAGATGGCCTATCTTCGCCAGTTCAAAAACGTGGTCCACACCCAGCACATGGCCTTCTACACCGAGGATGCGATCCGCTCCATGGTGTACGAGGGCATCCACGGACTTCTTGCCATGGAAGAGGGGAAGGAGCTTCGGACACAGCTTTGCTGAGCTATTTCCTGGCGTCCCGGTAGGCCTTCGGGCTCTGGCCCATCTCCCTGGCAAAGAGGCGGTGGAAGAAGCTCGTGTTCTCGTATCCCACGGCCTCGGAGACCTCGGCGATCGAGAGATCCGAGTGGGCAAGAAGGACGGCCGCCTCATTCAGACGCTGTTTCTGCAGAAGCTCCTTGAAGGTGGAGCCGGTGCTCTTTTTGATGATCCGCCCGAGGGTGTAAATATCCACATGGTTATCGGAGGCAAAGCGCTGCAGCTTTGCCTCTTTGTAGTTGGTCTCCAGATAGGAAAGAAGGCGGATCATCACCTCCTGCTCCCAGGAGGTATCCGGCGTGTGGATGGTGTCGGTGCAGTTCAAAAGGTTCATGAACAGCAGTCCCATCGTCTGCTGCAGAAGAAGCTGCTCATTTCCCGTCTCGTGGAGCATGAGATCGATCAGGTTTTCGACAAGGTTCTGGACGGGGAGGACATCGTGCACCGCAAAAAGGAGGTAGTTGCCTCCCATGTCCCTGCCGGTAAGGCAGCTGACCACAAAGTCCCGCAAAGGACTTGTCCTGTCATCGATCATCGGAAGAACTTTGTCAAAGAAGGCGGGAAGGATCAGGAAGTTCACCGCGATGTCGTTCTGACCCGCCGGCAGCACCTCCTGCGTTGCATGCTGGTTCATGAACAGGAGATCCCCCTCCTTTAAGGTCATCTCCTGGTGGTCGATCACGTGCCGGGTGCTGCCCCTGCACATGTAGACGAACTCCACGTAGTTGTGGGTGTGCTCCGGGAAGTGCACGAAGCGCACATTCGGACGGATATCGATGAGACGCCCGCTCTTTAAGAGCCTTGCCGCGTCCACCTCGTTGCTCGTTGCCCTGTCGTAGTACAGGGAGCGGTCGATGGACGAATTCCCGTCCAGGATTGCGTGTTCCTCAGGCGTAATCCGGCCAAGCTCCTCCAGAAGGTGTGCATGCATCGCCTCTTCCCCCTTTCTCTTTCTCCCATCGTATCAGGTCCCTCTCTCATTTGCAAAAACGGACGCTGCTGATGTCAATTGCAGATCTGGAAGGAGAGACATGCTCTTCCTACAATGCAGGTACAGACAGAAAAGATCCGCATTTCACAGGAGGGTTACAGATGACGGTACAGGAACGCTATGAGGATGCAAAGAAGCGCTATGCAGCACTTGGTGTTGACACCGACAAAGCGCTTGAGAACACGAAGAACATCAAGCTCTCGGTCCACTGCTGGCAGGGAGATGACGTGGTCGGATTTGATCAGAAGGGACCGCTGACCGGCGGCATCCAGACGACCGGCAACTATCCGTACCGCGCACGGAATCCGAAGGAGCTGATGCAGGACATCGACAAGGTCCTCTCCTATATCCCCGGAAAGCACAAGATCAACCTGCACGCATCCTATGCGATCTTCGAGGACGGCGAGTGGGCAGACCGCGATGCCCTGGAGCCGAAGCACTTCAAAGCCTGGGCAGACTTTGCAAAGGAAAGAGGCCTTGGTCTTGACTTCAATCCGACCTTCTTCTCCCACCCGAAGGCAGACGCGATGCGCGGGACGCTCTCCTGTGCCGATGAGGGAATCCGCCAGTTCTGGATCCGCCACGGCATTCAGAGCATCAAGATCTCCGAGTACCTTGCCGAGCAGACAGGACAGCCGTGCCTTATGAACATCTGGATTCCGGACGGCGTCAAGGACGTCCCGGGCGATCGCACGAGAGCAAGAGCTCGCCTCAAGGATTCCCTGGATCAGATCCTCGCAACCCCCTATGACCACAGCAAGGTGTATGTTGCGGTGGAGTCCAAGGTCTTCGGCATCGGCGTCGAGTCGATGACGGTCGGCTCCCACGAGTTCTACATGAACTACGCCAACGAGAAGGGGATCCTGTGCCTCATCGATACCGGTCACTTCCACCCGACCGAGGTCGTCGCGGACAAGCTCTCCTCGATGCTGCTCTTCCATGACAAGCTGGCGCTCCATGTCTCCCGCCCGGTCCGCTGGGATTCCGATCATGTGACGATCTTCAACGATGACCTGAGAGACCTCGCCACCGAGATCGTCCGCACGGGCCCGGAGCACTACTTCATCGGCATGGATTACTTCGATGCCTCGATCAACCGCATCAGCGCCTGGACGAACGGCCTCCGCAACATGCAGAAGGCTCTGCTCTATGCGGAGCTCCTGCCGAACAAGACGCTTGCCGATCTGCAGGATGCCGGAAACTTCACGGCTCTCATGAGCCTGAACGAAGAGATGAAGGTGATGCCGTTCGGAGACATCTGGGACATGTTCTGCGAAAAGAACGGCGTGCTGAAGGAAGAGGACTGGTTCCAGGACTGCATGCAGTACGAGAAGGACGTCCTTTCCAAGAGGGTCTGAAATGGAACCGGTCTATTACCTTGCCGTTGATATCGGCGCATCGAGCGGGCGGCACATGCTCGCCCATATGGAAAACGGAAAGCTCGTCCTCGAGGAGATCTACCGCTTTCAGAACGGCGCAAAGCGCATAAACGGTCATCTTGTCTGGGACATTGACCATCTGTTTTCAGAGGTCGTAAACGGCATGAAGGCCTGCAGGAAGCAGGGAAAGATCCCGAAGACCATGGGGATCGATACCTGGGGCGTTGACTACGTGCTCCTTGACGGGGACGGGAAGCGCCTTTCGGACTGCATGTGCTACCGCGATGAGAGAACGAAGGGAATCGAAGAGCAGATCGAAAACGTCATCTCCCCCAAAGATCTCTACGGGAGAACCGGCATTCAGAAGCAGTCCTTCAACACCATCTGCCAGCTGATGGCAGACCGCATGGACCGGAAGGATGCACTGGAGAGGGCTTCCCACCTTCTCATGGTGCCGGACTACCTGACCTTTTTGCTTACCGGGACGTATCACCAGGAGTACACGAACGCATCGACAACGCAGCTTGTCGATGCAAAGACCTGCACCTGGGATCTGGACCTTATCAGAAAGCTCCACCTTCCGGAGAAGCTCTTCGGAGAGCTTTCGATGCCGGGAACCGTCGCAGGTACCCTGAAGATGGAGATTCAGAAGGAGACCGGCTTTGACTGCACGGTGATCCTTCCCGCAACCCACGACACGGGCTCTGCCGTCATGGCAGTCCCTGCAGAGGGAGACGATAACCTCTACATCTCCTCCGGCACCTGGTCGCTGTTTGGCTGCGAGCTCAAAACCCCCTGCACGAAGGAACAGGCGCGGCTCCTGAACTTCACGAACGAGGGCGGGTACGAGAGACGCTACCGGTTCTTAAAGAACATCATGGGGCTCTGGATGATCCAGAACCTCAAAAAAGAGTGCGAGGCAGGCTACGACTTCCCGGGCCGCACGGGAAAGGAAGACTATTCCTTTGCAAACCTGTGCAGCAGGGCAGAGGAGGAGACGATCTCCTCGATCGTTCCCTGCAATGATGACCGGTTCCTCGCCCCGGCATCCATGATTCAGGAAGTGCAGAGTGCCTGCAGAGAATCGGCACAGGAGGTGCCGGTAACGCCCTGGGCGCTGGCCCGCGTCATCTACTGCTCCCTTGCCGTGTGCTACAGACAGGCGGCGGATCAGATCGAGGATCTTACGGGGAAGCACTTTGATGAGATCCACGTCGTCGGCGGCGGATCGAATGCGGTGTACCTCAATGAGCTCACCGCAAGAGAGACCGGACGGAAAGTCAGTGCGGGGCCCGGAGAGGCCACCGCTATCGGAAATATCGGCGCACAGATGATCGCAGATCATGCCGTTGCAGATCTTGCATCATTTCGCCGCTGTGTGAGAGCATCGTTTGAGATCCGGACGTATCTGCCCGGGGGAAAGGAAGAGTAAAGATGAGAGTACTGGATGCAGAGTGCACGAAGAAGTTCATGCAGATGGCAGAAGACGGCTGGGAGCAGGGCTGGCATGAGAGAAACGGCGGAAACCTCTCCTATCGCATGACGATGGACGATGTGGCATCGGTTGCCGAGAACTTCGACCTGACCGCCAAGTGGCGTCCCATCGGCACCAGCGTTCCGGGCCTTGCCAGGGAGCACTTCCTCATCACCGGCACCGGCCGGTATTTCCAGAACGTCGTCCGGGATCCGGAGCATTCCTTCGGCATCATCGAGGTCGACGAGACCGGTGAGAACTACCGCATCGTCTGGGGGCTTCTCGATGGCGGCCGTCCGACCTCGGAACTTCCGACCCACCTCATGAACCATGAGGTCAAGAAGGCACAGACAAACGGCGCACACCGCGTCATCTATCACTGCCACCCGGCAAATGTCATTGCGCTCACCTTCGTTCTGCCGCTGACCGACGAGGCGTTCACGAGGGAACTCTGGGAGATGATGACCGAGTGCCCGGTCATCTTCCCGGACGGCATCGGGGTCGTTCCGTGGATGGTTCCGGGCGGCCGCGCGATCGCCGTGGAGAGCGCAAAGAAGATGCAGTCCTACAACGCCGTCATCTGGGCCATGCACGGCATCTTCTGCTCGGGCGCAACCTTTGATGAGACCTTCGGCCTTGTCCACACGATCGACAAGTCTGCAGGAATCCTTCTGAAGGTCCTTGCGGCGGGCGGAAAGAGACAGACGATCACGACACAGGACTTCCGGGATCTGGCTAAGGATTTCCATCTGACCCTTCCGGAGAAGTTCCTCGACGTGAAGGAAGAGAAGTCGGAGACGGCAAAGACCGCTAAGACCGCAAAGGCAGCGAAGGTTACAAAGTAAAGCAGCACCATATACAGGGTGCCGGGACGGACAGGAGGTAAAATCCTGTCCGTTTTTTCGTCTTGCAGGTTGGCTCCAACGCGCGTAACGTAAAAGTCAGCCGCGAAGAACTGCGGGAAGGGGGGCTTTTATGGCTGAAAAACTGGAAGTGGCGAAAAAGGAAGAAGTGGGGAAGATCTTTTCCCTCTATGAGGACAGAGTCCGCTGGATGGACCGAAACGGCATTCAGCAGTGGAATACGGATGACTACCTTCTCATCTACCCGCTCGAGTACTTCGGGCAGATGCAGGAGGAGGGAAAGCTCTATGCGCTGAAGGACCCTTATGGCACGATCGTCGGGGCCGTGGTGCTGACAAGGGAGGATTCCCGCTGGGACGATGACGCACCGGCAGTCTACCTTCACAACCACGTGACGGATCCGGGGGTCCGCGGCATGGGACAGGTGATCATCGAGCAGGCGGGCGAGATCGCGGCGGCCGAGAATATCCCCTGTCTTCGCCTCGACTGCGCAAGGGACAATGCGTTCCTGAACGTCTACTACGATTCCCTGGGCTTTGAGGACTGCGGGATCTGCGAGGACGGTCCGTACGTGGGGATCCGGAGACAGAAGAAGATCCGCAAGGAAGGAGAGCTCACCTTCCGCAGAGCCGGTGAACAGGACATGCAGGCGGTCTATGAGCTCATCTGCCGCATGGAGGGCAGGGATCTTCCGCTCTCGTCCTTTTCGGAAATCTATCAGAAGCAGGTGGAGAGCGGAACCTTTGCGATGGTCCTGTGCGAGAGTCAGGATCAGGGACTCGTGGGCCTTCTGAACCTTCGCATGGAGTACTTCCTTCACCACGTGCGCAAGGTTGCAAGGGTTGAGGAGCTTCTCGTTCACTCCTTGGTCCGCTCCCAGGGCATCGGAACACAGCTCCTTCAGAAGGCGGAGGAGATCGCGCGGGAGAATCAGTGTACGGAGCTGGTGGCCGCGGCAAACATCAGGCGCCAGGACGCCTTCCTGTTCTACACGCACTTTGGCATGGAGAAGGATCACGTCCGGTTCTCCAAGATGCTGGAGTGAAAGCCGGAAGAAGAGGTTTGTGAAAGAATCAGGCTGCTGATAGAAGGAAAGCAAGATGTCAAAGGCACTAACTCCGGATCAGAATCTTGAGTATCAACTTGCCATATTTGAGACGCAGGACCGGGAAATCAGCCTGAAGGTCCGCGTGGAAGATGAGAACGTGTGGCTGAACAGGCAGCAGATGTCGGAACTGTTTGGCAGGGATATCAAAACAATTGGCAAGCATATCAACAATGCCTTGAAGGAAGAATTGAAAGGAGAAGTGGTAGTCGCAAAATTTGCGACTACCACTCCTCACGGGGCAATGCAAGGAAAAACACAGCTGCATCTGACAGAGTATTACAGCCTGGACATGGTGTTGTCTGTCGGGTACCGTGTCAAATCCAAGCGTGGTATTGAGTTCCGCCGATGGGCCAACGATGTCCTTAAGCGGTATATCCTTGACGGTTATTCAGTCAACGAAAAGCGACTGCAGGCGCTGCAGAAGACCGTGGAGATTCAGAGCAGGATGCTTGCGGACACCTTGCAAGTTGATGCAGATGAGGTGCTGCGTGCGGTCAACAGATATACGGAAGCGCTGGCACTTTTGGATCAGTATGATCATCAGGCTTTGCAGAAACCGGTTGGAAACAGCCCGGTTTATCGGATTACAGCAGAAGAATGCAGAGATATGGTTGATCATATGCGGGATATCTTCCATACAGATGTATTCGGTGTGGAACGGAAGCCAGGAATAGTGGATGGCATTATTGCGGCTGTGTATCAGAATGTATTCGGGGAGGAAGTTTATCCCACGCTGGAGGAGAAAGCAGCGAATCTTCTGTATTTCATGATCAAGGACCACCCCTATGTTGATGGCTGCAAGAGAATTGCAGCGTCCCTGTTTTTGGAGTTTCTTGATCGCAATCATGCCTTGTACACGATAATTCCCCGCTTTTTGGGACTAACTACTCGGACTTGCCGGTGGTCCCTGCGTGATGAGATCCCGGCTTTGGTCCGGGCTTTTTCCGAAGCGAGCCGTCCTTGTTGTACTTTCCAAGTTTAGTGCCCGGTTTGGTGCCTGGCTTCCTGCGGGGTGTTCCGTCCTTATTGATATCAGGGCGTTTTGATCCCCTGGGAACCCCGCCTGTTTTCGTAATGACACTGCCAATATCATTGGCAGTGCCGTCAGCATCGTAATGCTTATGGTGTGACCCTTTCTTCGGGCCAGGTTTGCGATGACGCAGTGTCGGCACCCTGCCCGCAAGGCGATCATTTTCCATCTTGACGGAGTCGTCGATCAGGACGGTAACGTCCGTCGCCGGACTAAGTTTGCCGAAGAGCTTCCGAACGACTTCTTTCTCGGTATGCGTGTAGGTGTATACGTCGTTGATCCGTTCCATCTCCATGCGGTCGATTTCCGTCAGCATCAAAGATGTCTTCTGATCAAGTGCTTTCGCTGCCTGCCAGATCTCCCAGCGAAGAATGGCTGCGACAAATCCTGCAAGAAATCTTGCGTAAATGGCAGCATCGCTCTGAACGCGTGACTGCCCGTAGCCAAGCTGGGACTTCACAAAACGGAACTGAATCTCCGATTCATCTCGGGAAACATATCTCTGATGAACCTCTTCAGTGGACATCTCCTGAGACGAAACAACACTGTACAGTCCCTTTTCATCGATAGCCTTCTGCAGTCCGGAAGCTTTGACGACAGCACACCTCACCTTGCATCGATGATCAGATTCATCGGCCTTAGTGATGATCTCGACCATGTCCTCGTACTTCTTTTCAATCTGAGGATTCTTCGTACCTTCGCCAAGATCGGCGTTTGCTTTGTCAAGGATTCTGTACAGGTTCTTCAGCAGTGCGGTAATCCTCTCGGAACCATTGGTGTAATCGTAAAACAGGATTACATAGTCTTCGTGATGGTAATCACTGAAAAGCTGACACTTGTCCTGTACGCCGAACAGGTAAGCTCCCGGAACCAGATATTCGGCATTCAGTTTGATCTTGTTGCCATACTTGAGAGTGATTTCAGCAAGCCCCTGCGGCTGCCCTTTCACCATGATGATGTATGGGATCTCCCTGCCGTTGAGGTATGCGAGTACTTTTGAATTACAGTAGCCGCGATCAAGTATGACGCCTTTGACCTTTACGCCGCATTCGCTGATGTCATCCAGGATCTTCTGCATCTCTCTGCAGTCGACCAGTCCGCCGTGATACGTATCAAAGTATACAGGAAGTCCGGTATCACTCACTGCGTAGGTAAAGCTTACGATCGGTGTACTGGTACCGCCGGACTTTGCGTGACCCTTCTCTGCAATGGTAACGCCTCGGCTCCGGCAGTCATCATTGGAACCGTCAACACAGAGCCATACCTCTTCAACGCCATCCTGCCTGCATTGCAGGAGCCAGTTCTTCTTGAACAGAAGGATCTGCTCCTTTGAAAGCCGGTGGTCAAACATCTCGGCATACCAGGTGTCGTTATGACCTTCCGAACCCGAGTACAGGAGCTGATTCCGCATCTGTGTTTCGAAGGAATCCGCGGCGTTGGATCTGCGAATGATCGAGTACATGGCGAAGTCCATGATAGCGTTTGACAGATCAGTGCCGAACGCACCATCGAGCAGGTCCTTGATTCCAGTCCTGGTATTGATGGCCTGGCAGATGGAAAACATGCCGATTCTTTTGATTGCCGGCACTGATCTCTTGTTGGTGATCTTTTCCCACTCCTGCGGAAAGATCTTCGCATACTGGGAGGTGGGGTACATCTTGGACTTGTCATCAAGGCATTGATGACCAATGGTGGTACGCTTGGGTTCGGCGTATCCCTTCTCACGATTGTAATGAGCCTCCAGAACGTATTTGATCAAAGCAGGGTTTCCACCGGACTGTCTTTCGATGGTCACACGTTCTTTCGGAATATCGACTTTCAGATACCTGTAAACCGCCATAATTAGTTATCTGTTATTATTTTAGCTGAGTACTTTGAATCCTTAGGTAAATTATATCTCGTTAATTAATTATAGTCAAGTATCAGGTTGGAAAAAAGCTTGTATTTTCAAGGAAAATCAGGGATGGCTTAGTCCCAAATTTGACCGTTGAAGCATTAACTAGGTGGTGAAATTAGTTCTAAAATCCGGGATACTATCGTGTACAGGGCTGGTGGTTCAAAGGTCATCAGTGACGGAGAGCTGACAGCCATGACGTTAATGATTGCAGAATCGAATCCGCTGGAAAAGGAAATCATGACCACGATGGTAATGAATTTTCTTACAATTTAATGACGCATGTGAAAAAATACACCAGTGCGTTTGCCCCAGATAGCCACTGCACGGGTGCAGTCTGAAATTGGAACGTCCATCAAAAAGGAACAAAAAGCCGGCACTCTGGCGGTTTTAGCGGCATCGTCTTTCCAAAAGGAGAGAGGTGCCGCTGCTTTTTTTCCAAACCGCCAGGTGCCAGCTGTAAAAGGCTGTGTTCTGCTCCGGTGCCTGTTGTTTTTGTTTTTACTTAGTCCGGCAGGATCAGCACGTCGGGCGTCATGGCGGCAAGGTTCTTAATGCCGGTGTAGCCCATGAGCTGCTTCAGCTCCCCGTTCATCTGCGTGATCTTTTCCTCAACGGCAGGTGTGCCGCCGGAAAGCAGTGGCCGCAGGATTCCGCGGCCGACACTCACCGCATCGGCGCCGAGGGCAAGGGCCTTGAAGGCATCCCGTCCGTCATCGATGCTGCAGTCGACGAGGACCTTCATGGTGCGCGCCTTTCCGAGGGCGCGCAGGATTTCCGGAAGGACCACAAGGGGCGGGGCTGCAAAGGGCATTCTCCCGTGGTGGTGGGAGACGACAATCCCGGCGCAGCCGGCCTGCCTGCAAAGGAGCGCGTCCTCATACCCGAGGACTCCCTTTGCAAGGAAGGGGAGAGGGGCTGCGGCCTGCACGTAGGCTTTCAGGTCCTCCTCTGTCACAGGTCCCATCTGGAACCCGTCCACGACGTCATAGGAGCCGTCGGTTCCGAAGACGTGGTCGATGTCGATGCCGACGCCGAAGGCGCCGTGCTCCTTCGAATACCGGATCTGTTCGAGGATCCTGTCGTGGTCCGCAAAGGGCTTGATGATGCGGATGGTCGAGGCACCCGTTGCAAAGATGCCTTCCATCGTCTCATCGCTCTCCATCCCGACGAAGTTTACAAGGTTCAGGTCGGCGGCAGCCCTTGCATACTCTCTCATCGGGCGCCGGTCCGGGTCGGTCTTCTTCAGCGCCTCATTGAGGTGCGAGAAGGCAGGCGTCATGATGGGCGAGGAAAAGGTCTTTCCGAAGAGGCGAAGCGTAAGGTCCGCTTCGGTTGCGCCGATGAGGCGCTCCCGGATCAGGATCGCGTCGAGGTAGCGTCTTGTTGCAAGGTTTGCGTCCGCCGCGTTCTGCACCGGCTCCGGAATCATGCCCTTGGGTCCCGGCCAGGGGCCGCGAAGTCCGTTATCAGCCATTTTCTTTTCCTTCCACCTTCAGAATGATCGGGGAGCCGTCCGTGGACAGATGTCCCTGGGCGACTTCGATCTTCGTGTGATCGATGAGGTTCTCGTAGATGCCGTCCGGGACGATCTTCCGGACAGACAGGACCGCAGGCACACCCTTTGTCTCAAACACACCGACCATGCGGCCGCCTGCCGGGTCAACGGGACTCTTTGGATTCTCCGTATGCGTTGCGATCAGCGTATCGCCCTCTGCCCTGACGTGGTAGGTGCTGTCGGCAAAGATCGGATCCTTCCTGATGACGGACAGGCGTGCCATGAGATCCGAGAGATCGATGGTTCCGTGGTTCCAGTCGATGGTGTCCTTATCAAAGAGGCCCGGCGTATGGGTCACGCCCTTTTCCTGTCCGTTGTAGATCAGCGTGCAGCCCTTCTGGAAGGCGTTGAATGCGGTCCAGCTGACAAGGGCTTTCGGATCGCGGATCAGATACGAGGCCCGGAGCCTGTCGTGGTTTTCGAGGAAACGGAGCTTTACGTAGTTTGCAGGATAGATGATCTCCTGGCGGTTCAGCTCCCCTGCATAGTCGGAAAGGCTGTTCTTCCCGGTGAGGACGCCGTCGAAGGAAGGGTAGACATCGTAGTCATAGCAAAGATCAAAGGCCGAATAGAGCTCGCCATCGGATGCCATGGGGATGCCGCTCGAGCGCCCGAATGTCATGAACGCCGGCTCTGCGGACTCGGCAAGCCAGATGCAGCCGGGGCGGACGGAGGCGACCTCCTCCCGTGCCCGGTTCCAGAACCCGACGGGGACGAGGGGCGCGACATCGCAGCGGAAGCCGTCGACGTACTGCGCCCAGATCTTCAGAGTCTCGATCTGATAGGTCCAGAGCCCCGCATTGCTGTAGTCAAGGTCGATGACATCCCACCAGTCGCCGATCCGGTTGCCGAACGATCCGTCCGGCAGGTGGTAGAAGTACTCCGGGTGATCCGCGGAGAGCACGGAGTCGGGGCTTGTGTGGTTGTAGACAACATCGATGATGCACTTCATGCCCTGCGCGTGAATGGCATCGACAAGGTGCGCAAAGTCCTCAATCGTTCCGTACTCCGGATTGATCGCGCGATAGTCGCGGATCGCATAGGGAGAGCCGAGAGCCCCTTTACGGTTCTTTTCTCCTGTCGGGTGGATCGGCATGAGCCAGATGATGTCCGTACCGAGGGCTCTTATGCGGGGAAGATCCTCCTCCAGTGCCCGGAACGTACCCGCATCGGAGTAGTTCCGGACAAATACCGAATACATGGTGCTGTTTCGAAGGGACAGCAGTGTGTCCTTTGCCATTTTTGCCTCCTTTACTGCTGCGTCGTCGGGATGAACATCAGATCGACGTCGACATTTCCCGTGATCCCCGGCACCTGACCGGTCTCGGAGATCTGCAGGTACTGGAAGTCATAGGGCGTCTGCGGGATGGAAGCATAGTCCGCATACCAGACGCTGTAGTTCTGGATGGTCGGCATGTCGAGGTGAAATCCCTCGAAGACCAGGTTGGAATAGATGCCGGGCTGATAGCCGGCAGCTGCCACGGTGCTGCAGAACGCGACGGTGTTTGCCGTGAACTGCTCTTTGGTGAGGTTATCGACGCGGCAGGCTCTTCCGCGAATGAACTCCGGATCATAGAAGAGCGGAAGATCGAGAGGAAAGCCCTGGATCAGGGAGAGCGCGGCGTTTGCCTCGGTGATCGCCTCCGCCTCGTTGGTTGCCTGCGAGAAGTAATAGGCGCCGACGAGGAGCCCTGCCATGCGGGCGTTCACGAGATTGATCTGGGCGTTCTTGTCAAGGCCGATGCTGCCGGTGCGGCTCCCGCTGTGGCCAAGGCGCACGATGACGAAGTCATAGCCGGCCGCCTTGACCTTAGCCCAGTCGATGTCTCCCTGGAACACGGAGACGTCGATGCCTTTGACGATCCTGTAGTTCGGGTCGTTCTCGTAGGTCGCAAGATAGTCCTCGTGCTGCCAGCAATTTGCCCAGTCATAGGGGCAGGGGCGGGCCGTGGTGTCAAGAAGGGCGCAGTGATAGAGCCCCCAGGCGTCGTAGAAGTTGAAGACCTGCCCCTGATCGGGCGTTGCCTCCACCTCGGAACCATCCCAGGCGAAAGTGGACAGAACCGGGGATGCGGCAAGGCAAAGGGAAAGGACAATAGAGGTCAGAGCAGTTTTCAGGTGTTTGAATTTCATGTTGGTTCTCCTTTGATTTCGACGGACAACGTGCAGTATAGCATATCCGCGAGGGGGACACATGCAAAGAACAGGGCCTTTCACGTTGATTTTTCGGACTTTCCTGTATACCATGGAACACAAATCTTACAGCAGGGGGAGAACTGTATGGAAGAGAACAAGGGGAAAAGGAAGAAGGGGAAAAAGACTGCCCTTCTGATCGTCCTTTTCGCGGTGCTGGCCCTTCTTGTGATCGGCTATGCGGCCATCGCAGAGCACTTCGTCACAAGGTACCTTCCGGGAACCGTGATCAACGGCATCGATGTCTCGGAGAAAACGCCTGAGGAGGCGGAAAGGGAGCTGTCCTACTCGTTTCCGGAGGTTTCGATCACGGAAGAGGGGAAGGAACTGACGGGCTTTACGCTCGAAGATGTCGGCGGAAGCTTTTCCTATGCGGACGGCCTTCAGAAGGTGCTCGTGGACGAGAAGGCAAGGTACTGGCTCTCCTGGATCCTCTCGAAAAAGACGGTACGGGATTTTACCCTGGATCCTGTTATTTCCTATAACGAGAGTGAGATCCCTTCCTTCGTGTCGGGCCTGTCCTTCCTGCAAAAGGACGCGATGGTGTCTCCCACCGATGCGTACATCGAGGAGACGGAAACCGGGTTTGACATCGTCCCGGAGACCGTGGGGAGCACCTACGACGCGGAGAAGGTCACAGACCTCGTAAGAGAAGGCCTGAAGAACAGGGAAGAGGCGATCGCGGTCGATGAGGCAAGGATAAAGCCCGCTGTCTCTTCTTCCGATCTTTCGCTCACCGATCAGATGCAAAAGATCAACGCCTTCGATACGATCTCCATCGACATCGGCGGCGGGAAGACCCACACGATGCAGAAGAAGACGGTCCTGAAGATGCTCACCTGGAATAAGGACGACAACTCCATCACCGTCAACAAGAAGAACCTGACAAAGTACGTCCAGGACCTTGCAAAGAAATACGACACGATGAAGACCAAACGGGTCTTCACCACCCATGCGGGAGAGAAGATCCTCGTCGGCGGCTCCTACAAGGATACCCTCGGGTATACCATGAACCACAGGAAGACCTACGAGAACCTGAAGGCATCCCTTATTACCGGGGATCCGGTGAGTGCGGTCTATGACAAAAGCGGGGGCCCGAGGGGTGAGGAGAATGATTTCGGCACGACCTACGTCGAGGTGAGCATCAGGGAGCAGCATCTCTGGTACTACGTGGACGGGAAGGTCGCTCTTGAGACGGACGTTGTGACGGGAAAGAGCGGCTCGTCTGCGACCTACACGCTGCCCGGTGTGTTCCAGGTGCTGTCCAAGCAGAGCCCTGCAACGCTTGTCGGGGCGGGCTACGTGTCCCATGTGAACTACTGGATGCCCGTCACCTGGACCGGCACGGGGCTGCACGATGCAACCTGGCGCTCGTCGTTCGGAAAGGACATCTATGTCAGCGGCGGATCTCACGGCTGTGTGAACATGCCGCTGGCGAAGGCAAAAGAGCTGTACGCAATGATAAAGACTCACACGCCGGTCATTATCTATGACGGCAGTGAGGAAAAGGCAGGGGAGAGCAGCGAGACATGAAGAAATACGGCCACTACGCAGTGGTAGATCTTGAGATGTGCATGGTGCCGGACCACAACAGTCCGGGCCATCAGGGACTGGAGACGATCCAGATCGGCGCGGCCATGCTGGACCGGGACTACAAGATGGTGTCGACGTTCGATACGTTTGTCTGCCCGGAATACGGGCAGGTGAATGCCTTCATCGAACAGCTGACCGGGATCCATGAGAGCGACCTCGAGGGTGCCCCGAAGATGGAGCAGGCCCTTACCTCCTTCATGGACTGGGTCCACACGTACGACACCGACGGAAATGTCGGGGCCTTAAGCTGGAGCATGAGCGATGCCTCGCAGCTTCGGAAGGAGACTGCGGGCAAGAACATCGAGATCCCGGGGCTTTCCTGCCTTCTCGACAACTGGGTCGATGCGCAGAAGCTCTTCTCGAAGCGCATGAACACAAAGCACAGCTACAAGCTCTCGGAGGCGCTCTTTGCGGCCGGTATCGTGCCGGAGGGGCAGGAGCACAACGGCATGTCCGATGCCGTGAACACCGCAGCCCTGCTCTCGAAGCTCCTCTCCGGAACCCTTGTCCTGAACCCCATCTATGAGAGCATGACCCGCGAGGAGACGACGCCTCTCACCTTCAGCCTGGGAGAGGCCTTCAAGGGACTGAAGTTCGACTCGTAATCACTCTTTTCTCTCCCGCGCCCGCTTCTTCAGCTCATCGATGAGATCCTGATAGGTCTCATGATGCATGCCGGGGAAGGCCCGAAGAAGTCTTCCGGAGCCGAAGATGCGCTGACTCTTCAGATGCTCTGCATAGGCGTTCAGGCGCTCCTCGTACTGGGCTCTTGCCGCCTGGACTTTGAGCTCTCTGGTCTCGATGGAGTCTGCCACATCCTGCCGCAGAAGATCCTTTGTCTCGTCGATTCTTGCCTTTCTCTGTGCACTTCGAAGATCCGCGTCCTCCCGTGCCTGCTGGACGTTATTCTGCAGCTCGGACTTTGCAAGGGCTGCCTGCACCTGTCCTTCTTCAATGCGCTGTGCGGCGTTCATGGAGTTCGTTGCGATGACCTTTGTCAGGGTATCGCTCGGCGCCCGCATGCGGGAGCGGATATCATCGAGCTGCTTCAGCTCCTTGTTCATGCCGGATACGGTAAGGACCGTCACGATAAGATCAATGAGATAGATCAGATACAGAATGCCCATCACCGGCCAGCCGATCGACTCCGGTATGGACTGCGTCGTCCCTTTGGAGAGTGCCGGGTGGACGACCTTTACGATGAGCACGATGCCGATGCCCCAGAGAATCGAGAACTCGGGACAGATGTAGCCGTGGAGGTTAAAGGGCTTGTCGGAATAGTCCCACCACCTGGCGTGGAACAGGACATCGAGAAGCCACCCGGCGACAAGCTCGACCGCCGTGGCAAGGAGCATGCCAAAGACAAAGAGCAGGAAACTGTTCATCTGCGTGACGTCCCTGCCGCTTCCTCCTGCAGCCTCTGAGATCGCATTGCCGGCTGCAAGGACCGCGAGCATGCCGAAGCCGTAGACCGGGCAGACGGGGCCGTTCAGGAACCCGCGGTTTACGATCTTTCCCACGGCGACCGCGTGGTAGATGACCTCAATCACCCAGCCAAGGAAGCTGTAGATGAGAAAGTACATGCAGATCTGATAGTACGTCATTCCGGCGATCATTAAGTTTCCTCCAGGGCTTTTTCAGCAGCCTTTTATGCTTTCTTCTGTCCGAAGAGCTCTGCCGCATCCGACAGATGTCTGCGGATTTCGATGTGCTGGGGACATGCCATTTCGCATCTGCCGCATTTGATGCAGTTTGCGGCCTGTTTCTTTCCGTGGCCTGTCACCAGCCAGTTTTCCTGATGCAGGGCGGAAGGCATGCTGCGGTAGAGCGTGTAGACGTTCATAGCTGTGAAGGTGCCGGAGATGTCGATGCTTTCCGGGCAGACCTTCGCGCAGTAGTTGCAGGTCGTGCAGGGAATGAGCGGAATCTTTGCAAGGGCTGTCCGTGCACGCTCGAGAGTTTCTTCCTCGTCCTCTGTAAGCCCCGAAAAGTCCTTCATACAGGAGAGGTTGTCCTCCATCTGCGTGAGAGAGCTCATGCCGGAGAGCACCACAAGGACACCTTCGAGCGATGCCGCAAAGCGGACCGCCCAGGAGGCTTCTGACATCGAGGGCTCCGCGCTCTTTAAGATCTCCCGCACGGATTCCGGGGGATTGGCGAGAAGACCGCCCTTTACGGGTTCCATGACGATGACAGGCTTGTCGTACTTTCTTGCCATCTCATAGACACCCTTCGAGTTTACCGCCGGGTTCTCCCAGTCGGCATAGTTGATCTGGAGCTGGACGAACTCGATCTCCGGGTGGGCTTTCAGGATTTCCTCCAGTTCTTCGGGCGTCGAGTGGAAGGAGATGCCGATATGGCGGATCTTCCCCTCGGCCTTCTTCTCCTTTACAAAGTCCCACAGATCAAAGTCGTCAAAGAAATGCGTTCGGTTTTCGCCGAGGTTGTGGAGCAGGTAGTTGTCAAAGTACCCGGCACCGGTGCGCTGAAGGGAGGCCTCGAACTGTGCGATGGCATCCTCTCTTGTCCTGCACCTGATCCAGGCCGCGTTCTTCGTCGCAAGCTGGAACGAGTCCCTGGGATAGCGTTCCACAAGGGCCTGCCGTATGGCATCCTCGGACCCTTCGTAGGCCCAGGCGGTGTCAAAGTAGGTAAAGCCCGCCGCCAGAAAGCGGTCCACCATCTCCTTCACCTGATCGATGTCGATGGCATCGCCTTTCCTGGGCAGGCGCATGAGACCAAAGCCGAGCTTTTTGATGTCGGTATCGAAAAATGCCATTTCCTTCTCTCCCGTAACGAGATCTGTCTGTTCGCTGCGATCTCACCGCTCCTCACAGACCTGGAAGATATAGAATTTGAGATGAACAGGTCTGAAACCGTTGATTTTACAAGGTTTTCTGAACGTATACGCCTGAAAATAACCCATATTTAACCCATTTCAGAGGGAAATGCAGAAAAAAGGGGCTTTCGTGCTGTGGCGATTGCCCCTTTTGGACGCTCATGAAATCAGCATTTTCCCTTCGAGATTTGCAAAGGTTTCTTCCTTCTTTGCCTCGGTCACTTCAGCGTAAATATTCAAGGTCGTCTGGATATTCGTGTGACCCATGATTTCCTGAACGGTCTTCACGTTCACATCGTTTTCAATCAGGCGCGTGCAGAACGTGTGCCGTAAGTTATGGAGAGAGAACGGGCGAATCAGTACCGATTCTCTATGCTCTTTTTCGGCGTCTGCGCGTTCCTTCTCATTATACGCACTCACAATGTGCCGGAGAAGCGTGTTCAAATTTTCTTTTGCATAGACGTTTCCGGCACCGTTCACGAAAATGAAATTGCTGTATCCGTCAATTTCAGCTTTTGAGCGCAGACCTAACCGCATCTGATTTTCGCGTTCCTGTCTGAGGGCTTCACGGACTTCCTTAAACATCGGGATTGTACGGTGTCCTGCTTCAGTTTTAGGGGTATCGATCTTAAAAATGTGAACCCCGTCCTTTCCACGGAGATATTGCGCGGCGTGATTGACGCTGATGGTATTTTTTGAAAAATCGACATCGTCCCATCTGAGAACGATGGCCTCACCGATTCGCGTTCCTGTACCGAGAAGAAACACGAAAAGCGGCTTGTAATGACGATACGTGTCTGATTCTTCGAGGAAATTCAAGAAGGCCCTCTGTTCATCTGGTGTCAGCGCGTGCCGCTTCTCAGCTTGCCATACAGAGTCCTTTTTGATCTCTCCGAATAGTCCGTCTGTGGGATTCAGGCGGATATAAGAATCTCTCACGGCCATATCAAACGCCGGATGCAGGATGGAATAGACATTTCTGATAGTATGCGGCTTCAGCCCTTGCACTGTGGACAGGTCGTTGAAATACTTTGACATCGTGGAGAATCGAACAGAACTCAGCTTTTGCTGACCGATAGTGTCTGTAATATACCGCCGGATAATGTCATCATAGACCTGACGTGTCGATTCCTTCAGATTCTTTTTCGTACCCAGATAAATCCGAATCAGGTCAATCACAGTCAGCTTTGCCGCCGTATGAGCGTCTATACCGTCGGACAAGTCCTTTTCGATGTTCTTTTCAAGTTCGCGCAGGCTCAGGCAATCGCGCTTGCCCTGTGGAACTTTGTCTGTGGAGACAAGTTTCCATGAGTAAACGGCCTTGCGCTTGCCGCCCTGTGCGTACCGGAAACGATAGCGTCCATCGGGCATTTGATCTTCACAGTCTTTCAAATTCCGTCCGCGTAAATCTTTTCTTTTTTTCATTTTTATTCTTCCCCGTTTTCGTGTTGAATATAGTATTGATACGCTTCTCTTGCTTTTTTATTCATATATTTAAGAAATTTATCGGGATTAAAAACTTCTTTTAATTCGTTCTGAGGAAACAACGAATATAAATACATGATTTCTTCGGGACTGGATTGATCGAAACCCATTAAAATGGTTGCGTGTCTTGCGGTCATATATCTGTCATATAATTCATCTTCATCAGGCCGATTCTTTTCATCAAAATGAGCAACGCCGGTTTCGATATATTCACGGATTTCACGCTCTGATTTTAATATGCAGATATACGAATCTGAATTTTTGAGCTTCTCACCGCCGTGAACCCAAAAGCTGTCCCATGCGTCAGAATCGCCAAACCATGTAAGATTCCGATTAGCCCACAGGATATTTGCTATCTTTTCGATTGAATCTGTGGAAGGTGATTTTCGTCCGCTTTCCCATCCCTGCATGGTTGTCATGGAAACATCCACAACTTCAGCCATTTTTTCTTGTGACCATTTCACCGATTTGCGTAACGTTCTGATGCGCGTCGGCAGTTCCGAATCTCTTTCCTTTTTCATCTTTTCAATAACCTTTACTAACCATTTTGGTATGTTGTTTTACTACCTACAGGTAGTATATCATGCAATTATTGAACGTTCAAGGATAACTATTTAACAGGGAGGAACAGCAGTGAAAAATTTAGACATTCGTTTGAGAGTCGCGGAAAGCGGTTTGCAATATAGAGAGATAGCACAGGCAATCGGAATAAGCCCGACTTATTTAAGCCGCATAATGGCAAAACCATTATCGAAGAAGCACCGGGAACAGATAGATACGGCAATCGCGATTCTCGAACGGGGAAAGGAAGGTGCAACACATGAACAAAACGACAGCCTTTGAGAGCGAAAGAGCGAAAGCCGCCGTTGATACCTGTGGGCTTATGCAGATGCTTTCATGCGGACGCGAAACCGCCGTGCGTATCGGAACAGATGCAGGCGCACGCATTCAGTTAGGGCGGCGCGTCCTGTGGAACGTCCGCAAAATTCAAACTTATTTAGATGAGGTGGCACAGTGACGGACTTCAAATTCAAGCCGCCTGCCTATTCAGATGTGAGTCAGGCGCAGACTTTTGCGTATATCGCAAGGCCGTTTTTACGGCACTGTGAACCGTTGGGGTGGCTATTCTATGAGGACGGCGTGTGGAAGGAAACACCGTATCCGCGCCAACTTGTGCAGAATTTCTGTATTGGCCAACTTATGGAAGCAAGGAGAGAACTGGAAGAAGCACGGAAAGCGGACGACGAGAAAACGGAAAGAGGTGGTGCCGAATGACTTCAAAAGATCGACTCAGAGAGGCCCGAAAATACCGCGATTTCGCAGTCAAAGAGCAGATGACGAATAGAATCAGCGCAGTTCTCACAGAGGCCGCACCGATGCTTCAGGTTGATGTGGAGAGACTTGACAGTGACCCGTATTTACTGAACTGCCCTGATGGCACGGTGGATTTACGAACAGGCAAGATGCGTGAGCATTCAGCGAATGACTTCCTCACGAAACAGACGGCTTGCTCTCCCACAGCAACACCGGAACAGGCCAGAGTGTGGGCGGATTTCCTATCGCAGATCACTTGCGGAGACGATGAATACACCCGATATCTTCAGAAGATATGTGGCCTGTTTCTAATCGGCGAAGTGAAACTGGAAAAGCTATTTGTTGCCGTCGGTTCAGGCGGAAACGGCAAGTCGACGCTTTTCAATACCTTGCTATATGTTCTTGGAAGCTATGGCGGAACGATTTCCCCGGACGTTCTCACAATCACGAACCGGAACACCATGCCGGAATATGCGGAATTGAGAGGCAAGCGTCTTGTGATTGCGCCTGAGACGGATGAGAATCAGCGATTCGATTCAACGGCAATCAAACGTCTTTCGTCCACAGACCTTATCAGGGCAGAAAGAAAGTATTGCGCGCCGTTCAGCTTTAGGCCGACTCATACACTTGTGATGTTCACAAATACGCTTCCAAAACTGGGGGCTGTGGACGCCGGCACGTGGGACAGAATTGTGATTTTACCGTTTACAGCGCGATTCAGAGGCACGACGGGTGAAAAGTTCAACCTTGCAGAAACGCTCTTCCACAGTGCAGGCGGTGCGGTGCTGACGTGGATGATCGACGGTGCGCGTCAGGTGATAGAAAGCGGTTTCCGTATAGATGAACCGGAATGTGTCCGGGTGGCTACACGGCAATATCGGGAAGACTCCGATTGGCTGGCGAACTTCGTTGATGAACGGTGCGAGAGAGGCACGGGATACACCGCCGGTTCGTCGGAACTGTACAGCGAGTATCAGGCGTTTAGCCGAAAGCATGGTACTGTAGCGATTTCCACAACGGCATTCAGACAGGCGGTTCAGAGTGCCGGTTATACCTATCGGCACACGAAAACGGGAACGAAGGTGTCAGGCTTACGGGTGAAATCCACAGCTTACCAAAAATTAGTAGATCAAAATGCCGCAGGGTGACAGCGGTGACGGCGTTTTATAAAACCCCTATAGAGGTCGAATTTTTACTTAAAAAGTTATAGTAAATGCCGTCACCACCGTCACCCCACAGGGAGGAGAGGGGGAGATGTGGAAGGAAGAAGGTCAAACAATGAGACGATTCAAGATTTACGAGACAGCGGAAAGTTTCCGCATTTCCGAACTTACCGATTTCGGCAACGGCTATGCTTATGTGCCGATGCCGAAGCATTACAGCACCCGTGACGCTGCTGTGGAAGCTGTAGAGCGAATGACAAAGGAAGGAGACAAGGATGACGGCATTCACTTTGCAGACTGACCCCAAAAGCCAAAAGTCATTTGTAACACGGTGGGAAGCGAACTATTTGGGGGCTTTCGGCGGATATGTGTATGCAGGGCGTATTCCATTTGATACGCCGGAAAAGGCACTTGCATACATGAAACGGAAAGAAGGTGAAAACGGTGGCAAGAAATAAGTACAAGTATGAGTGCGATGAAAAAGTGATATCGGCGTTTCTGGGTAACTTCCGAACCGCTGATATCGTTAGGGAAAGCGGACTGTCTCGGACGACGGTGCAGAAGCTGAAGACTGACCCGGACTTTCAGCGCGTGCTTACAGAACGCCGTGACGCAGTGATTCGGGCGTCTGTGGACAAGATGCGCACTTATTTATTGACCGATGTCGAAAAGCTACAGGAAATCATTGACGACACGGAAACATCGCCTCAGACGCGAGTGAACGCGATTCAGGTTGTGCTGTCTCAGTTAAGGTCGTGGATTGAAACAGACGACATTCTGAAGCGATTAGAGGCCCTAGAAGCCACTCAGAGAGACGAACTATGAGAGGTGTGGAACTATGTCACAGAGTATAAAAAACCGCCTGAAACGGGCGGAAAGGGGCATTTCCGGGGGTGTCAGTGAGGCACTTGCGAGGGCATTGACGGCGCGGCTATGGTTCGATGAACTCCCCCAACAACTTCAGCGCGAGTACCGCCGATACATTGGCGTCAGCGAAGAAACCGCGCATACAATCGCTGATTTCCTCGATGAGCCATACAGTGAGCATTTCCGCATTGAATGGAAGCACAAGCCGACGGCAGAGGAACTCAGGCGAAACCGTGAAGAGGTCGAAGAATGGCTTGAGAAATGCATAAAAGAATACAACGAAGAAAGAAGGTTTGATGATAATGAGTAAATATCATGTTCTGAAGATGCCAACGTCCTATATCCGGGATGCTATCGCACAGGTGCGAAAGTGCGCTGAGGTGTGGGACTCTGTAGACGCTGAACGTGCTGACCTTCCCAGAACTGAGGCAGAGGCCCTGAAACGCTATGGAGAGGTCGGCATTGATGAATGGCGTCAGAAGATCGCGCAGGGAGAGCAGGCTAAAGCGCAGGCGGCACAGTCTGCACGGACTGAGATTGCACGTCTCAGGGGGTGCTTTGAGGCCGATGTGGACGCACAGACGGTGCCGTCAGGGGCTGACACGTCTGACCCGGACTATGCGCTTTTCCGTGATGGCCTGATTTCCAGTGAGGAACAGCTTGAAAAGGTCATGTCACAGCATGAGGACTCAGCTACATTTCGCGCCGTTGCGAGTGCTTATGCTCACTCCCACAAGTGGGCTGATTTCGGTGGATATGTGGACAACGAATCGGCGGTTCGTGGTTACGGTCAAGCAATTTTCAATTGCTGTGAGAACGGCGCGGAAAATCCCCGGTCTTACGATGGCATGAGGGCAATGTTCGACGGTGAGCCTCAGCGTGTGGCCGATGCTTTTGATGTACGACAGGAATATGAGAGAGGTGGACAGAATGACGGCGAGTGAGACAAGGAAACTGCATCGAGAAGCGCTGAGAGCGAAGGAACAGGAACGGAAACGTCAGGTCGAAGCAATCAAACGGGGGTGTGTTGAAGTTCTGGAAGCGGACAGCACAACTCCGGCTCAGAAGCTAGAAGCGTCACGGCTTCTGGCTGAAATGATAAAAGAGCGGTGGTGACGCCTACAGGGTAAAAAAAGAAGGGCTGTGGTCATGCTAGACCATAGCCCATTTTTAACCCACTTAACCCGGAAATTAACCCATTTCGTGATTGCGTGACGGAACGTGACGGAACTGAGACACGCCAAAAACCCGATATTTTCAACGTTTCTCAGACACGACGGAACACGATGAAATTAGACGATATTCAGGACTTGAAATATATAGAACTTCAGGTAGTAGGACGCATCGTTTGCCCACAGGATCGGGTGATCCGGTGCCTGCTGGCGGAACTCCACCTGGCGGATCCTTTTGTGGGCATCTCTTGCCGCCTCCTTGATGGCGTCGGCAAACATCTGCGGCTCCATGAAGTGGGAGCAGGAGCAGGTCGCAAGGAAGCCGCCGTCCTTTACAAGGAGCAGTCCCTCACGGTTGATCTCCCGGTAGCCCCTGAAGGCCGCCTTCACGGAATTCCGGGACTTGGTAAAGGCCGGGGGATCGAGGATGACAACGTCGTACTGCTTTCCGGCTTCGCGCTGCTTTGGCAGGTAGTCGAAGACATCGGCGACGAGGTAGTCGATCCTGTCCTCGAGGCCGTTGAGCTTTGCGTTCTGTTTTGCCTGTTCGATCGCAAGGTCGGAGGCATCGACGGAGATCACGTGTTTTGCTCCTGCCATTGCGGCGTTGAGGCCAAAGGATCCGGTGTGGGTGAACAGGTCGAGGACCTCATCTGCATGGGCGCACATGGGGCGGATGGCCTTGCGGTTCAGCTTCTGGTCGAGGAAGAAGCCGGTCTTCTGGCCGTCCTTTACGTCCACGATGTACTTCACGCCGTTCTCGGTGATCGGAACGAAGGTGTCGAACTCCCCGGAGAGAAATCCTTTCGTGCGTTCGAGGCCTTCCTTTTCCCGGACCTTCGCATCGCTCCGCTCATAGATGCCGCGGACCCTGATGCCGTCCTGATGGAGAACCTGCACAAGGGCTGCAAGGATCAGGCTCTTCAGGCGGTCCGTGCCGAGGCAGAGGGATTCGATGACAAGGATATCGCCGTACTTGTCCACCGTGATGCCGGGCAGAAAGTCCGCCTCGCCGAAGATCACGCGGCAGGCTAAGGTGTCGATGACGGCCTTCCGGTACTTCCAGGCGGCCTTCACGCGATCGTACAGGAAGGCCGGCGTGATGACATCGCCCTCCCTGCGGGAGAGGATCCGCACGCGGATGGTGGACTTCCGGTTGATGACGCCGTAGCCCAGGAAATATCCGTCAAAGTCGAGGACGCGGACAATGTCGCCGTCTGCAAAGTCTCCCTTTGTTTCTGCGATCTCATTGTCGTAGATCCAGAGGCCGCCCGCCTTGAACTCCCGGGCACCGCCCTTTTTCACTTTCACTTCTCCGGCGCCGACAAGGCTCTTCGTGCTTTTGGTATCATATGCAAGATAATCGCTGATGTTCATGAAAAACTCCTTTGTATGCTGCAATGCTTCCCCGATTTTATACCATAAACACCCCTGCAGGGGACAGAAAAAGCCTCTGGATCAGCTGTACGAGTTGCTCGAGAGCACGACGAAGCGATCGTCCGGCCGGAAGTGGCAGCGGATCGGCGCACCTCCGTTTCCGCAGCGCTCGTATTTTGGCGGGTTGAGGACCGGGATCTCGTATCTCTTTCGTCCGGAGTCCTGAGAGATCAGACGGCTGTAGCCGATGAAGACCTCGTTCTGTTTCTGCAGGGCCGCTGCCGCCTCAAAGAGTGTAATCCCTTCAGGGGCCGAGACGTCCATGAAATCCCCGACGCGCCGGAAGTAGATCTCCGTTCCGAAGGGATCGAGGAGCTCCGCAAAGAGCCGGTGCAGCTCCCGCGTCTGCGCGATCTGCGTCATGATAAGGGCTGTCACGCGGGAACCCACGATGTAATCCTCCGCTCCCGTGTACTCGGCAAGACGCCTGTTGCGGTCGAGATTGATCTCGCAGGTAATGCTGAAATTGATCTTCCGGTCCTCCCGGATCTGGCGAAGGAACACGAGGCGGGAGAGCGTCCTTTCATCGATGACGTCCTCCACCGGCCGCATCTCCTTGTCCGCAAGGGCCTGATCCTCCCCGGTCGGCGCATCGGAGAGGACCATGATGCTCGTCGCATCAGCCGGGATCGCCTCATAGAGGTCGTGATAGCGGTCAAGCCTTGCACTTTCGACCTTGATATGAAGCTCTCCTCCGGCCTTTCCATATGCCTGCTGTTTTTCCCTGGTTGTCTGCTCCTCCCCGTAATCACCGATGATCGTGACATTCGTGCCCGGCGCAAGGAAACTTGAGAGCCTCTCGAGAACCGTCAGGATCAGCGGACCGCACCCGACAATCGCGTAGTGAACGGGGGACTTTGCGGCTGCCCTTTCCTTTGGTGCCTTCAGGTGAATTTCCGGCGCCTGCGGAAGAACTGCGATGCTGTTGTCATCCTCCTCGATGAGGTAGAGGAACTCCAGATCACGGACGCGGATATCGTCCATCGTCGGGGCAAGGCAGCTCTTTTTCCCGGCAAAGGGATCGGAGAGCTTTTCCGAGATACTCACCTCGTGCTCCGTGTCCGCATCGATGCCGCCGACGGCGATACTGGAAGGAAGCAGCTGGTTCAGGTCGTAGAGCGTCATATCTGTGTTCATCCTGCTGCCGAGCGGGATGTCGTCCTTCTTTACGCAGTAGAATTCCTGGCCTGCGTAGTTGAAGATCTCCGTATAGACATAGGAGAGTCCCGGATAGCGGCTCGAGCTTGCGATGATGCGGGACATCAGGTCCTCGTAGCAGACAAGCTCCAGGTATTTCCCGCCCGCGACGATGGCGGCATCCTGGTTTTCCCGCTTCATGACCATGGCCGTGATGTGCGGGACCTTTGTCCCGGGAGCTGCTTTGTCATAGAGCTTCTCAAAGACCGAGGCGCAGGCCATGATGGCCTTCAGGGTGTGGGAATCGTCGATGCTGTTCACGATGACGGAGGAGCAGGTCTCGATGGAGCACATCGAGAGGTCGTCGAGGCTGTAGATATGGCCCGAGCGGCACACGATCCGCGTGTGGCGCCGTGCGGCCTTCTGCTCGGCGGCAGGCAGGGATGCGATGAAGCGGTTCATGTGCTGCTGGATTTTCTCTTCCATTACGTCGATGTCGATTTTCATGTCCATGACGACGATGGTCTGCACGCTCTGGTTCTCGTTTGCCCGGATCAGTTCCGCGAGAATCGCATAGGTGATCTCGGAGAAGCCGAGAACGATCGTGTGTCCCTTCTCGAGGACCTTCGAGTGTCCTTTGGAGAGGGCGTCCATGCGCGCCTCGAGGCCGTTGTTGATAATCGAGATCAGCGTTGCGGTAAAGAACATTCCAAAGATCGTGGCGATGAGCATGATGGCAAGGGAGCCGCGGCTCCTGTCGTCTCCGTACAGGTTTCCGGGATCGAAGGTGTGGTTCATCGTATCCCAGAAGGTCGTTGTCATCGGCTTGTGGACGCTGCGCTCAATGAGGTAATCGATGAGAGCAAGACAGAAGATGACCAGCAGGCTGAAGACAAGAAGGAGCGCCGCCTTGGCAAGCGTTCCCCTCGCCATGATGTTGTCGAAACGGTAGCGGAATTTCTCCATCCATCTTGTCTTCTTCGGCTTTTTCCCGTCGTCTGACTGCATGATGTTCGTCCCCCTTTTGTCCGATACGACAACTATATCACGTGCAGCTTTCTGGTTACAGTTCACGGCCTAACCGAATAGGCTAAATTGGCATCAGGCACTCCATATGGGGTGCCTGATTTTTGTGCGCCCGGCGGGCGCACGCTCTAATGGGTGAAAGTCCCTAACTCGCCCGGCAGTGGGAAGAGTACAGCCGAAGCCAAGGGCGTTAACGTGAGAAGACGTCTGGAGGAAGGTGGAAGCAAA
>Ga0256406_1002263_pt1 | contig 27851 bp, 15 predicted proteins | sample RumenRJG_03DNA_FD_185986 | JGI IMG/M metagenome (GOLD analysis project Ga0256406, IMG submission 185986) | Bovine rumen microbial communities from Lethbridge, Alberta, Canada - RJG_03 | ecosystem: Host-associated > Mammals > Digestive system > Stomach > Rumen | place: Canada: Alberta | collected...
ATCCGGCCGACCTCTATGTGACCGTCTTTGAAGGCGACGCCACAGAAGGTCTTGAACGCGACGACGAGGCCGCAAGCTACTGGGCCAAGCACGTACCCGCTGACCATATTCTCAACGGCAACAAGCACGACAACTTCTGGGAGATGGGAGAGACAGGCCCCTGCGGTCCCTGCTCGGAAATTCATGTCGACTCACGTCCGGAGAATGAAAAGGCACTCGTTCGGGGCCGCGAGCTCGTCAACAAGGACAATCCTCAGGTGATTGAAATCTGGAACATCGTCTTCATGCAGTACAACCGAAAGGCTGACGGCAGTCTGGAGCCCCTCCCCATGCACGTCATCGACACCGGCATGGGATTCGAGCGTCTGGTGCGCATGCTGCAAGGAAAGAACTCCAACTATGACACAGACATCTTCCAGCCGATTATCACACAGATAGAAATGCTCTCCGGCCTTAAATATGGCTTCACCACACCCACCGGTCCCAACGGAGAGGGTGCCAACAAGCAGGAGAAGATCGACATTGCCATGCGCGTGGTGGCCGACCATCTGCGCGCCGTAGCCTTCTCGATTGCTGACGGACAGCTGCCGGGCAACGCCAAGGCAGGCTACGTGATTCGCCGAATCCTGCGTCGCGCCGTACGCTATGCCTACACCTTCTTAGGTCAAAAAGAGGCCTTCATCTACAAGCTTGTTCCGGTGCTCGTTCAGGAGATGGGAGCAGCCTATCCCGAGCTGCCCGCCCAACAGGAGCTCATCACGCGCGTCATGAAAGAGGAAGAGGATTCCTTCCTTCGTACCCTCGACAAAGGCATCCAGCTGCTCAACGGCGACATGGACGAACTGCGTGCCCATGGCCAGACTGAACTCGACGGCGAGAGTGCTTTCCGGTTGTTCGACACCTACGGATTTCCGCTCGACCTCACGGAACTCATCTGCCGAGAGAACGGCTACACCGTGGACGAGAAGGGATTCAATAAGGAGATGGACAAGCAGAAGGCACGCGCCCGTAATGCCGCACAAGTGGAGAACGGCGACTGGGTGGTGCTGCAAGACGGCGAACAGCAGTTCGTGGGCTACGACTATACGGAATACGAATGCCATATCCTGCGCTACCGTGAAGTGAAACAGAAGAAAGGCTCCTTCTTCGAGGTGGTGCTCGACTACACGCCGTTCTACGGAGAGATGGGTGGACAGGTTGGTGACTCCGGCGTCCTGGTCAGCGAGAACGAAACCGTGGACGTCATCGACACCAAGCGTGAAAACAATCAGAGCATCCACATCATTAAAAAGCTCCCTCAGAACCCGGAAGCCGACTTCATGGCCTGCGTGGACATCGACAAGCGCAATGGCTCGGCAGCCAACCATACTGCTACCCACCTTCTCGACTACGCACTCAAGCAAGTGCTCGGCGACCACGTGGAGCAGAAAGGCTCCTATGTCGACGCCGACACCCTCCGCTTCGACTTCAGTCATTTCCAGAAGGTTACTCCCGAGGAACTGCGCCAGGTGGAGCGTTTGGTCAACGATATGATACGTCAGGACCTTCCGCTCGATGAGCATCGGAATATGCCCATCGAAGAAGCCAAGCAAATGGGGGCTGTAGCCCTCTTCGGCGAGAAATACGGCGACAAGGTGCGCGTTGTGCGCTTCGGCCCAAGCTGTGAGTTCTGTGGTGGCATCCATGCCAAGAGCACCGGACACATCGGCTTCTTCAAGATTATTGGCGAAAGCTCAGTTGCAGCCGGAGTGCGCCGCATCGAAGCACTCACAGGGAAGGCCTGCGAGGATGCCATCTACGAGGTGGAGGACACACTGAAGGAAGTGCGCAGCCTCTTCAACAATGCAAAGGACCTCAAGGCCGTCGTCAAGAAATACATTGACGACAACGAGGATATGAAGAAGCAAATTGAGAGCTACCGCACTCAGAAAGTAGCCCGTCTGAAAGAGGAACTCCTCAAGAAGGCTGCCAACGTCAATGGGACAACGGTCGTGAAGGCAGTGCTGCCTATTGATACATCATCAGCCAAGGATTTGGTGTTCCAAATCCGCGAGGCTGCCGGTTCCAACCTGGTGTGTGTCATCGGCTCCACTCAAGGAGGAAAACCGATGCTGAGCGTCATACTGAGCGACGACATGGTGAGCGGCCACAACCTTAATGCAGGCAAGATGGTGCGCGAGGCGGCCAAACTCATCAAGGGAGGCGGAGGCGGACAGCCCCACTACGCCCAAGCTGGAGGCCGCGACCTAGACGGGCTCAGCGCAGCAGTAGACAAGGTGGTGGAACTGGCCACCCTTTAAGCTTTAAAGTACAGGGAAGGGAGCGACTTGAAAGGGCTCTCTTCCCATCTTTTTATACCTTATATGATTATGAAGTTTCCCTCAAGCAAATTGTGTTCCAAGGTGGGCAGAGTCCTCATCCTCGCCATCGTCTTCATGCTTATTTCCAAGTTACTCAAGCAAGACGACAGTTGGCTCGCCCTCTTTATCCAGGGTCTGGTGGTAGGAGTCGCCCTGCTCATCTTCGACTGGCTGGACAAGAAACACGAAGAACGTAACTGAGTCTTTCGTTCGACCATTCATACGAGCATCTTAACGCACCAAAATAAAGCTGACCAGAAAACACATTCTGCTTTTTTATCTTATTGCAATAAAGAATTCAGACAAAAGCTTTAATATATCAAATATAAAGGTTATCTTTGCATCAACGGATTCAAATATCATACAGAATATGAAACTCCATGTATTTCTTCTGTTCTTGCAATACTGACAGCACAGGCTTCTGTCGGGCTAAAGGCTAAGCTGATTCAGTGATGCAACCTAAGAGATGCCCCCACTCTGGATTTCGGCTTACCCGCGACTATGTACAGGCAGGCGATGACGACGATTGACACCATAAACCCATCATATTATGAAGATAACGAATGCTAACAGACACCAGGCCCCTGAGATTGCACCGCTCATCATGGCTGCGATGAATCACGAGTGCTGCCAGAACTTTGCCGGGGCCAACCACTCCTTAGAGGAGTTCGAACAAGTGATGACACAATTGGTAGGCATGGACAACAGCCAATACAGCTATCAGAACACCCTTGTGGCACTCGACGACAAGGGCAGAGTGGCCGGAATATGCGTGGGCTACGACGGAGCCAGGCTGCATGAACTGCGTGAAGCCTTCATCAAACTCGCCCGCGACACATTCCACATCGACTACAGCTCCATGGACGACGAGACCACAGCAGGAGAATTCTACATTGACAGCGTAGCCGTACGACCCGACTGCCGTCATCAGGGAATAGCTACTGCATTGATGAAAGAGACCCTCCACAAAGCCTCTGAGAAAGGATTCCGCCGCGTGGGACTGCTCGTGGACAAAGGGAACCCCAAGGCAGAACAACTCTACACCTCTTTGGGCTTCATCTACCACAACGACACCTTCTGGGGCGGTCATCCCATGAAGCATCTGCAATACATCACGAACTTCGACTTCTGAGCCGTGCAACAAGCCTACCCGTAAGAGCGGCTATACATAGACGAAACAGGAAAGAAAAGACGCATCTTTTCTTTCCCATTCCGTCTGTTTGCATTATCTTTGTACCCGCTATGATAGACAGACTGACAGTAGAAAAAATAAAAGAGGCAGCCAACATCGTAGATGTGGTCTCAGAGTTTGTGTCACTGAAGAAGAGTGGCTCCAACTATAAAGGGCTGTGCCCCTTCCACAATGAGCGCACACCGTCGTTCTTTGTTTCACCCTCACGTGGCACCTGCCATTGCTTTGGCTGCGGCAAAGGAGGTAACGCCATCACATTCCTAATGGAACTCAGGCAGATGACCTATCCAGAGGCTCTGCGATGGCTGGCCGACAAATACCATATAGAAATCAAGGAGAAAGAGCTCACCGATGAGGAACGACGCCAGCAAAGCGAGCGCGAGAGTATGCTCATTGTCATGGACTGGGCAGCAAAATACTTCGAGAAGACACTCCATGAGACCGAGGACGGAAAGGCTTTCGGACAGGCTTACTTCCGCAGCCGTGGATTCAGAGACGACACGATTGAGCGATTCCGCTTAGGCTACGATTTGCAGGACCGCTTCCTACTGGCCTCCACAGCCAAGAAGGAAGGCTACAAAGAAGAGTATATATTGAAGGACGGACTGTGCTACAAGAATGAGCACGATGAGCTCATCGACCGATTCGCAGGCCGGGTCATCTTTCCCTGGATGAGCGTAAGCGGAAAGGTTATAGGCTTCTCAGGACGAGTGCTCGACGCACGAACCAAAGGCGTAATGCAGAAATATGTCAACTCGCCCGACTCCGAAATCTTTCACAAAGGGAATGAGCTCTACGGTATCTATCAGGCCAAGCAGGCCATTGCAAAGAACGATCGCGTCTACCTTGTTGAAGGGCAGGCCGACGTCATCTCCATGTACCAGTGTGGCATCGAGAACGTAGTAGCCGGCTCAGGGACTGCCCTAACCCCACAGCAAATCCACCTGCTGCACCGCTTTACGTCAAACATCACTCTCATCTATGATGACGACGAGGCCGGACACCATGCAGCTCTCCGAGGCACCGACATGCTGCTACAAGAGGGCATGAACCTCAAGGTACTGCTCCTGCCGGGGGGCGACGACCCCGACAGCTTCGCCAGAAAGCACACCGCCGAAGAATTCCGTCAGTACATCAGAGAACACGAGACCGACTTTATCGCCTTCAAGACGCGCTTGCTCACCGACGGCAACGACGACCCACAGAAGCGTTCTGAAGCCATCAACAGCATCGTCAACTCCATCTCACTCGTCCAAGATGCCATTCTGCGCGACACCTATATCCACGAATGTTCCGAGCGCATGCAGATAAGCGAGAACACGCTCATCAACCAGATGAACCGCTTCATCCGCTCCGGGCGCGAGGCCGAACAACGCCGCGAAGAACGGCGACAGCAGGATACTCCTCAGCCGACAGCACCTCTGCAGCCCGCCACCCCTCAGCAGCAGGGCTCGAAGGTGGAAGACATGATGATCAGATTAGTCATTCTGCACGGCGAAAAAATCATCTACACGAACGTGGAAATCAGCGAAGGCGACATCCGAAACTTCAACGTGGCGCAATATTTTTCCTTCTCGCTCAGCGCCGACGGACTAATGTTCCAGAACCCCGTATACAACCGCATTCTGGACGAAGCCGTACAACATAGCTCCGACCCCGAATTCAAGGCTGAGCCCTACTTCATCCACCATGCCGACTTAGAGATTAGCAAGACAGCCGATGCACTCAGTGTCGACCACTATCAGATGGCTGTCAAGCAAGACGAAGGCCGGGAGAGCGATAAGTTCCTCGACGAGCAAGCAAAGGAAGAAGCTAAACGACAGAAACTCCGCAATGAGGCCGACCATCTGCTGCTCGACTTCCGGCTCGACTATGCAGAAGCCCACTTACGCGAATTACAGAAGCAGATATCGCTACCAGGGCTGCCGCCCGAACAGCTCATGCAACTGATGAAGGAATACCGGGAAATGCAGGAAATACGCAACCGTCTGGCAAAGATGCTTGGCAATGACATTGTGATTTAGAACTGCACCATCCAAATAGTACCTGGCCTATGATATACCTCCATTGGACATTCATCTCGCTCTATATCCTCACCGATATAGCCATGATGATAACCATCCTGCTCGACAACCGGCAGCCTGCAAAGACGATAGCTTGGCTCTTGGTGCTCTTCTTCATGCCCTTCGTTGGCATCATTCTCTACATCTTCTTCGGTCAAAACACGCGTAAGGAGAAAGTCATCAGCCAGCAGAGTCTCGATCAACTGGTAAAGCGCTCCATGCTGGAGTTTGCCGAACAGAAGGACCTGCGTATCCCTGAAACCTATCGTTCACTGCTCAGCCTCTTTGCCAACCAAAGCCTGGCACTCCCTTTTAAGGATAACGAAGCCGACATCTATACGCAGGGTTCCGACTTCTTCTTGGCTCTCCTTGTAGCTATTGGTGAGGCCCAGGAGCACATTCACCTCGAATCATTTGTCTTTGCCGACGACCCATTGGGCAATCTTGTGGCCGACGCACTCATCGACCGGGCGCGCCAAGGAGTCGAAGTCCGCGTTATCTTCGACGACGTGGGCAACTGGAAGGCACGGAAGTCATTTGCCGAGCGTATGCGCGACGGCGGAGTCGACGTACGCTCCTTCATGCCTGTGCTCTTCCCGGCTTTCACGAGTAAAGCCAATTACCGGAACCACCGCAAACTATGCATCATAGACGGACGGGTGGGGTTCATCGGAGGAATGAACATTGCCATACGCTACATCCGAGGCACAGGCAAGCAGCCCTGGCGCGACACTCATATGAAAGTCAGAGGCGGTGCAGTGTATGCCATGCAACGCGCCTTCCTTGTCGACTGGTTTTTTGTCGACCGCACCCTCATCACCGACCACAAGTACTATCCGCCCCTCGATACCACCATCAGCAACAACTGCATCGCACAAGTAGTACCCAGTTCACCCATCTCTCCCTGGCACGAGATAGAGCAAGGCTATGTGCGTATTCTCATGCAAGCCACCCAATACGTCTACATGGAGACCCCTTACTTCATGCCGACCGAGCCCATCCTCTTCGCCATGCGCACAGCAGCTGTGGCGGGCGTCGATGTCCGACTGATGGTTCCCCTTCGCGGAGACACTCCAGTATGCGATTGGGCCAGCCATTCCTATCTGCGAGAGGTGGTAGAAGCAGGCGTGAAAATCTACCTTTACAAGGCAGGCTTCAATCATTCAAAATTGCTCATAAGCGACGACGGTGTGTGCACCTGCGGCTCATCCAACATCGACTTCCGCAGTTTCGAGCACGACTTTGAGTCCAACATCTTCTTCTACGACCGTGAGATGTCGCTCCGCCTCAAGCAGGTGTTCCTCGACGACCAAAAGCAATGCTTTATGATAGATGAAGTGCGCAAGCTCAAGCATCCTCCCTTCTTCAAACGTCTGTGGGAATCACTCGTCCGTCTGCTTTCACCACTCATGTAGGGAACCCGGATATTCAAAAGTGCCTGTTTCCTTTGCCAGTCTCACTGGAATACCTTATCTTTGCAGAGTAGGATTTTGGGCCCTTATGCCTATCCTAAGAATAACGTAAATGTTTCAAACACTTTATCACTATGCACACAAAGACCCTTTTCCTCGGAGCATTGTTACTGCTCGCTTTGGGAGCCAGTGCCCAGCACCGTTCTGAAGGCGGTATCAGCCCCAGTATGCTCAACGACATCATCAAAGCACAGTCGACTGCCAACCAGGCTTCTGCCAATCGTCTTGCCGACAAAGCCCTCTTCAACGCAATCGCTTCCAACAGCATCGACGACTTAGCCAAGAATCATGACGTCCAAGGGCAGCTCGATACGCATTTCAGCATAGAGACGCCAAAGCAGAGCATCCACGACCAAAAGAGTTCCGGTCGCTGCTGGATGTTCTCAGGACTTAACGTCCTCAGAGCCAATTTTGCCAAGGCCCACGGCGACTCTCTCCGGGTTGAATTCTCACAAGCCTACCTCTTCTTCTACGACCAACTGGAGAAAGCCAACCTCATGCTCCAGGGGGTTATCGACTGTGCAAACAAGCCAATGGACGACAAGCAGGTGCAGTTCTTCTTCCGTAATCCTATCAATGACGGAGGCACATTCTGCGGCGTGGCCGACCTGGCCGAGAAATATGGACTCGTCCCCATGAGCGTCATGCCCGAGACCTACAGCACCGACAACACCCGCACCATGGCAAGACTCATCTCATCAAAGCTACGCGAGTATGGACTCCAACTCCGCGAGAGAGTGGCTAAAGGGGCTAAACCGGCTGAGCTCACCAAGCTCAAGACTTCTATGCTTGCAACTATCTACCACATGCTGACGCTTACCATAGGCGAACCCGTGAAGGAATTCAGCTACACCTTCCGCAACGCTGCCGGTAAGGCCATGACTCCGGCTAAGACCTACACGCCCAAGGAATTCTATGACGCTACCGTCGGGCACCCGCTCAACGGCACCTTCATCATGGCCATGAATGACCCACGACGTCCCTACTACAAGACCTATGAGGTGGAGTTCGACCGGCACACCTACGACGGACACAATTGGAAATACGTGAATCTGCCTATGGAGGACATTGCCAAGCTTGCCATTGCCTCGCTCAAGGACGGTCACAAGATGTATTCCAGCTACGATGTGGGCAAGCAGTTCGACCGCAAACGTGGCTACCTGGATCTGAACAACTACGATTACAGCTCGCTCATGGGAACTACATTCGGCATGGACAAAGCCCAGCGCATCAGCACCTTCGATAGCGGTTCCACACATGCCATGACGCTAACAGCCGTCGACCTTGATGAGAGTGGGCAACCACTGAAGTGGAAAGTTGAGAACAGTTGGGGACCCACCTACGGACAGAACGGTTGCCTCATCATGACCAACGACTGGTTCAATGCCTACATGTTCCGTCTGGTGGTCAACAAGCAGTATGTGCCCGAGAACATACTTAAAGCCGCTGAACAGAAACCACTTATGGTGACCCCCGACGATCCACTGTTCCAGGAAGATGCCGATTAAGCCAATGCTTTCCTGCCACCTGCTGGCGCTGTTCGCCCTGCTGAGCATTCCGTGCGTCGGACGCACGGAAGCCAGATAGGCGACCGTTGCCGACACCAACAGCGTGCCACTGCTTATCGAGATATAGGGACACACACTGAAGGCCGACCAACTCCTCGACGACAGCATCAGTCCACATCCCAAAGGGAGACATCTGCTCACATGCCGCACAAACGGGAATTAAGCGCACCGGAAGTATGATTCTGAAGAACATGGCGCTCATCCTCGCCGATGGTGTCTGTGGTGCCTTGACAGGAGAATACTTCAACCTGTCGGGCACTTCAAAGGGTGACGGCAACCTTGTGGAGATGCGCAATGATACCCTCTACACCTTCCGCACTTATGACGAGACACTCACCCCACTCTACCCTACCGACTCCACCTGCATCGTCATCACCGACAAGGGCAAGATGCTCGTCATCGACCACAAGCTAAACATCTGCGACGACTATCAGTCGGCCAATATATATAATAATGTGTTCAGCTGGGGCAACTATTCCGTGGTGACCTACGGCAATGGTTCCGCCTGCCTCATCATTCACAATGACGGGCGTCTCATAGCCCACTTCCGCAAGAAGTTCGACAAGATGATGCTTCAGGGCAATCTACTCTATGTGCTTGCTGACGGGGGCACTATGGAAAGTGGACTTCGACACTCTTGCCGCCGGTAAAGAGAAAAGCCAGAACCCCATTTAGGTCCTGGCTTTTCTTCCAGCATAGCCATTGACAAGCTTTACTTCACCTTCTTCAGTCCCTCTTTTACATTCTTTATCAGGGCCGTCGAAGAATAGGTTGCACCGGTAACGGCATCTACATTCATCGTCCGTGCCTGCTTCACGCTCTTGCCTTCGAATCGGCGCAACACAGCCTCAGCCTTACTGAAGATATTGGGAGTCTCCCTGTTCTTCAAGGCTTCCACCTTAACCACCTTATGCTTTTTCACAAAGATTTTCACTGGTGTGGTGCCGTTGTATCCCCGGATATTCTTGCCTATCACTGTCGTATTGACCACAGTGTATTCTCCGTTCTTAGTCACCGTGTCATCAGCCGGGAAGGTACTTGTCAGGGCCACCCATCCCATACTGAGCCCCAGTCCCATGAGAACAGCGCACAACATTTTCTTTCGCATCATCACGTTATTCCGCGCCTCGGAGGCCACGTAGGGCATAGTTACGCACCTCCCCAGCGCAATTCGTCCTATTACACAAGTGTTGAAATAATCTCCTCGCGACTCTGTGGCAGCATGTCGATAACGGGAATTTCCGGCATCGTGTAGCAGCCTGGGGCCAGTCGGAACGTGGCCCGAGCCACATTGACAAGCACCTGTCCGGTGAGTGCAGGGTTATTGATGCTCATGTCGAATTCCATCCGCTGGTTAGGAGTCTTACCGCTCACTCCCTTGCGCACCAGGTTGACTCCATGCCCCATATCCTGGACCTCGTCAACCGACTTGACGGCAAACACATGCGTTTCATCATTCGAGAAATAAGGGTCGGCCTTGATTTCAGCGGTCACCTCATCGAGCGATGCACCATCCTCAAGCTCCACGTAGACCATGCGGCGATGCAGTCCCTCGCCCTTGGGAATGGTCACCGAGAGCGCGTTCTTCACCCCTTTCTTACTCTTCACGCACACACTGTGTCCCATCGACATTCCAGGTCCGAAGTTGGTATAGGTGAGTCCCTTCGGTGCCAGACTTTGCATGAGCACCCTGACGATAGAGTCCGAACCCGGGTCCCAACCAGCAGCGATAACACTCACGCGTCCGGCCTTCAGACAGTGCTCCATCTGCTCCCGGCGATAGTCGAGGATACGGGTATGGATGTCGAAGCTGTCCACAGTGTTGATGCCGAGCTCCACAATGCGCTTGCTGTATTCCGGGCAGCTGCGCGTAGGGGTTGCCAAGATAGCCACATCGACATCATGCAGCTTTGCGATATCATCCACCACCTCGTAGGGAGTAAGCTCCAGAGGCTTATCCTTGTCACCTTGCCGGCGCACGATGCCAGCGATTTCAAAGTCGGGCGCTGCTTCGAGCGCCTGTACACTGTAATGGCCGATATTACCATATCCGACAACAGCGGCCCTGAATTTCTTTGTTTCCATATCTTTTGTCTTATTGGTTAAGAGTCTATTGCCTTAGCGGGTTAGCGAGAACTTGATGCTCAGTCCGAAATCCCGTGTGGTGGTGGGATAACTCGACGACGAGAGCAGCGGTGAGTTCGACTGTCGGTCGTAGTAGAAGCTCATCGTCAGCAGCCGGCTCAGCGTGTAGTCAGCCGAGAAGCTGAACTTCAAGGCTGAGTTGCCACTGGAGGCTGCCGAGGTCATCGAGGCAATATCGCGGCTGATGTTGGCCTGTTTCCTCAAGCTGAAGTCCAGGCGGAGATTCAGATCGTGATTGATGCCTCCCGTCGTCTGTCGCGACGTGCGCTGACGATTCTGCGCTTGGTTGGCATCGTTGCCCGTCTTCTTGCTGCCCTTCACCTGCCGCCGGTTGTTGCCGGCAAAGAAGTTGAAGTTGTTAATCTTGTATCCCAACCCTATCACCCAGTCGTGACTGGTAGCCTCATTGATTTGTACACTTGTCATCGAGAGATTCAGACTGCGCGTGCTGCGGTACTCCAGCTTGGCCGTGAGATTGTTGTCGAAGGTCATGTCCACACCCAGCAGCGGCGCGAAGGCCTCATTGATGCTCACAGTAGACACATTGTACATGGAGCTGGGCACAGGGTTGCCGGTGGTGGCATCGGTGATGAAACCGAGTCCTGCTCCCATCAGCTCCACAAAGGTACTGTAGCTACTGTAGGCTCCCACGGCGAAAATGCTTTTATAGCTGTGATTGATGTTGAAGCTCTTGAAGACATCACGGAACCAGGGCAGTCGCGAGAGTCCGCTGTAGCGCACGGTCCAGTTGGGCAGCAATCGGCTCAGAGAGGGGAAGATGTCGAGCGAGCTCCCTCCCATAGCAGTGTAGCTGTGAAGGAAGGCCGGAATCATTACATCGGCACTGTACTTGCTCACACCGCCATTGGCAGGATTATATTTCTGACCTGCCAGCGTAGTGCCCTGCGGATAGGTGGCGCCTGCATAGCGGGCCTCCACCCTACTATGGAAGTCATCTATCGAGCGACAGAAGTTCTCGAACGACTTACTCTTGAAGCCGTTGTTGGCATTGCCCACACCCTCGAAAGCACTCTTCAGCGACAGGGTAGTCATGGTGAAGGTGCCGCTCTGTGTGGTCGGGTTGCCCTCATACATGTACTGTATGCTCTTCGATGTCGTCACCGTGCGGGCCGCATTAAGGTCAATCTTCAGGTCGCGCACGGGTTCCAGCACCATCCTGAGCTGCAAGTCCTCGGTCTTGTTGGTTGTGGCCGGCGTAGCCACTGAATAGCTCTGCAGCAGCCATCCGTTCTCGCGTGCCTTGTCAATATAGCTGTCACCCACGGTACCGAAGGCAAATCCCAGTCCGGGCGAGAGCACGCCGTCGCGCCGCTTCTGTCCGAAGGCATCGCCGATAGTAGGCATAAAGCCCGGCAGCGACATGGCATACTGATTGCGGTAGCTCATGCTCACCGAGCGCACCATCATCAGCACCCGTGCAATGCTCTGTGCCGTGCGATACCACTTCTGATTGTCGAGGGGGTCCTTAGGAGTGACCGTTATCTTGAGTCGGAGCGCTGAATCCACCTTATTGGTAATACGCAGCGTATTGTCGTCACGCTTACGGAACTTCAGCTTATAGGGCTTTCCATCGGCTGTCTTGGCGCTCACGATGAGGCGCTTGGTCTTCTTGCCATGGTTCACCGTAATCACCGTATCGGGCAGCAGCGTAATCTCCTTCTCGAAACTCTTCTTATTCTTCGGCAGCGCCTTCTGCTGTTGCAGCACCTTAGCATCTCTGTCGCTCGCCTTAGGCTTCAGGGGGTTGCGCATTTGCGTGCGCTGCCTGATACGCTCCATGTTGGCCGAGTTGTTGCGGCTGAACCGCTCATTGGTCTTCTTCAGGAAGGGGATGTTGTTGTAGAGGCGCTCCAGATTGAAGTTGCCGTTGATGTTCAGCGTGCGGTTGCTCGTGATGGTATTGCCCAGCGACGTACCGTCCTCCAGGTCGGAACCGCGCACCCAGCTGTAGGTGGAGTTATAGGAGGCATCGACATTCACCCAGTTGAAGATGGGGATGAGGTTAAGGGGAAGCTGATACGAGAGCTGGAACGACTGGTTGTAGTCGAGCGGGGTACCAAAATGACGGATACTCTGCCATACCGAATCCTTCCAGGCCTCATAATGTGTAGGATAGAGGTCCTTGTTCACCGGCGTATAGGGCTCCTCGATTTCAGCATGGGTGGCACTTTGGAAATTAGCGTGAATGTTGGGAGTGACATCCCATCTGAGATTGAACTCACGGTTCCAGAGGAATTGCTGACTGAAGGTCAGTGGCAGGCGCTCGCCTCCCAAATCCTCCATATCGCGCTCCTGCAGCTCATAGTAGCTGCGGGTCATATCCGTATTGAAGCCCACCGACTGTGGCAGCCAGTTCAGGCCGAATCGCTTAAGCAGATCCAGCCACTTGGAGCGATTCTTGATGCCCTTGAAGGGCTGGAAGCTCTTGTACACGGGACTCCAACTGTAGTCCATCGCCCCCCGCCAGTTGTCCTCCTTCTCGTAGACGGTGGTCTCACCACTGGTGTAGCGGTGACTGTGACTGTAGGAGAACGAGAAGTTAGCCGGGTCATAGGGCATGGGGTGACGCTTGGTCTTGATACCTACACGCACATTGGAGAGTGCGAAATTGGTGTTTGTTGTCTTTGTCACCGCGATGCTCTCAATGGAGTCGCGCTCATGCTGGTTAGCCGTGCTCTCCAAGGCGTCGGACAGGAGCATGTCGGTATCGAGCGGATTATATTTGGGCCGGGTCTCCTCCTTGGTCACGCTGAAATAGAGCGGAGCGCTCACTTTAGCCTTGTCGGGAAAGAACTTGCCCAACTCCAGATTGGTGGTCACACTGTAGGTCTTGTAGTCGTCAGTGGAGCGCTGCTCCACCCCTTCCTCAAGTCCGCCGAATCCTGATGACGTGTAGCGCCCCTGAAGGTTGACGGTACCGAAGTCGGAGAGCTGCACGTTGAGATTTCCCTGAGCGGCCCATCCGCCACTGTTGTTGTATTCCTTGAGCCTGAGTTCATTAAACCACACCTCACCGTCCTTCTGGGTGCTGGAGAGGTTGCGTACGCCGAGCACCATCGTCTTCACTTCGCCCAGTGTGGGGTTGCCCATGATGCTCACCTTGTTGCCGGGATGGTTCTCATCGTAGGCCGAGAACACTCGGTTGTAGGACGCACGTCCCTGTGCGCGGGCCTTGTTGCGGTCCTTCTTCAGCTGGGTGAAGATACTCAGGGCCACATCGAGCATGTTGTCCTCGGGCCATACAGCCTTGCTGTCGGCCAGACTGTAGCGGTCGTAGTTGTTGCGGGGCGGTGTGAGCTTAAGGGGTATCTCGTACTCATAGTAGTTGCTCTTGTAGTCGCTGCCCAGGCGGATGAACATAGCCAGGTCGCCGTCCTGCAGGTTAGTGGTGTTGGGCTCAGTAGTATTGGCATGCACGAACATCTGCAAGCGCTTATACTGTCTGAGGTCAAGCGACGTGTTCTTGTAGACGGCCTTCGACTCACCCGTAGAGAGCCCGGTGACATTCATCGAAAGCGATTGCTCATTACTCTCCACCAGCTGAGGCTGCGAGGGGTCCTGCTCACGGCGGATGCCCGGCGGCAGCACATAGTTCACAGGACTCTTGTCGTTGTTCTCCTCGATGTTCACCGAGGTGGCCGACAGGTGGCCGGTCTGCGAGGCGGTATTGTCGAGGTTCTGCTCATAGATGCGCCATGTGCCTCTCACCAGATCGAGCGAGCCAAAGCGCAGCACGATGGGCTTCTCGAAGCCGGTGAGGAACATTCGGATGAAGCGGATGCTGGTGAAATCGCTGATGGAGCCGAAACGCTGCTCGAACTGGTCAACGGGGATGCGGAAGAGGTACCAGGTCACATGGTCGGTACTGTCGTTGCGCAGCTTGGGTGAGGCTACGCGCTTGTCGACGATGAAGTTACGTCCTACGCGCATGTCCTCCGGACGGATAGAAACGTGATACTGGTAGTATTTCTCGTATTCGTTGAGCGTGTAGTCCTGGTTGATGTCCTCCACGTCGGGTGTAGTCTTGTAGGATGTGTCGTAATTCTCATTGCGCGTGTCGCTGTCGGGCGAGTTCCCCTGGGGATTGTTGATGTACTTATAGCGGCGCAGAATGGAGGCCTTCATCTGGTCGTAGTCGGAGCCACGGAAGTAATGGTAGTCATCGTTGGCAGGGTCGTTCATGATGGAGTCGAAGACAGCCGCACTCACCTTGCCCTGCACCTGCTTCAGGAAGTCCTGATAGCTTTCGAACTTGCGCTCCTCTTCGTCGGTCAGACCATTGAAGCCCACATCCTGGAGGGCCCTTGCGCCCTTGCTCGTGGCAAAGGCGTAGGTCACGGTGGCCTGCGTAGGCACTTTGCCCCACTGGGTGGTGATGAACGACTGCGAACCGTCGACGGGCATGCCGCTCTCGTAGAACTTCTTGCCGTCGTGGAGCACGTCTTCACTCACCTCACCGAGGTCGATATAGAAGTCGCCGCCATACTGGCTGGCAGTGCCGTTGCGTTCGGTATAGATAAACGGGTCGAGCATCCAGAACTCCACATACTCCACATTGGACGTCTCGAAGTCGGAAGCATCAATCTTGCGCATCATACCACCCCAATGACGGGCCGGATTGCGCAAGGTTCCATCCTGGTTAAGGTCGGGATTGAAATTGTAAGGACCACGCTCGTTGGGATAGTAGGCCAGATTGAGTATGGACAGCATGGCGGTGGCACCGCTGTAGGAACTCTGCTGACGGTTGGGATAAAGCTCACGCACAGGTATCTCGCGCACGTAATGGTTGCTGAGCTGGTTGAGGTCGCTCTTGATGTGGCCCGGGGTGAGCGAGGAGCTGCGCCGCGTGAAGAGGGGGTCGATGTTGTACCAGGCCAGCAGCGAACGGTTGAAGCCGCTACGAAGCGTGGTCTTGTCGGACGACTCACTGAACATGGAGGGTACACTGGAGATAATCCATGAGCTGGGAGTCGAGATGTCGATTTTGTTGGTGGCATCCTCAAAGTCATCAATATAGGAGGCATTGTCCTGCGTGCCATGGCTCTGTCCGGCAATGAGCTGGGCAAACTCGGCATTGAACTGGATGCTGGAGGGCTGCGTGACATGGAGGAAGGGCACCTTGTCGAGCAGATTAGTGAGCCACTGGCTCTCCTTCTTGTAGTTGAGGTTAAAGCCCCACAGGGTGTTGTTCAGTGGCTCGGAGCCCATGGCCACCTTGTTGGTGAGCGACTGCTCGGTGAGGTGCTGGATAGTACCGCTAATCTGGAAATTCTTCGAGAAGTCGTACTCCCAGTTCATGCCGAACATGGTCTTGCGCTCCTGGGCATAGTCGGTGTTGCTCTCCAGCGACACGTTGACCGAGGTTCCGGCATCGATGATGCTCTGGTTGATGATGGTCACCTCACCGGCACTGTAGTCCACGGTGTAGTCGGTGCCCTCGGTGAGGGTGACACCGCCGGCCGTCACCACGACGGAGCCTTGGGGCACATTGCCCTCGCCGATGGAGATGACATTGGCCGATGTACCACGGAACTGTCCCATGAGCACATACTTATCCTTCTCGGCTATCTGCTTAGCCACGGTCTTGGTGGAGTCGTAGAGCTCGGTGAAAGCATACTTGCGTGCCTGCTCTTCCTTCACGCCCTTGCCGACCAAGTAATTATAGAGATAGCGGCCGAAGGGCTCGGCCTCAGGCAGGAACACGCGGCCGTCGCTCACGGTGTAGCCTTCCACGAAGTCGAAGTAGCCGTTAGGATGTGGCTTGTTGTTGTTGTCCAGACGGTCGGCACCAAGCACACGGATGATGGGTTGGTCCTTCACTTGCACCTCGGGCAGGTAGGTGAGGTAGACACCGGCCGTGTCGCTTTGGAACTTCACATCGAGACGGAACTTCTCCTTCTCTACCGAAGAGGCGAGATAGTAGACGTTCTTCATCATCAGGTTCCAGTTGCCCTGACGGGGGTTGTTGCTGGTGTTCTTGAGCGCCTTGACGAAGAGCGCCTGGTTCACATCGTTCATATCGGAGGCGAACTCACCCACCTGGAAGGTGCGTCCACCGTAGGTGTACTCATAGGCCACGGCCAGCACCTGGTCGGTCTCCATGCGGTTGCGCAGCGAGACGTAGCCCAAGGCCGTGTTGACCGTGTACTCCGAAGAGCTGAGCAAGCGGGCACTCTCCAGTTTCTCATAGTCCACGCCGCCCTTCAGTCCGGCTCCGTCGAGCACGGAGGCCGTCTGGTCGATGTCGCGTGCTGAGGCATAGGCATTCACAAGGGTGGAATACTCGGTGTTGGCGGCATTCGAAGGCACCGGCTGGCCCGTGATGCTCCAAAGCGTGCTCGAGACGCGGCTGTTCTCACCCAAATCGGTGAGAGCCACGATATTGCGGGTGTTACTCGTGTTGCCGGTCTTGTTGGTCACCCAAATTTCCACACGGTTTATCTTGATGCCCGTGGTAAGGTTGGGCAGGGTCTTCATGCCGGCATCATACTTGTCGCGGAAGTACTGCGAGAGGAAGAAGTGAGTGTTGTCCTCATAGTTGGCCGCATCAATCTCAAAGGGAGTGAACTGCACACCACCCTTAGAGGAGACGCTGCGGTTGCTCGACTTCTTCTGCGAGGCCACCAACTGGAGTTTCAACTTGCCGAACTGGAGGTCAGTGCGCAGACCGAAGAGCGAGCTGGCACCCCTTATGAGACTCGAGTTGGCAGGGAACGAGATGTTGCCGCCCTCAACGAGCTTGATGATTTCATCCTCCTTGCCGTCGTACTTGAGTTTCATGTCCTGGGCATCGGCATCGAAGGTGGCATCGGTGTTGTAGTTCAGGTTCATGTTCACCTTGTCGCCCACCTTACCGTTCATGTTGAGGTTGATCTTCTCGTCGAAATCCATCGTGGTGGTCTTACGGTTGCGGATGGGCAGCGAGGGGTTGTCGGTGTTCTTGAAGGTGGCGCCGAACTTCAGCTCGGCTGTTCCCTGGGTCTTGATTCTCACTCCGCCTGGGCCGAAAATCTTCTCGGCCGGTCCCAGGTCGAAGTGCATGTCGGCAAAGTCGAACTTGTCCTTTCCCTTCGTCTTGAAGATGGTGTCGTTCTTCAGACGGAAGTAGTTGCTCCACAGGCGGCGCTCGGTCCAGCGGCGGTATTCATCGGGGGTCATCATGATGGGTGCCTGAATCCAGGTGCCACCGATACGTGACCCGATGATGTAGCGGTTGAGTGTGTCGTTGTAGACCACCTCCTCCTTGAGGTTGTCGGGGCGTTGCAGGTCGGCGGCATTCTTGTCGAGGTCGTCGACAGTGAGCGGCAGTGTGCGCTGCACTTTCCAACGCGTGTGGAGCAGTGAGTCGGGTATGGAGTCGTCGTCCGCCATCAGGGGCTGTGCCTTGATGTCGGAGCGCTGCTTCTTCAGGGTGTCGCCGGGGGCTGTCTGAGGCCGCTTCATCACGCGCTGTGGCGGAGTGAGGTAACTCCACGACATGGCAGCTCCATAGCTGAAGGCTGAGGCCGCCAGCAGAAGCACGATGAGGGTCTTCGACTTGAATCCTGCGAACATATATACAAATAAGGTATAGCAGCCCTGCTGAGCTTACTTGATACGCTTGAGGGCCTCCTTGACAACCTGCTCCACGGGCATGTCGGGCGACTCGCTGAGCAGAGCCGTCACCACCTTCGCTGAGGGGGCAGGTGAGAATCCGAGCATGGTGAGCGCACTCACTGCCTCGTCGCGCACGCCGGTGTCGACAGTTGGCTGACTGCCTCCGCCAGCATGCAGCTCGGTGGCAATACCACTGCTCACCACCTTGTCCTTAAGGTCGACGATGATGCGCTGGGCCGTCTTCAATCCGATGCCCTTCACGCCTTTGAGCATGCGCTCATCGCCGTTGGCAATGACATTGCACAGCTCCTTGGGAGAGATGGTGGAGAGAATCATCCGCGCCGTGTTGGCTCCCACACCGGAAACCGAGATGAGCATGCGATAGAGCTCACGCTCCTGGCGGGTGGCAAAACCATAGAGCGTGAAATTGTCGTCGCGACCGCCTGTCACCAGCGACTCGTGAACGAAGAGCTTCACCTCCTGCCGGCCCTGAACGACACCGTAGGTGGCAAGTGAAATATTGAGCGCATAGCCCACACCGGCGGCCTCGACGACGGCGAGTGCCGGCGTAAGTTCGGTGAGTGAGCCTTTGATGTATTCTATCATATCCTGACTATTTCGTGTACCTTATTAATATATAACGTTGGCCTTGGCGTTTTATTGCGCCATGCTCTAAAATCCGGCCTCACCTCCTACGGCGCTTCCGTTCCTCTTTCGAACGGGGCGGCAGAAGCATTGCCGCTTTCCTCTGCATAGCCTGCGATGGAATCAGTAACGGGAGAGAGGACACACCTACGCAAGCACCCCCGCACAGCGCTTGCTTGTGCGGGGGTGCTGAAGAGCGGGCTGGTGTCAGCAGTACACCAGTCTTTCTACTTGCAGGAATTGAGCAAGTCAGCCTTTCCCTCGTTGATGAGTTTCTCAATGAGCTCGCCGAACAGCGTGTTCTGCCAGGCAAACCAGGGACGGGTGTAATGGCTGGAGTTGTTCACGTCGAACGACTCATGGATAAGCCCCGTGCCGGCATCGGTGTGCATGAGGGTCTCAATGCACCATTTGATTTCCTTGTCATCGTTGGAGGTGAAGGCCTTCATCATGATGCTCATCGGCCAAGCCATGTCGTAGCTGATGTGAGGTCCGCCAATGCCCTCGCCGGCCTTGCCACGGAAGAAGTAAGGATTGTCCTCACTCCACACGAAGCGGCGGGTGTTCTGGTAAATCGGGTCGTTGGCGTCGACATCGCCTAAATAAGGCATGGCCAGCAGACTCGGCACATTGGAGTCGTCCATCAGCAGCTGGTTGCCGAAGCCATCCACCTCGTAAGCATAAATCTTACCGTATTTGGGATGGTTGTAGACGGCATACTTCATCAGTGCGTCGTGCACCTCTGTGGCGAGGCTGCGGCACTGCGAGGCCAGATCGGTGTTGCTGTTGACCTTATCGAGCACCTCTGCGGCTTTGTTGAGCGATGTGACGGCCATGAAGTTGGACGGAACGAGGAACAGCAGGATGGTGGCATCATCGCTGGGACGGAACACCGACGCAATGAGACCCACGGGCTTCACGGGAGCACCCCAGCCGTCGTTGCCCACAGTGTCGAAGGCGCGGTCGGTGACACGCAGGAACTTGTACGGGCCACGGCCGTTCTTGCGCTGCTGCTCACGGAAGGTCTGCAGCACCTTCTGCATGGCCTCAACCCACAGGTTGTCGAAGATGGAGGCATCGCCCGTCACCTTCCAGTACTCGTAGGCCAGACGGATGGGATAGCAGAGCGAGTCAATCTCATACTTGCGCTCATGCAGCTCGGGCTTCATTCCGCTGTCGTCCTTCATCCATTCGCCCTTGGGGTTGGGCACGCGGTTGAAGGCGTTGGCATAGGGGTCGAAGCAGATGTTCTTCAACTGTCTGCGGATGACGCCCTTGATGAGCTTCTTCAGGTTCTTGTCCTTGTTGGCAAACTGCAGATAGGGCCACACCTGAGCACCGGAGTCGCGTCCCCACATAGCGGCAATGTCGCCGGTATAGACGAAGGTGTCGGGGTTGCCGTCGCTGTCCTCGCTGTAGTGCACCGTTGTGTCGAGCGTGTTGGGGAAACAATTCTCAAACATGTAGGCCAGGTAGGGGTTGTCCTTGAGCAACTTCTTCACACGCTTGATTTCCTTCTCGATGACTTCGGAGCGGAACAGGCGATCGGCCTCTGCCGGCCGCTTCGACTCGTAGCGCGTGCTGACCGCGGCAAGCTTGATGTAGTCCTTGCCAAACTCTTTCTGAATCTTGTTGGCCTGTGCACGGCACGTACCCATCCCGAGTACGAGCATGGCACCGCCACACAACATAATCTTTCCTATATTCTTCATATTGTTGGTTATTGATTAGGGACGTTGATTCTTACTTGTTGCCCACTTTGAGGGCTTGCTGCCCATGACGAGCGTGAGCGTGCCACCCTGCATGAGCTGCTGATAGGTGATGAAACTGCGGCTGAGGGGCTTACCGTTGAGCTGGGCCGACTGCACGTAGATATTGGTATCGGAGTTATGCTGAGCCTCCACGGTGAAGGTCCTGCCATTCTCCAACCGGATGGTGGCCTTGTTGACCAACGGCGAGCCGATGACGAACGGACCTCCCGCCGGCTCCACCTGGTAGAGGCCGATGGCTGAAAGCACATACCATGCCGACATCTGCCCCACATCCTCATTGCCGCAGAGTCCGTCAATGGCTGTGGTGTACATCTCCTTCATCACTTTCCTCAACAGCGGTGCGGCCTTATAGGGCTTGCCGATGTAGTTGTACATATATATAATATGGTGGCTGGGCTCATTGCCGTGTGCATACTGTCCGATGAGGCCCGAGATGTCGGGTGAGGCCTCGGCGCCGAGGTCACCCTGGACGGTGAACAGCGAGTCGAGCTTGATGCTAAAAGCCTTCTCCGAGGGGAAGCACTTCACCAGTCCGTGCACATCCTGCGGCACGAGCCAGGTGTATTGCCAAGCATTGCCCTCGGTGTAGTCGTCCATGCGATGGACGGCATGGAAGGGATTGAACGGCGTGCGCCACTGCTTCTGCGAGCTGAGTCCCCGCATAAACTGCGTCTGCGGGTCGAAGAGCTTCTGGTAGGCCTTTCCGCGCTGAGCGTAGAGCGCGGCGGTCGCTTTGTCACCCATGCTGCCGGCCACCCTTGCCACGGCATTGGCGGCAATGGCATACTCCAGGGTCTTGGCCACGGTCTCGTGGGTGGGATCGAGGTCGGTAGGGATGTAGCCGTACTGGTTGAACAGCTCCAGGCCGCGACCCGGCGTTTCCATGGTGGTCCTCATCGCCTCAAGGGCATGCTGACGGTCACCGACGAGTCCTTTCAGCACCATGTCGGCCAGGGCGATGACACCCGGATTGCCCACCATGCAGTCGGTCTCGTTGCCCATGAGATGCCACACCGGCAGACGACCCTGCTCGTCGGCAATGCGGAGGAACGTGCGCCCCATGTCGGCGGCACGCTTCGGCTCGACGACCGACAGCAGCGGCATCTCGGCACGATAGGTGTCCCAAAGCGAGAAGGTGGTGTAGTTGTTGCCCGACGCGTCGCGATGCACCTGACCGTCGGCACCCCGATAGGAGCCGTCGGCATCGTTGAAGATGGAGGGCGCATTGAACGCATGATAGATGGCTGTGTAATAGATATGCTTGACCTCGTCGCTGGCCGAGATGCTGATTTTGGCGAGTTGCTTTTCCCAAGCCTCATCAGCGGCCCTGGCTGTAGCATCGAAGTCCCAGCCTGGCAGCTCTGCGCGCAGGTTGCCCTTGGCACCGTCGATACCTGTTGCCGAGAGGCCCACCTTCACCAGCAGCGGCTCGCCGGGCTTGGTCAACAGGAACACACCGTAGCCGCGGCCACTCTTGACGAGCTTCACCGGCTGCGAGAACAGCGCCGAGAAATACACCTTCTGATCCTTGGCCCAGCCTTTGGAGAAGCGCAGCCCCGACACCTCGGAGACGCCGTCGAACTGGAAGTCGGTGGCATAGACCGAGTCCCAGCCGATGCCGGTGTTCAGGTCGAGACGGATAAAGGCCTCACCGCCCTTGCGGAACGTGTAGCGGTGCATGCCGCAGCGCTCAGTGGCAGTCAGCTCGACGCTAACCTCGGGGTTGTGCAGGCTGACGCTATAATAACCCGGGCGCACGGCCTCGTCGCTGTGACTGAACACGGCTGTGTCCTGCTCTGCTGAGGCCACGGGCAGCAGCGTGATGTCGCCCAAGTCGCCGATGCCAGTACCGCTGAGGTGGGTATGGCTGAAGCCCAGCAGCACGTTGTCGCTGTCGTGATAGCCCGAACACCAGTCCCAGCCACGCGTATGCTCGGTGGGACCCAACTGGACAAAGCCGAACGGCACGTTGGCACCGAGGAACACGTGGCCGTGGCCGCCGGTGCCGATGCGGGGATTGACATATTTGGTGAGTTCGCCTGCCGTGGCGCCGAGGGGCAGCAGAGCCACAAGCAGGACAAGACAGAATAAAGAATGTCGCTTCATAGTTCTGACACCTATTTTTATTTAGGCAGGTTGCCGTTGTAATGATGCTGCTTCACGAAGTCTATAATCTCGTCGATATAGCCGAAAGCCAGACCGGTCACGGTGTCGGCGGCACCATAATACACGCACACCTTGTTGCCCTCGGTGAGCGCGGCGCACGGGAACACCACATTGGGCACGTCGCCCTGCAGCTCGTAAGGTGCGGCAGGACCGAGCAGGTAATAGCGCGAGCGGTAGAGCACCTTTGCAGGATTCTCGCGGTCGAGGATGGCGGCGCCCATCGAATAGCGGTAGCCGTTGCAGGTGGTGATGACGCCGTGATAGAATAGCAGCCAGCCCTCATCGGTGAGGATGGGGATAGGACCTGCGCCTATCTTGGTGCACTGCCAGGCACTCTCCTCAAAGGGGGTGGGACGCATCACGCAACGGTGCTCGCCCCAGTATTTCATGTCGGGGCTGTAGCTGACAAAGATGTCGCCGAAGGGCGTATGACCGTTGTCGCTCGGACGGGATAGCAGTGCATACTTGCCGTCTATCTTCTGCGGGAACAGCACACCGTTGCGGTTGAAGGGCAGGAAGGCGTTCTCGCACTGATAGAACGTCTTGAAGTCGAACGTATAGCCAATGCCGATGGTGGGTCCGTTGTAGCCGTTGCACCAGGTAATCCAGTAGCGGTCCTCTATCCAGGTCACGCGCGGGTCGTACTTATACTCGCTCACAATCATGTCGGTGTTGCCAGCCTCAAACTGTATAGGGTCGGGATTGATGTCCCAGTTGATGCCGTCCTTGCTGAAGCCGGCAAAGATGTTCATCTGCACAGCTTTGTTGTCGCAGCGGAAGACACCAGCGAAGCCGTCGCCGAAGCGGACGACAGCACTGTTGAAGATACTGTTGGAGGAAGGAATGTGGTAGCGGTCGATGATAGGGTTCTTGCTGTAGCGCCATAGCGGGTCGTTGCAACCTGCCGGCCGGGTTTCAAAAGGAATGTGTGTCATTTATACTAATTGATTTATAATAGTTGATGCAATTCATACGGGGTCACTATGGTGATAGCGACTCCACAAGGTTCTACCCATAACGGGAAACCATTCATTAAACCTGCAACCGGCAAATCTCAATTTGTACGGTTTTGCGTGGTAAAGGTAGTGAGAATAATCGAGATGTGCAAACTTTACCCTAAAAAAAAGCGAAGCATTACCGTTGGCCCCTCTCACCGTCGAGAGTCCCCACTTCGCCGATGACTTCCGCCCGGTGGTCAGCCCTCTACTTGCATCCGCCATTAGGGTTCAGGGGATTTCACCCATGGGCGACACGGCACTGTCACGAACGTGACACAATCTCACCACGAACGTGACACGACCTCACCACGAACGTGACACGCTACTGCCACGAACGTGACAGAGCTTCCAACATCAGGGCTTTGGGCGCTGAAAGTGACCCTTCTGCGCCTAAGTCTCCGGGGCAGGACAGCCCAATAGCCTGACCGAGGAAAAGGGAAGGGATAAGAAAGCTGACCCAAGGAATGCGGAGAGGAAGGCTCAAAACAGGCTATTCCGTAAGAAAAAAGGAGGCTTAGCGTGACGAATGATAAGCAAATAGGGCTCAAAGGCTCAATATACCACATATATGGTAGCCGATATGCCCTATTTGTGGGATTGTGGTATTGGGCAAAAGGCAGTACCTTTGCACCGTGAATATAAATAAATGTATTAACGATGTCGTTCCGACCTCCCATTAGGGCCCACGGAAGACAAAAACGAAAGGATTCAATTATGAGCAAAGAGAACAAGCTTCACTTCGAGACACTCCAGTTGCATGTAGGACAAGAGCAGGCCGACCCCGCTACCGACTCACGTGCGGTGCCCATCTACCAGACCACCTCTTACGTGTTCCACAACTCCCAGCACGCTGCCGACCGCTTCGGGCTGCGTGATGCAGGCAACATCTACGGCCGACTGACCAACAGCACCCAAGGCGTGTTCGAAGAGCGCGTGTCGGCTCTCGAGGGAGGCGTCGGCGGACTGGCTGTAGCTTCGGGCGCAGCTGCCGTAACCTATGCCATTACCAACATTGCCTACGCAGGCGACCATGTAGTGGCTTCGAAGACCATCTACGGCGGCACCTACAACCTGCTGGCCCACACACTGACAAAATATGGCATTGAGTCGACCTTCGTCGACCCCGACAACTACGAGGAGCTCGAGGCTGCCATCCGGCCCAACACCAAGCTGGTGTACATCGAGACGCTCGGCAACCCGAACTCCAACATCTCCGACATTGAGCGCTCTGCCGACATCGCTCACCGCCATGGCATCCCCTTGCTCATCGACAACACCTTCGGCACCCCCTACCTCATCCGCCCCATTGAGCACGGAGCCGACATCGTGGTGCACTCGGCCACAAAGTTCATCGGCGGCCACGGAACATCGCTGGGTGGCGTAATCGTCGACGGCGGCACCTTCGACTGGAAGAAGGACCCCGAGAAGTTCCCCGGATTCAATCAGCCTGACGCTTCCTACCATGGACTGGTCTTCGGCGATCTGCCCGCTCCGTTTGTCACCCGCGTCAGAGCCCTGCTGCTGCGCGATGAGGGTGCTGCAATCTCGCCCTTCAATGCTTTCCTGCTGCTGCAAGGACTTGAGACGCTGTCGCTCCGCGTGGAACGCCACGTGTTCAACACTCTGAAGGTCATTGACTACCTCAAGCAACAGCCACAGGTCAAGAAAATCAATCACCCCTCGCTGCCCGAGCATCCCAACCACGACCTCTATGAGCGCTACTTCCCCCAGGGAGCCGGTTCCATCTTCACCTTCGAAATCGACGGCGACGAGAAGAAGGCTTGGGATTTCATCGACCATCTGAAGATATTCTCGCTGCTGGCCAACGTGGCCGACGTGAAGAGCCTTGTCATTCACCCGGCATCGACCACACACTCTGAGCTCAGCCTCGAAGAGGCCGCCGACCAGGGCATCTACCCCAACACCATACGCCTCAGCATTGGCACGGAGCACTATCAGGACATCATTGATGACCTCGACCAGGCTTTCGAAGCCGTGAAAGGCGAATAAGAAATGTATCACCTCTAAAATAATGAAATTATGATCTACAAGCAGATAACCGACCTCATCGGTCGCACTCCCCTCGTGGAGCTCCGTAAATATTCCGCCCTGCGCGGTCTCGACACCCCCGTGGTGGCCAAAGTGGAATACTTCAACCCCGGCGGCAGCGTGAAGGACCGCATAGCGCTCGCCATGATTGAGGCTGCCGAAAAAGAGGGCAAGCTCAAGCCCGGCGGCACCATCATCGAGCCCACCAGCGGCAACACGGGCGTAGGCCTGGCACTGGTATCGGCCGTCAAGGGCTATAAGCTCATTCTCACCATGCCCGAGACAATGAGCGTGGAGCGCCGCAACCTCGTGAAGGCTTTCGGTGCACAGGTGAAACTCACAAGCGGCAAGGACGGTATGCCCGGCGCCATCAAGGCTGCCGAAGAGCTGCGCGACTCCATTCCCGGTGCCGTCATCCTGGAGCAGTTCGAGAACCCTGCCAACCCGAAGAAGCACTACGACACCACGGGTAAGGAGATTTGGGACGACGCCGATGGAAAGGTCGATATCTTTGTCGCCGGCGTTGGTACCGGCGGCACGGTCTCCGGAATCGGTAAACGACTGAAGGAACTCAACCCGAACGTGAAAGTCGTGGCCGTGGAACCGGTCGACTCACCCGTGCTGCGCGGAGGCAAGTCGGGACCGCACAAGATTCAAGGCATTGGCGCCGGATTCGTGCCCAAGACCTACGATGCCAGCGTCATCGACGAAGTATTCGATGTGGCCAACGACGACGCCATCAGAGCAGGACGTCAGTTGGCCAGTGAGGACGGACTTCTGGTGGGCATCTCCTCGGGAGCAGCTGCCTTTGCAGCAACAGAGATAGCCAAGCGCCCCGAGAACAAAGGAAAGCGCGTGGTGGCACTCTTGCCCGATACGGGCGAGCGCTATCTCTCCACTGTGCTCTATGCCTTCGAGGAATACCCACTTTAAGAGCTTCCTTTCAAGGTTCTAAGATTTAAAAGGTGTATGAAGAGGCCTCTGCGTCGGCAGGGGCCTTTTTGCGTCTTCCGATGTCTGGGTCTTCTGCCAATAGTGCCACCAAAAGGGCACTAACAATGCACAAAGGCGACAATCTGTGCACATTACAGTTGTCTTTGTGCATTTTTAGTGTCGATTCTTTGGCGAGATAATGAAAAGTTAGTATTTTTGCACATTAGTAGCAAACGCTAAGGCCCAAACGGTCAAGGGCCTCATTCAGGTATAATCAAAGAAATCATTATATAACAGTATTCTATGAAATTGAACATTGTAGTACTTGCCAAGCAAGTACCTGACACAAGAAACGTGGGCAAAGACGCCATGACAGCCGAAGGCACCGTCAACCGCGCCGCTCTGCCCGCTATCTTCAATCCTGAAGACTTGAACGCCCTGGAGCAGGCTCTCCGCATCAAGGATCTTGACCCGGAGAATGTCAAGGTGGGCATTGTCACCATGGGTCCTCCGCGCGCCGGAGAGATCATCCGTCAGGGACTCTACCGCGGTGCCGACTGCGGCTGGCTGCTCACCGACCGCAGGAGTGCGGGCGCTGACACCCTCGCCACCTCTTATTTCCTGTCCAAAGCTATTGAGAAGATCGACAAGGAAGTCGGACACGTCGACATCGTGCTCGGTGGCCGCCAGGCTATCGACGGTGATACGGCTCAGGTGGGTCCTCAGGTGGCTCAGAAGCTCGGTCTCAACCAGGTGACCTACGCTGAGGAAGTGCTCAAGATCGAGGACGGCAAGGCTACAATCCGCCGCCATATCGACGGTGGCGTGGAGACCGTAGTGGCTCCTCTGCCCGTGGTGATAACGGTCAACG
>Ga0256406_1002264_pt1 | contig 27840 bp, 29 predicted proteins | sample RumenRJG_03DNA_FD_185986 | JGI IMG/M metagenome (GOLD analysis project Ga0256406, IMG submission 185986) | Bovine rumen microbial communities from Lethbridge, Alberta, Canada - RJG_03 | ecosystem: Host-associated > Mammals > Digestive system > Stomach > Rumen | place: Canada: Alberta | collected...
CCGAGAAGATCTTCTGGATCAGGATGAACTGATACGGCACAAATGGATAGTTTACAACGAAATCTTCCGGCCCACTGTAGCCTTTGATATCCAGCACGGAATCTGTAAAGCTGAAGAGGTTCTTCAATACGTAATCGTTACGCTCATACAGGTCCCGAAGGACAGTTGCAGCTTCCGGCTTCTTGGTAAGGAGTCTCTTCTGAATGACTTCATCGACAGCTGATGAGGACAGGGAGAGCCTTGTCTTGAATCTTGCCTGAATACGTGAGAACTCATCCATGCGAACCTTGATGATCTCATCAATGGCTTCCTGGCCGGTACAGACGATCCAGACCTTGCTCCCGCACTCACTACCGACTTTTTCCACAAGAGACTGCAGATTAAGAAGCAGGTTTGTATCCGTTCCGATATACTGGCCAACTTCGTCCACCATGAAGAGAAGACGGAAGTTCTTAGGCTTGCTGTCTACATAATCTTTGATCTCGGAAACAAGCTGGGCGATACTGATTTCCGCTGTCTCTGTTCCGTTAAACCAGTTTCGAGCAGCAGTCTCGCTCATGCCGAGTACTTCCTCGAGTGTCTCCACAACGTCATCTTCAAAGAAGCCGAAAGAATCACGGGTTTCTACCCACGGTGCACCGTTCTTCTCTTCAAAAACACGGCGGAATTCTTCGGTCTTTCCCTGCTTTTCAATGAACTGTTCCAGCTTCGCCACCTTCAGATCCTCGCCGAGGAAGCCTAGATGGTTATAGAACATCTTGGCGAAAACCTTCAGAACAGCCGTATTGTCCTTATTGCTGAACCCTTCAATGTCTATATTGAAAAGGATCGTCTCAGTGGGTGCCTTTGTCGCTTTATCAATTAGCATGAAGGTCGCAGGATCATCAGCAAATTTTTTGCGAAAGCGCTCAACTGTAGGGATACCGTTGATGGTCCGGTTTTCCAGAATATAGGAGAGCATCTTCAGGAAGTGAGATTTACCACTTCCAAAGAACCCGGAGATCCAGACGCCAATATCCGATGTCGGTACGTCAAACGCGTCATCATAATAATTGAAGAAAGTAATGAAATGTTTCTTCAGCTCACGGGTGATAACGTACTCGTTCAGCTCCTGTTCTGTTGAATTGTCTTCCTGATCTACCTTGATGACACCATTTATCTTTCGGTTGATATCATCAACAAACATTTCCTGAATTTTCATCTGTTGGGTCCTCCTATATTATGTTGAACGCCCTGTAGTAAGGATTCGGCTTAAGTCTGTCAAACAGCTTCACGTGCCTTCCATCGAATGTTCCCGGATACATCACTAGAATCGGAACGCCTCCGACTCGTGGTTGCAAGGCTTCCAGCAGCATATGAATCCGCATGAATGGAAATACATCTCCAACACCGGTTAAAAGAAGAACGTCTCCCTTTTCCGGAGCCTGGCTGCAGATCTTGTCCACATATGTCTGCACGGTGATGGATTTCTCAATCATCTTCTGGAGCTGGTCCTTGCCCCGCTTCTTCTCCTGTTCCGACATACGCGAGAGTATTCGCTTGTCCTCGCAGCAACGCAGAAAAATCTCATATAAGTTGTACTCTTTCAGATGACATGGCAGTGTCTGATCTGTCAGAATCTGCTGCACAAAGTGACGGACGCGCATCTCGTCCTTCGCTTCATAGCAGAATATCCTGATATTCACTTCATTGGACAGGCCGTTTCCTTCCAGAAAATCCGGATCTTTTAGGAGTTCCCGAACTTTATCCAAGCGTTCATCTATTTCTCCGCTCATATTTCCTCCTACGACAAACAGTTAAAAGCTGGCAATGCCTGTGACATTCCATCGTTCCTGATCGCATTTTCAAGGACCGGACTGATTAGTACTGGGTTCAGATGATCTGCTTTCGTACTATCCAGATAGTCATTTTCTACCAGTATTTTTGTTAAGACCTGCTTCAATTTCTTTATCGTTAATTCACTCCATGAAGCCACACAATCATTCTGTTCCTGTAGGCGCATGAAGAATATGTTTAGATCCATTCTGCTAAACGAGGTATCAAGCTTCTGATATTTCTCTCCAATAACGGTAATCATGAATTCCCATACTAGACGGTACTGCCGCATCATGGCATAAAGACAAATCTGTCTTGATACATCAGAAGGTTGAACTGCAATGGCTGTTACCAAATCCGAATCCGCAAGTGCATCCAAGCGCTTAATGCAGGTCTTGGCCATTCTCTGTACACTTTTCTCTGTCGGATACTGGAACAAGTTCTCGGCAACAATCTTCTCTATGATCTTGTCATCACTTAATCCATCTGCCCTTAGTTTTGCTGTTATTCTTACTTCATAGAACAGAAACTGTTCTCTGGTAATAACCGCACTGTAAGTGCTCGTATTGACAAGCCTCCTTCTTTCCTTAGGTGGCATCCTGTTCCTCCTTGTTCTTCACTTGGTCAGGAGCATCATCGGGAATTGTTTCTACAATTTCATTAATATTACAGTTCAACGCTTCACAAATCTTCAGCAATACGTCCGTGGTAATATTATCCCTACCTTCATCCCGACTAAGACAAGAATCTTGTCGACGTTCTTCAATTCCGGATAAAGCCGATAAAATCTACTAGTGCAAAAATAGCCAACATGTACATCGAAAAACTGAGGGTTAGTCTTCATGCTATGCAGATCTCTTTACGGCTCTTTCGTAAAAAATCTTAAATCTGTGTTCGTTTACTTTTCACCATCCTGCTCATGTTTCTGATTCGTTTCATCTCCCGGCGTATCCTCTTCGAGTTCCATAATGTCTTCAAGCTGACAATGCAATCCTTTGCAGATCCTCACCAGCGCACTGACGATAAAGGGCTCACTGGAGTCCATACTGGAAATAGGATCATCTATGACCACGATCTTATCCTTGCCAGAGTCCGCATCGGTCTGGCTGCCGCGCACCAAGCGGTAGAAGTACAGGAAATCAATGAAGTTACGCTCACCCTCGCTGAGCTTTTCCGCAACCTTGCCATCCTCTCGGATAACCTCATAAGCACCTTTGACGCCTTCCTTTTTGCGGAGCCGGAATCCTTCAAATTGAGCTAATTTGCCCTTGGATAACTTCCCTACGTGCTATTTTCCGTCCGGATTATAGGGACGCTGAAATTTTCCATGATTCCCGGAACCCGCTGATTCCAGATGGTTTCGGGCTTATCCTATTTTTTCTTCGACATCAATGCTACCGTCTCAACATGGCCAGTCCCCGGAAACATATTAACCGGCGTCGCTTCAATCAGTTCGTATCCGGCTTTTGTCAAAATCCCCACATCCCGGGCCAATGTTGCAGGATCACAGGAAACGTACACAATTTTGGGGATGCGGCAGGCGATCAAACTGTCGAGCAAAGTTCGCGCGCAACCCTTTCTCGGCGGATCAACGACAGCGACGTCGGCGCGGCTGCCCTGTCTGATCTGCTCGGGCATCACGTCCTCTGCCTTGCCGCAGATGAAGGAAATATTTTGAATGTGGTTGCGCTTCGCATTTTTGCGTGCATCTTCGACGGCTTCCGGAACGATTTCAACGCCAAGCACCCGTTCGGCGTCCTTAGCCATGCAAATACCGATAGTGCCTGTCCCGCAGTACAAATCCCAAAGGATTTCCTTCCCGGTCAGGCCGGCGTACGCCCTGGCCTTTTCGTAGAGTTTTTCCGTTTGGCGCGTGTTGACTTGGAAAAAGGACTGAGGTGAAATCTCAAAGGTGTAGCCGCACAATGTTTCTTCGATAAAGGCCTCGCCAGCCAAAGGGACGGTCTTCGGCCCTAAAATGCGATTGCCCGGCTTGGCGTGGATATTAAGCATCAGGCTTTTTAATTGCGGCAGGCCTTCAAAAATTTCGATGGTCTGTTTTTTCTGTTTGGCTGACAAGTCGCGCCGCACGATCGGCACTAGCATAATTTCGCCTTTGCGGTTCGTCCGGAGCAAAAATCCGCGGACATCGCCGCGGCGTTTTATTTCGTCGTAGGGCTTGAGTTTTAAAGATACCATCCATTTTTGGCAGACCGCAATGATCGGCGCCAACGGCACCTCTTGGTTCATACAGTCACAAATCGGCACAACCTGATGGCTGCCCTTTCGATAAAAGCCAATGCCCGCTTCTGAGACCTTGAGCTGCGCTTTGTTGCGATAATGGTACGGCGGGTCCATGCCGATGATCGGACGGACCTTTTCTTCCGCGTCGTCAAGCCCGCCGATATGCTTTAAATCGTTGACCACCGTCGCCCGCTTGAGTGCGTTTTCACACGCCGCTGTTAAATGCAGCCATTGACACCCGCCGCATGCTGGAAAAGCCGGACAGTCCGGCGTCTTTCGGTTCGTCGAGTCCTCAACGATACAGATCTGTTTTCCCTTTAAATATTGGGATTTGACTGCCGTCAGTTCGGCCTCAACGGTTTCGCCGACAACCGCGCCATCAACAAAAAGGGCCTGCCCCTTAAAGTGGCCGACCCCTTCTCCGCGCCGTGTCATGTCGGAAATCTCCACTTCGAGATGATCGCCAACGCGGTGTTCATTTTTTATTTTTGGATGCTTTTTCATCAATCTTCGTCTTTTTTATTTCCGTTCATCGCACTGATGGCCTGTCTGCGAAGCGCCGCCTTGATCGCAGAGAACGTTTCATCGCTGATGATGTGTTCGATGCCGCAGGCGTCGTTTTCTGCCACATCAGGTGAAACGTCCAGGAAGTTGCGGATAAACTGCGTAATCGTGACGTGGCGGTCGTAGACCTCTTTCGCCGCCTGAAGTCCCGCGTCGCTGAGGTAAATCCGGCCATAGCGTTCGTGGCGGACCAGCCCGCGGTCCTTCATTTTCTTAACGGCATCGGTCGCGCTGGCCTTGGTCACCCCCATGGCCTGGGCCAAATCAGTGATTCGAACCCCGGTGTTGCTGCCGATATAATCCAAATAGATCTCTTCGAGATAATCCTCGATCGATTCTGTAAAACCCTTATTGGTTCTACCGCTGATTTCAGGTCTGTACACCATATTATTTTCCTCCCTTACGGTTTCGACGGCTTCTTTTATTTCTAATTGGCCTTTGATGTTGAGGATGAACGAGGCATTTGCGCCCCGGGCCGATTAAATCCTCCCGTCCACATTTTTTAAGCGCCTCAATGACGAGGCTTCTGTTTTTCGGATTTCGATATTGGAGCAGCGCGCGCTGCAGCCGTTTTTCATGGCCTTTTGGGATATGAATCGGCTTCAAGGTCTCGAGATCGAGACCCGTATAATACATCGCGGTCGCGCGTGAGCCCGGCGTCGGATAAAAATCCTGCACCTGCTCAGGCTCGAGATGATGATCGCGCAGATACTCAGCCAGCATCACCGCATCCTGCAGTGTCGAGCCCGGATGGCTCGAAATAAAATAAGGCACGATGTACTGTTTCAAATGGTATTTATCACAGGCACGGTTAAATTTCTGGACAAATCGATCGTACTGCTTAAATGTAGGTTTGCCCATGTAGTGGAGCACGCGGTCTGACAAATGCTCCGGGGCCACGCGCAGCTGACCGCTGACGTGATACCGCACCAATTCGTTAAAGGCCGCGTCAGTCTGATCCGCCATCAGGTAATCGTAGCGGATGCCGGAACGCACAAAGACCTTCCGAACTCCCGGCAGCTGCCGCAGCGCTTTGAGCATTGCGGTAAATTCGCTTTGATCGGCGTCAATATTGGGACACACCTCCGGAAACAGGCACTCCCGATGGTCACAGGGGCCGGTCTTCAATTGCTTCGCGCACGCCGGGTGCAGGAAGTTGGCCGTCGGCCCGCCCACATCGTTGATGATTCCTTTAAACTTCGGATCCTGAGTCATCCGTTTGGCCTCCCGCAGGATCGACGCGGTGCTTCGGCTAGAGATAATCCGGTCCTGCTGCATGCCAATCGCGCAAAAGGCGCAGCTGCCAAAACAGCCGCGGTTCGACGTGATCGAAAAACGCATTTCCGACATGCCGGTGATTTCTGGTCCGCCGCCCAGCTGACAGTTCGTGTAGGGCAGATCGTAGACGTCGTCCATCTCCTGGGTGGTCAGCGGCATCTGCGGCGGATTCTGGACAAAGTACCGATCGCCGCAGGCCTGAATCAACGGCGCCTCCCTAAAGGGGTTGGCGCTCAGCTCAATCATATTCGTCATCTCGGCAAAGGCCCGCTTGCCCTCACGCGTCCGCACGGAAACAGTCTCGTAGGACGGAAGCTCGCCAGCGTCGTCCGGCGCCTGCTTGGTCATCACACCAGTGCCGCGGATGTAGGTGATTTGATCGATAGGCAGACCGGCGTCCAGCGCTTCTGCCACCTCGGCAATGGCCTTCTCGCCCATGCCGTAAACGAGCAGATCCGCGCCCGAATCAAAAAGAATCGGCCGTCTGACTCGATCCTGCCAATAATCGTAATGGGCAAACCGCCGCAGACTGGCTTCCACACCGCCGATGACGATTGGCACGCTGCCCCACGCCTCCCGAATCCGTCCGCAGTACGTGATCACAGCACGGTCCGGACGCGCGCCGGTTTTGCCGCCCGGCGTATAGGCATCGTCGTGTCTTCTTTTTTTATTGACCGTGTAATGGCAAACCATCGAATCCATATTGCCGGATGAGACTAAAAAGGCCAGCCGAGGCCTGCCCAGCCCCCGAAAGGCTTCTGCACTGTCCCATTTCGGCTGGGCGATTACGCCGACGCGATAGCCCAAATCATTGAGCACTCTGGCAATGATGGCTGGGCCAAATGACGCGTTGTCCACAAAAGCGTCCCCTGACACGAAAACGAAATCGCAGACCTCCCATCCCAATGCCGCCATCTCTTGACGGTCACGTGGGAAGGGCAAACTAACATCATGACTATTTTTCGGTGCATTCATATTCAAATTATACCATACCCGGCACACCTATGCCAAGATGCTGTAAAATCAAAACCACCACAATAAAGAAAGCCTGCGTGATTTCGATCGTCAGCCCAATGGTATCGCCCGTAATGCCGCCAATTTTGCGCTTCAAATCCGCCATCATGATCAAGTTCAAAACAGCGGTAATGCCAAAAGCGCAGGTCAGAATCGGCGCGACGAACCAGGAGACCACGGCGATGGCCGCGAGATAGACCACGACGTGCCAGCCTTTGGTGATTTCCGTGATCCGCCTGCCTAAACCGCCGCCGCCCTCTGCGTAGGTGGAAAAACAGCAGGTCTGAATTGCACAATAACGCCCAATCACCGGCATCAGCCACAGCACCGCTAAAAATTGACTATCGATCGTGTAGCGGTAGCCGACCCACATCGTCAGCATCAAAAGGATCAATCCGATCGCGCCAAAGGAGCCCAGGCGGCTGTCCTTCATGATGGTCATCATTTTCTCGTGATCCCTCGCTGAAAATACCGCGTCGATGGTATCCGCGACACCGTCGTAGTGCAGGCCGCCGGTCAGCCAGATGTAAAAAATCAGCATCAGAATGGCCGCCAGCTCTGGAATCCCAATCCAAGAGACGCACCAGCCGAAGCCCCAAAGGGCCGCGCCGATCACGACGCCGATGACCGGCATCAAAAGCATCGAGTTGTAAAACTCGTCCTCTGTTACATTCTGAAGTTGAATGGGCAGCCGCGTGTAAAACGACAAACCGATTAAAAATTCCCGAAAGAAATTCAAACAAGGCTCCTTTCCATTTTGAGCGTAAAAAAACAAAAGACTGATGGTCTGTTTCCCTCAGTCTTTCAACTACATTTCACCCTATTGATTTTTCATTCATCTGGCATGCCAAACTTATTTTCAATCAACGATGTCAAACGGTCCATCGCCGCTTTTTCATCGTCGCCATTGACTTCAAGTAAAATTTCATCGCCCTTTGAGACTGCCAAAATCATCACGCCCATGATACTCTTAGCGTTAACACGAGTCGATCCCTTACTGATATAAATTTCACTCGAGAATTCATTCGCCGTTTGTACAAAGAGCGAGGCCGGTTTTGCGTGCAGCCCTGCTTTGTTCGTTACCACTATATTTTTTGTAAGCATAATTCCACCCCTTATATATTCTGTCACAATCGATTATACACGATTTCATTATTTATTTCAAGCCAATTTCGGGACTCTTTAGCAATAATCGATAATATTTTCACAATTTCACATCAATGGCGTCAAAATACGTCCTGACCACGTCCAAATCCGGTAAAATCACCTCGGTCTTTACCTTCATTTCTTCATCCGGCGCTTTCAGATCCGGCACCATGATCGGACGAAGGGCCGCCGCGTGGGCTGCCCGTATCCCGTTGTAGGAATCCTCAATCACAAAACCGTCTGTCGGCGCGATCGAAATCGCCTCCGCCGCTTTGAGGAAGATGTCCGGCGCCGGTTTGCTGCGCTTGACCATATCGCCGCAGATCAACGCGTCAAAATAATCGATAATGTCGGCATCCTTCAATTCTCGGCGCACCACTTCCTCACGGGTCGACGTCGCCAGCGCAACGGGCACGTCCCGCGATTTTAAATCCAATAAAAGGCCCTTTACGCCTTTTTTTAACGGAAGGCCGTGGTTTTCGTCGTACCGCCGATAGAATATTTCCCGCATTTCGTCTTCGTATTGATCGAAAGGAAAATCCGCGCCGTAGTAGTCGTCGAAGGTCTTCCGCGTTGCCTGAAAATTTGTACCCAAGCAGGCCACAATCACTTCCTCTATATTAGGGATCTGATGCTTGGCGGCCACTGCCTGCCAGGCTGACAGCACCTCACGCTCAGAATCAAAGATCACACCGTCCATATCAAAGATGACGCCGGAAAACGGCGCGGGCGTTTTGGACAATGCGCTTTTCAGAGCGTACTCGGCGAATTCAGCGTCTGAAAGGCAGACCGGCCCGATGTCCGTCTGAACCATCTGTCTCTTCTCTATATCCTGCATAAAAACCTCTTTCATTGTTCTTGCCATCATTCCCGCTATTTTGTTATAATGTTAGCACATTGGAGGAGAATCATGAACGAACCGAAAATAACCAAATCGATGGGCATTCTTGAAGCCGTCGAACAATATCCAGAATCCCAGCGCTATTTTTTAATGGCTGGCATGTCCTGTTTCGGCTGCATGGCCGCGCAGTTTGAAAACATTGAGGAAGGCTGTCTGGCCCACGGCATCGACCCGGACGTCTTCGTCCGCAACCTCAACTTTTTCCTTTCTGGCGAAAAGCCGACGGAAACCAACCTGCCCCGCAGCTGAGAGCTGACGACACCAAACCGCATCACTGCGGTTTTTTTATTGCCTGAATTCGTCCTGAACCTGAATTTGCTTTAGACGTGCGCCCGACGCCTGATCGCGGATGGCTTTCAGCTCATCGATCGAAAATTGATAGGTACTGCCGCAGAAATGGCAGCGCACTTCAATGGGTTTGCCGTCCTGAATGATGTCGTCCAGCTCCTTGACATTGATCGCAGCGAGTGCCCGGCTCACCCGATCCTTCGAGCAGTCACAGACGAAGGCGGCCGGTTCTTTTCCCGTCCATTCCAGGCCCATCGGTCCTAAAATAGTTTCGAGAATATCTTCAGGTGTCATCCCCTTTTCCATCATTTCAGTGATCGAATCGATCTTGGCGATTTGATTTTCAAGGGCGGCCACCACACTTTCTTCCGCATTGGGCATCAGCTGTACAATAAAGCCGCCGGCATCTTCAACCGAGCTGTCCTTCGCGACGCGGACGCCGAGGCCGACTGCCGAGGGCGTCTGTTCCGAGACATTGAAATAGTACGCGAGGTCTTCTGCAATTTCGCCGGAAATCAAATTGCAGATTCCGTTGTAGGGTTCTTTCAGGCCTAAATCGCGAATGACCGTCAGTGTGCCGTTACCCACAGCGCCGCCGACATCCAGCTTGCCCTTGTCGTTAATCGGCAGATCGACGTAGGGATTGACGGCGTAGCCCTTAACCTGGCCATGGCGATTGGCTGTGACCGTTAATCCCTTGGCCGGACCGTCCCCGCTGATTTGAAGGGTTAAGACGTCATCGTCGCCCTTCATCATCGACCCCATCATGGCCCCCGCCGAGAGCAGGCGCCCCAGCGCCGCCGTCATCACGGGCGACGTGTTGTGGAGAGTCCTCGCCTTTTCAACCAATTCTGTAGCATCAATGGCGAAGGCGCGAATGCTCGCATTCGAAGCCGTCGCCGTCACAATATAATCTGACATAAGCATCACTTTCTTCTGTGTAAATAGACTTTGGCGTTTATTATATCAAAATGGAGGAAGAAATAAAGAAAAAATGGCCGATTTTTCGCGTTTGTACTCGAAATTGACCATTTCGCATTTGTTTTATTGCTTTATTTTCAAAGCAATAAAACAATTTAAGAAATTTATTTCTATTTTTTAGTTTTTCTTAGTTTTGTTGTGCCGATCATCTCGGCTGGCTCGTCTAAAATACCAAACCGCCAGCAGGATAAACGCGCCGATGATCAAAATCCGCAGCCCGCTGAAAAGCGAAAAAATAATCAGCGCTAACGCAATGAGTAACTCAATCATCTTTCGATTACCCCTCGTGATTCGGGCGTTTGGACGTCGGTCTGAGCGTCATGCCGATCTGGCAAAGCAGCTGCCCGTCACTGCTGTCAATATCAACGCGGTAAACATTTGGCTGCACCGCCTTGAATTTTGCGCTGATCACGTCGCCAAACTTGGCCTGTTCCTTGTACAGAATATCGAAGGAGGCGACTTCCACCTCAGCGATCATTTCAGGCGGAATCGTTTCAACCGCCCAGGCCAAATAGCGGACGTTGTTCACATGGCCGTTGTAGTCGATGTCCAAATAGCGCACCGTGAATTCACGGCTGCCGTCCCATTCCGATACCCGCTTGAGCCTCGGGATTTTGTACTTTTCGTTCTCGTCCTTGAACTGGTACACCTCGTTGATGGCTTCATCGCTGACACGCACGATATGCTGCTTATCAAAATCCATCATCATCCAATGGGACTGCCCATTGGCTAAAACCTTCCCGTCTAAATCCCTCAGCACAAACCCACGGTTGGCGATAAAGCCCTGAGCTGCGCCTGCCCAGGTGCCGACCCGGACAGTCTGGAGAAATCGAGGATATTCGAGAATATCGATGTGATATTTAACGACCATCCACGCCAAATGCATTTGATCCAGCTCGTACGGACCGGCATTCAAGGCTGCGCTGTGTTCCAGCGCGATTTCCTGAAAATAATTTAATACACTTACCGGCGACGCGCAGTAATTCTGCAGGCAATCGTAGGTGTAGATTTTTTGATCCTGATAGAAAACGCGTGATTCGTCCAATCGATCCTCCATAATTTTTCTAAAATTGTCGATGAAAAAACCGCTGCAGCTGCAACGGTTTTGATCCAATATTATAATCCCGGTACCGCGTCTTTAAAGCGGACCATGTCTTTTTCAAAGGCTTCAGAATGATCTTTGATATTCTGCCAGCTCTGTTTTTTATAGACCTGTGCGCGGCGGGACATACCGGCGACGTAGCCTTCGTTCTCAACCACGTGAACCATCTGCGCCGCGTGCAGCGCCTGCAGATCATCAACCCGCGCGGTCATCTCGGCAATCACCTCATCCTGTCCAAGATGCAGGGCCTGATTCATCGCAGCCATATCCTTAACGAGCGCCTTCGCCCAATCGGCGGCCAAAATTTCCTTTCTGCCTCGGTGCAGAATCAGGAAACGATCTTGTCCGTTTTCCGCGACGCGCCACTCGTTGTCATCCGCTTCAGCCTGATCGCTGTCTGCGCTGAACGCATCCGTGGTCATGCAATAAAGCAGCAGCAGGTGCATGATATTCATATCGGTTTCGCTGATCCCGTAAGGATCGAAGGGATTGAGGTCCATCGTGCGCAGTTCAATGTACATGACGCCTTCTTCGTCGAGCGAACGGATCCAGTCTTCCTTCGGATGAACCGGCTTCAGCCGCGCCTGCGCGTAAAATTCCTTCGGTTCGGACAATTTCCCCTGTTCCACAAAGGCTTCCAAATCATCAATGAAATGACGAATCGTGTCGTATCGCGGATACAGCGCCTCTGTGTTTTTGTAACCCGGCGAGCCGCTTCTAAATGAAATGCCCTTTTTGGAATATTGACTGCCCCGACCGTCGGACCACGGCATCAGCTTCAGGCATTCGTCAATGAAAGAGCTGTGAGCCGCAACGGACGCGCCTGTCATGTAAATTAAAAACCATCGGTAAGTCAGATAGTTTTTCGCGATTTTCAAATACAATTGATTTTTAAAACTCTGAAGGATCAGCGCTCCGTCTTCCCGTTTCGCCTGCCGATACAATTTATCGACCGCGGTTAAGCCGAGCGAATAATTGAAATGAATCCCGGAAAACATCTGTTTCTTGGCACCGTATTTCTTCGCCAGATTCTGACGATAACGCATTGCCTTTTCCGCGCCGGGCGCGCCGGCGTAATGGGCGATTGGCACTTTCTGATCGTCTGGCAAAACGCAGGGCACCGAATTGGGCCAAAGGTATTCATCTGACGGCAGGACCGTGTTGACCATGTCGGTCAATGAGGCGAGCACGTGGTACGCTTCATGGGTCGACGTGCACGGCGGCGTGACAATCTCAATCTGACTTTCTGAAAAATCCGTCGTGATGTAGGGATTGGTGAGCTTATTGCCAAAGGCCGCCGGATGGGGCGTCAGGGAAAGCTGTCCATTCGCATAAGCTCTCAAGCCTTCCCGTTCAACGCCAAAGGAGCCGGACATTATTTCTTCTGGCGTTAAAGCTGCCTTCAATTTGTCAATGGTAAAAAAATCGTCTTTCATAGCCCTCTGCCAATTTGAATTGTGTTAAACCGCCCACTCAACTGCAGATCACTTAAATCCACGTATCTTTCGCTTTAACGCCTGTCCAGTATTTATCGATATCCGTGTAGACGTATTCGATGGTTTCGTTTTCGCCCGCTTTCATCAGACGTGCATTGGACGGATCTGGAATGGTTTCCTTGATCTGTGATTTTTTGACGTAGTATCGGCCGAGCACTTCCTTGGCGCGTTCCGCTAATTCTTCTTTGTCCGTTCCGGAAAAGGTTTCAATTTCTGGCAGATCCGGAAAACGACAGGTGATTTTGTCACCTTCTTGTTTGTAAATAGCTGGGTAAATCTTTAACATAGTGCTTCCTCTCTAATTTTTATTTTTTATTCAAACATTTGTTTGGTCTTATCAAGGGCCGAGGCAATAACCGCGTCCATATCGTAATATTTGTACTCGCCGAGACGGCCGCCGAACACCACTTGGTCTTCTGCGTCACCAAGTGCCTTGTACTGTTGATAAAGCGCACTGTTTTTGTCGTCGTTCACCGGGTAATAAGGTTCGTCTCCCGGCTGCCATTCAGAGGAATATTCTCTGGAGATGACAGTTTTCGGCAGATCCTGTCCATTTTCATCCTTGCCGAATTCGAACCATTTGTGTTCGATGATCCGCGTCCATGGCGTTTCCGAATCGGTGTAATTGACCGCGGCGTTCCCCTGGAAATTATCAATGTCCAAAAGTTCCGTTTCAAAACGAACCGAACGGTATTCCAAATGGCCCAATTTATAATCGAAATACGCGTCGATCGGCCCCGTGTAAATGACCTGATCTGCCATTTCGTTAAACTTTTCCCGGTTTTCGAGATAGTCGGTATTGAGTTCAATGCGGTCCACATCGGCGATCATGTTTTCGACCATTTTCGTGTACCCGCCGATTGGGATGCCCTGATACAAGGCGTTGAAGTAATTGTTATCAAAAGTCAGACGGACCGGAAGGCGCTTGATGATAAACGCCGGCAGTTCCGTGCACGGACGGCCCCATTGTTTTTCGGTGTAGCCCTTGATCAGCTTTTCGTAAATATCCGTACCGACCAGGCTAATCGCCTGTTCCTCTAAGTTTTTAGGCTCGGTGATTCCCGCTTCCTTACGCTGGGCTTCAATTTTCGCAGCCGCTTCCTGAGGTGTCACCACACCCCACATTTTATTGAAGGTATACATATTGAAGGGCAGCGAATAAAGCTCGCCCTTGTAATTGGCGACGGGTGAGTTGGTAAAGCGGTTGAAGGTCGCAAAACGGTTGACGTAATCCCAAACTTCTTCGTTGTTGGTGTGGAAAATATGCGCACCGTATTCGTGCACGTTGATGCCTTCGACCTTTTTGGTGTAGACATTGCCCGCGATGTTGGGTCTTTTGTCGATCATCATCACTGATTTGCCCGCCGCTTTTGCTTCGTGGGCAAAGACAGCGCCGTACAACCCCGTTCCGACAATCAAATAATCGTATTTCATACTGTTCTCCAAAACTTGTGATTTTACGCTATATCAAGCTCATCAAACCTGAAACTGCCCCCACGACGAGCGCAATTCCCAAAAGTCCGACGAATAATCTGATCAGGCAGCCTGTCAGCTTCAATTCAATTCTGATCACAATCAATGCAATAATGACTGCCACAATATAAGAAATAACGTTGCTCATATTATAACACTTTCTATTGATTTCACAAATTGACATTAACGCTTATTGACAATTTCTTTTGAATTTTTCACAATGCTGTTCGGCGGAATGACACCTCGAACGGAAGTCGTCGGATAAACATTGGTGTGAGGGCCGATCACCGTGCCGGGATTGAGCACCGCATTACAGCCCACTTCGACGTAATCGCCAAGCATCGCGCCAAATTTTTTCCGGCCCGTTTCAATTTCATTTCCGTCTGCGTGCACCAGCACGTTCTGACGGTCCGCCTTCACATTGGACGTAATCGAACCGGCACCCATATGGGCGTGAAATCCGAGAATACTGTCCCCGACGTAATTGTAATGCGGCGTTTCGACGTTGTCGAATAAAATGACGTTCTTCAGCTCCACAGAATTGCCGACGACGCAGTTTGCGCCAACCAATGCCGACTCCCGAATAAACGCACAGTGACGGACCTGTGTCTGGGGCCCGATAATGCAGGGCGCGCCAATATAGGCTGACGGAAAAACTTCAGCGGTCTTGTGAATCCAAACCCCATCCTTCGGATGATCGTATTCATCTTCAGAAAGGGTTTCGCCGATTTTGTAAATCAAATCCTTGATCCCTGACAGCGCCTCCCACGGATAGGTGAAGCCTTCGAGATATGCTGCGGCCAGTGTGTGTGTTAAATCGTAAAGTTCTTTAATTTTAATCATCGTTTCTCCTAATGGCGTCTGTAGCGCCGTGAATTGCGGTTGGTCGTTTTCGCGCTGGGACTGCCGCTGTTCTGCCGTTTCTGCTGTAAAAGTCTGGCGATTTCAGCAGCCTGCGCGTCAGATGACCGCGAAGTGCGTGCCGACCGGTTTGTTCGATTCGCCGTCAGCGGCGTCCGCTGCACGGCTGCGCGCTGGCTGGCCGTCTGCCCTGACGTCCGTCTGCCCGGCACCGAAGGTGCCCTGCCGATAATCGACTCGATCTCTGAGATCGGAATGTGCCGCGTGTTAGCGGTTAAGAAATCCTTGTCGTGTTCCGTCGCAAACAGCGCCACGCCCAAGGCCAGCCAGAAGGTATTATAGTTAATCCCCAAGATCAACTGGTCGATAATCGCATAAAGCGTATACGCTGTCGATACAAAGAGTAGATAATACTCGCCCCGTTTATACATTTTCCACAGGCCGTAAATAACAATGGCCATAAATAAAATACTGAAGATAATCCCGTATTCCTGCAGAACCAAAATATACAACGAATCTATATAATTGTAGCCAGGATTGAAAACGCCTCCTGCCGTTGACATCGGAAACGCCCGCGGCCACCACTTAATACCTCTGGTCAAAAGGGACGTGTGTTCCAATCGAAGCCGTCCTGACAAGGTATCGTTCAATTGCGACCACCTAGGGACGTTGGCGTCGTAATGATACCCCATCCACAAACAGATACTGCCGAAAATCAACGGTGAGGCGACCATCGCGAGCCATAGCGGTTTCATTTTGTCGGCCGGGATTGTCCGATATTCGGAAATGTACGCAAACGCCATAACCAGAAGGGTCAAATAAAACGGCAGTCTGGAATCTGTCATGATAAAAAGCGCAATATTGGCCGGAAGCAGAATGAACAATTCTAATTTGCCCAGCTTTTCCTTTCGAATATAGACGACCAAGGCACTGATATTAAACAAAAGCGTCGGCCCGAATGACGCGTATCGGAACCCTATCCAATGTCTTGGGCGCGCCACATAGGAATCGAAATGATTTTCGATGATACCAAAAAGCGAGCTGAACACCACAACCGCCAGCATAATCGAGCTGATGACAATCGTCAGTCGAACGACCTTTTCGTAATCGATATCTCTGGCACAGATAATAAACGCAACAATCCAGGTTACCTGATCGGTCACGACGTCGCCGATCGTGAAATTGATCACCAGTAAGAACACGAAACCCAACAGTACGCCCAATTTTTCGTTCGTGGATCGCGGCGTATTGATGATTTCCTTGCACATCAACAATAAAATACTGAAGATCAGCAATTGCGTACCAATGGTGAACTGATAATTCACGACGAAATAAGACGTGTTGATAATGGAAACAAACAGATAAACGCTGTAGGAAATATAAAACAGCCAGCTGTTCAGATCCGTATTGACAAAGCGAATGAGTTTCTCTTTCATTCCTACCACGTTTTCACAAAGGCCTGAAGCTTCTTGATGGATTTCACTTCACTGCGGTCTGAACCGGTCACTTTGTAATATTTCGGCGTACCGTTGCTGTTTTTAACCAAGGCGCTTTTGCCATCAATATTGAAGGCAATCGACGTGCAGTAATTGTCCTGATCAAACCCAAAGACCACTGCCGGGGTCGTTGCATCCTTCGCCGTTACCGTAATTTTGTGATTCGCCTGATCGCCGGTTGTCGTAAAGGTCGAAGTATCCAACGCGTTCAAGGAGTCCAGTGTTTCATCGTAAGAGCGGCTTTCCGCCACAACCCCTTGATTTTTCATGAATACATCCTGAAACAGCGCGGTCTGTTCATAGTGGTGGCTGGCACTATCCGTCGACGATTTCGATTTTTTCGTCGTCGACGTGGTAGACTGCTGCCCGCACCCCGCCGCAACAAGAATCAGGGCCGCTGCTAAACCTAATAGCCAAATTTGCATATTTTTTTTCATTACAATCTCCCCTAGTTTTATTTAATTATTTTATATTTCGTAATTTCCGCTTTCGACCGAGCGCGCGTTTCGGAATGACAAGCCGGTATACGACATACCCCAATAAAGTACCAAGGGTGTTATTAAAAATGTCATCAAATTCAAACATACCGCAATGGAAAATATACTGCATCACTTCGATTGACAGTGAGCAGATAAATCCAAAGAGCAGCGCCTGACCAAAACAGCGTTTTCCCTTTGCCAGCGGAAATAAAAAGCCAACTGGCATCAACATCGCGATATTTAAAAAGATTTGCTTGGCATAAGACCAGCTGTGCATCGCGAGCATGCTGCGGTATTCCCAAAATAAATTGAGATTCGCCTGGGATGTCGCCGTCGGCACTCTGGAGAAAACCGTCGAGCCGAACATCAGATATAAATACAGCACCAGAAACCAGCCGAAAATCAACTGACTGATTCGAATCCGCCGTTTGACGCACATCACGACGCCCCAAATCAGCGCTGCCGATAAAATCAGCAAGCCGACGCGGACCATGTTCGGTGTCCAGACGGGATGATAGCCCTCCCAGACACTTCCGGCCCACGCCGTCAAATCGGTCCGCTGCAGCTTTGCAGCCAACGCGTTGAGGCCACGGGTCAACAGATCAAAAAAATTCGTCATTCTCAATTTTCCTGCCTATCTCAACTTTGTTTATTTTGTTTATGCATTATAGAAAATCAAATTTAATGCTTTCTGAATCAAAGCCGATTCTTTTCAAAAAAAAAGCTCTTCCGAAGAAGAGCGTAATTTTAAAATGGAGCGGAAGACGAGATTTGAACTCGCGACCCTCGCCATGGCAAGGCGATGCTCTACCACTGAGCCACTTCCGCATCGATGGTGCGAGGAAAGGGATTCGAACCCTCACCGCTGTATAAGGAGCGACAGGTCCCTCAAACCTGCGTGTCTGCCTGTTCCACCATCCTCGCATCTGTTCACAACAGAACAATATTTATTATAGCTGATCTTTTAAAAATTGCAAGCCTTTTTTAAAAAATATCGTCAATTTTTATTAAATTGATATTTTTTTCTAGGATCGATACATCCCGACTGTTGTCGATCACAATATCTGCCCGGCTGATCATTTCCTGATCCGACATCTGCAGATCGAGCATCCGCTCCGCCAAATCCCGTTCAATGTGATCGCGCGCCACAATGCGGTCAATCCGCGTCGATTTTCTGCAGATCACGACCGCAATCTGATCGACATATTGTTCTTGATGGGTCTGGAAAAACATCGGGCAGTCGTAAATGATCGCAGGCACGCCCTCGCGGCAATGTGCCGCTATCGCGTCGAGGATTTCCTGCTGCAAAATCGGGTACTGGATCGCCTCGAGCTGTTTTTTGACCTTTACATCTTCGGTCATTTTTTTTCGAAGCAGGCCGCGGTTCAATTCCCCTGAATCGGTCAGGATCTCGTCGCCAAAAGCTTTGACGATCAACGGCAGCGCTTTGCCGCCGGGCGCCGTAATTTGGTGCGCCATTTGGTCCGCGTCGACAACCGGCAGATTGAACTGCCGATGAAAAATTTCGGATACCGTACTCTTGCCGGAGCCGATGCCGCCGGTCAGCCCAATCACAATCGTGTTTGCATTATTTGATGGCATACCATGAATCTCCTTGATGGGCATCGACAACCAAAGGCACCGCCAACTGGACGGTGTTTTCCATTTCTTCGATGAGCAGCGCCAGCACATCGTCCGCTTCGTCCTTCGGAGCATCGATGATCAATTCATCGTGAATCTGTAAAATCAAATGAGAGCGGAAACTTTCTTTCTGAAGACGGCGGTACACGTGAATCATCGCCATTTTCATGATATCCGCGGCCGTTCCCTGAATCGGCGTGTTCAGCGCAATGCGTTCGCCGCTTTTACGGATCATGCCGTTGCGGGACTGTATTTCCGGAATGTTGCGTCTGCGCCCGAATAACGTCGTCACGTAGCCCTTTTCCTTCGCTTCCTCGACGATCCCTTCCATATAGGCCTGAACTTTGGGATAACGGGCGAAGTACATATCGATGTAATTTTGAGCCTGCTGGCGGCCGATGCCCAGCTCTTTGCCGAGACTGAAGGCCTGCTTGCCGTAAATCAAGCCAAAATTGATCGCTTTCGCGTGGCTGCGCTGTTCCCGCGTTACCTCTTCGAGAGGTACGCCAAAAATTTCAGAGGCTGTCCTAGCGTGAATGTCTTCCTGTCGAATAAAAGATCCGATTAGATTTTGATCTCCTGTCAAATGCGCCAGCACGCGCAGTTCAATCTGGGAATAGTCCGCGTCGAGAAGGGTCCGGTCTGGACCTTCTGGGATAAAAACCTTCCGAATTTCCCGCCCTAAATCGGTGCGGACTGGAATGTTCTGCAGATTCGGATCTGAAGACGAGATCCGCCCCGTCGCTGTCACTGTCTGATTAAAATGCGAGTACACCCGATGGGTTTGGGGATCAACGTATTTGATCAATCCCGCACCGTAGGTGGAGTCCAGCTTCGTCACCGTCCGGTATTCGAGAATATCCGGCACAATGTCGTGATAAGGCGCCAGCTGTTCGAGTACTTCGACCGATGTTGAGTAACCTGTTTTCGTCTTTTTTATGGCCGGCAGCTGCAAGTCTTCGAACAAAACCTGACCGAGCTGCTTCGTCGAATTGATATTGAATTCCTGGCCCGCCTCATCGTAAATTTTTTCAGTCAATTCGTTGATGCGGGTTTCAAAGGTTTTCGACAGCGCCGTAAGCTGGTCCACATCGATTTGAAAACCGATGCTTTCCATACTGGCGAGCACACCGATCAATGGCATCTCGATATCGCGGTACAGCTGTGTCATACCCTCTTCTTCCAGACACGTGCCCAGCTCTTCCGGCAGATCTGCCAGGACCTGACATTCCGCTGCCATTTGGGCGCGCATGACCGCTGGTTCGATTCCATCGAGTTTTTTGCGCTTTTTGCCCTTTCCAAATAAGGTTTCTTCATCTGCAATGTGCCGATCGAGGTATTTAAGCGCCAAATCTGACAAATCGTACCGGCGGTCTGTCGGCTCCAGCAAATAAGCCGCAACGTACGTATCAAAGCCAAGATTGCCCAGCGCCGCACCGTAGGCTTCAAAATCGTGAATCAGTGCTTTTAAATCGTGCCCCACGACGGCCAAATCGTCCGCGTTGGGCAGATCGTCAAATTCACGAATAAAGCGCGCAACGAGCTTAGGATCGTCCACAACCCATATTTTTTTGAAATCGCTGAAGGCTAGATAGGCGCAGTCTGCTTCTCTTCGAAGGTGGATCGCAATTCGGTCCAGCTTTGACAGTTGAAGCTGCACAAAATACAAATCCTTTTCCGAATCGATACTCGAGAATGGCACAGATGTGCTATTGCTTTGAGCTGCCGCCTCGCCGCTCTGCCCCCGCGTGCGCTCAATGCTGCGGATAATGGAAGAGAATTCCAGCTCGTTTAAAGTGGCCATCACCTCAGGATTAAATAAATCGCGCATCTGCATCGCGTCTTCGTCGATTTCAATTGGCGCTTCCACGTCGATTCGGCCGAGAAACAGACTCAAATAGGCGCTGTCTTTTCCCGCTTCGACCTTTTCTTTTTGTTTGCCCTTTAATTCGTCAATATGTTCATAAAGACCGTCAACGGTCTTGTATTTTTTGACGAATTTAAGCGCCGTCTTTTCGCCGATTCCTTTAATGCCCGGAATATTGTCGGACGTGTCACCCATCAGCGCCTTAACCTGAATCAATTCAATCGGCGCGATGCCGTATTTTTCGTCAATGGCAGCCGGATCGATCTCTTCAAACTGCGAGCCGCTGCGCGTTGTCGTGTAGAGAATGTGGATGTTATCTTCAACCAGTTGGAAGGAATCGCGGTCCCCGGTGATAATCTGCGCCAAAACCGGTTCCGCTTTGTGCGCGAAATGCTTGGACACCGTCCCAACAATGTCGTCAGCTTCGTAGCCTGCAAGCGTCAGCACCGGCACCTGCATTTCAGCCAGCAGTTTTTTCATCAAATCCAGCTGGGTGATCAGCTCTTCCGGCATCTTGTCCCGCCCAGCCTTGTAGCCGTCGTATTTTTTGTGGCGGAATGTCGGCTCCGGCAGGTCAAAAGCGACAGCAAGGTAGTCCGGACGCATTTCATTTTGAATCTGCTGAAGCAATTTCACAAAACCGTAGATGGCATTGGTCGGCACACCCTTGGTGCTGGCCATACCGCGAATCCCGTAAAACATCCGAAATAATATGCTGTTGCCGTCGATTAAGATTGACTTCTGTTGTGCGCCCATCCTCTACTCCTATTTCACGTTCTCAATAGATCGTTGCTTTATTTTCTGTACCCGTCCGGGTTTTTCTTCTGCCAATTCCAGGAATCCCGACACATATCTTCCAGGTTGTGCTTAGCTGTCCAGCCGAGCACGTCCTTCGCTTTGTCCGCGTTGGCCCAGAACTGCGGCAGATCGCCGGCCCGTCTCGGCCCGATTTCGTACGGAATTTTGACACCATTGGCTTCTTCAAAAGCGTGAACAATGTCCAATACGGAATAAGGCGTGCCTGTCCCCAAATTAAAGATTTCCGTACCCTTGTGATTTTCCGCGTATTCCACAGCTTTAACATGGCCTTCTGCCAGATCAACCACGTGGAGGTAATCGCGGCGGCAGGTGCCGTCCGGCGTGTCGTAATCGTCCCCGAAAATCGTCAGGTGATCGAGCTTCCCAATGGCGACCTGTGAAATATAAGGCATTAAATTATTCGGAATCCCCTTTGGATCCTCCCCAATCATACCGCTTTCGTGGGCCCCAATCGGATTAAAGTACCGAAGCAGAATCAGCGTCATGTCCGGGTTGGCCACAACCGCGTCTTGCAGAATCTGTTCCATCATCGACTTCGTCCAGCCATAAGGGTTGGTGCAGCTGCCTTTCGGCATCGTTTCAACGTAAGGGATCGGGTTTTCCGAGCCGTAAACTGTCGCAGACGACGAGAACACGAAGCGGCTGACGCCTGTTTCTGCCATGCATTCCAAAAGGGTCAGCGTCGTATCGATGTTATTGCGGTAATACAGCACCGGCTTTTGGACTGATTCACCAACAGCCTTCAAGCCCGCGAAGTGAATCACGCAGTCGATTTTATTCGATTTAAAAATTTTCATCATTGCGTCCCTATCCTGCACATCGGCTTCGTAATGCACGATCGGTTTACCTGCCAGGGCTTCAATCCGTTTCACCGCTTCCGGAGACGAATTGTAATAATTGTCCACAATGACAACATCGTGTCCGTTTTCGATCAAAGACAGCGCTGTGTGGCTGCCGATGTAACCGGCACCGCCGGCTAAAAGTATGTTCATGGGAACCTCCTTCAAGTCTTTTCTATTTATTTTACCATAGGATAGCAATACTGACTGCTTAAGATGCTGAGTTCCTTATTGATTATCTTATTTGATTTAAAATGCGCTTAACTTTTTCCAGTTATTCAAACTATTCTCTATAATTTTTATGGCATCAGCCCTAACACTGCGAAGTCCAAAAGCACAGAATCGGTTTAATGATTTACACATTTCTCGAAAGATGTAATTCTAATGATAAGATAGATTAACTTCATAGAAGTTAACTCGTTCCCTTAGGCGTTGAATAGCCAATTAAGGAAAGTAAAGCCGGCAACGAAGCGGCGGCTGGTGCGAAATACCGAAAACAGCCATTAACCGGCGAAGCCATACATGTAAGCACCATCAGCAAAATCGTCAAGCAAGGCAGCACAAATGCGTAATGTTTTGTCTTCACTAGCCAATACGTAATTAATACAGCAAGCCATGTATAAACCGCAATTACATTTGTCAGGCTTACAACAGGCAGGTGTTCCCATAAATCTGCCCATTTATCCAGAATTTCCCGTGGTATAACAAGTGATTTGGGTTGAGATAAATGAAAAGCATCATCCGGATAAGCCTGAGTTCCAAGCCAATTCCAAATACACATATTGCTGTTCCAATTGCCGTCGCTGTAATTCCCAATAGGTGTAAAAGCATAATAACCGTAAGAACCACCAAGAAATGCTTCTATATACGTCGTAGGGTAGCGCATAAAATATTTTGTCCACACCGGCAACAACTGACGAATTGCCTGTTTAGAAGAAGCACCGGCTAAGGGGGAAGCGAATTTAATTGGATCGGAGATCAATGGATCATAATTCTGAACAGATTCTATAGAAATCACCTGACGAATCCCGTTAAGATCCTCCTTTGTAAGTTCATCCCGATGATCTCGGACGGTTCTTGCAATTTGCTGAAGCGGTACCGAAAGCGCTTCTGTTGGGCTGCCTTTAGCAACGCCAACATAATGAGTGATACTGTAATTAAAAATAAAATAACTAGATAACATCAAGAGAAGAAAGATACTTCTAATCACTTTTACACGATGCCGCATGAAAAAAACGATGAGCAATAACGTGACTGGCAGAATGCAGTAAATAAAATTATTCCGCATAAGGGATGCGAAAGCGCCTACCGCTCCATTGGCAATATAATCATAAAGATGATCTTCTTTTGGGGGAACTTTTTTAATCAAGGCAATTAGCGTCAAAATATACAGGCAAAAAATAGCTGCTCCAAATGTATCCTTAAAGGCATGTTTCGCATAAGCGCCCCATACGGGTGTTACCGCGTAGAATAGGACAGTCGTCAGATACACCCATTTCGGCAATCCACTTTTTTTTACGTACAGTGCACATAAAGAGTAAATGCAAACAATAACCACATCTCGCAACAGGATAAACAGAAAAATACCTAAATTCTCACTTCCAATGGCAACACCTAGACGCCAAAAAGTTGAGATTATTAAACTAGACAGCCAAGGATGATGATTGCTTGGCGGCAACTGCCCAATCACCGAGTCAATTTGAAAAAACACATCGTTGTCCATACTAGCAGGATAATAAATTACTATCCATGGTAACCAAAAAACACTTATTACGATAACGCTAAAAAGGAACGGATGCTTGTCAACGAAACCGAAATTTGTTTTTGAAGTAAAAGGCAGAGTCAAATGATGGTCGAAAAACATCAACATACAGTAAGCCATTCCATAGAAAATAATGGCATACCCGAGCGCAATAAAAATTGTACAGACCGTTAAACCAACCGAATAAAAAGGCAATCGGCCATTATAGTACATATGAAGTGCGCAAGAATTTAATACCCCAAAGAAACAACTGAGAATTATAAGTGCAACGGATGGAGGTTCTCCCTTTTTAAGATGAAGGTCAATGACAAAAAAGACAGCAACTGCAAAAAAAATTGCCAAAAAGGCGTTTGTCATACCAAAGCCATTGAAACTAAACGCAATCTTAAGAAAGCGATTGATCACAGAGAGATCTGTTGTCTGTTTTGGATCAGGATGATAATTCCATGTCACAACAATAGATAAATATATGCCGATAAAAAAACAAAAGAGAACTTTTTTCAATGATATTTTCGAAAATGTCATTCTAACTAACGTATTCCTTTCAAAACTTATATTATTTCAAATGTGATTTATCTTTTCGGCTTTTCAAAATTGTTAAACCCTGAAGAGCGCCCTGAAGCACATTTGAAGAATCGTCAACGCTGAAAACAGACCCTCGTGGGCAACTTCTGGATGCATTATTTTAACTAATGCTTGTAATGACTTATTGTTTTTCATCAATAAATCTTAAAAAATGCCGAGCATTTAAACATGAGTGCTAATGCATAGATCAACTACCTACAATACGATATATCGTGAAATTAAAGCTGGCATTCTTTTTGAATTCTCTTCATAATAGAGGTGTCCTCATCAGCGCCTTACCATAATCAATTCAATCGATTTAAAACAATATTTTTATCGTATGACACATGAACGCTCTCTTTAAACCAGAAACGTTTGAACGTCGTTATGAAGAGAATATTTATTCATGGATCCTCTTCAAAATCTTATTATCAATTCATTATTATAACAGAACTTATTTTTAAAAGACAATTCAGTATATATAGCACGTAATTTTGCATATCTCATACACTAGAATGGTCATCTTATTTTTTTAATATTTTTGTTGTAATAGATAAATAATTATTCTTTTTCTGAATTATAACCCTTTTCAAATTTGTTTTAATAAATTGTCCAATTTTTATTAAAACAAAAGTAATGAACAATCCAAATAACACATAAATAATAGCTAATTGTTTTTTAAGAACACAATAATAAATTTGCGTCCTATATCTCCCTACATCAAAAAAAACATTTCGAGAAATCTTGCCACTGATTTTCAATGCCACATAAGATAAAGAATTCATCACAAAATATCCAAACAAATGAAAGGACATAACCCATTTTGAATTCTTCCCAATAAAAATTAACGAATTAAATTTTTGAGGAATCTGTGCGATAAATTCTGAAATACGCAGCCAAAAGGCTATGCCAATAGTTCCTTCTATATAAAAGGCCAAGCCATGGAAGCGAAACCCATTTGTTATCCCCCAAAGTCCGGAATCAAGATCACTATGCAAAAGTACGATCATTATCCCTTGTATGAAAAATAATACAATAAAATATTTTGCATTGCTAATCTTTTGAAATATATTTTCATAATAAAGCCTATAAATATATCCCATTTCAAGGAAAATATCATCATTACAGAACGTAAATACACGATTATCCATTCTTCCGGATTTGTTTTCCGAGCAATCACTACACTTGTTATCCCGGCAACTAATGTAATGAATAATAAAATCAATTCACATTTTTTACTATTTATTCTAAAGAAGTTAGAAACAAGTTTACGCAGCAATACAAAAAATAATTCTGCAAAAAAATTGCAAATAAATACCATGTTGGTATAGAGAAATTAATTGGTTGGACTCTAATCCATGGATTTATTAACCATGTCTTCAACCATAAATTCTTTAAATTTTAACAGACTCTGCAATAAATAAAATGCGCCATTGACTAAATAAAAAGGCAGTATCACCGTCCGCAATTTCTTCAAAAAAAATTTACCCAAATGATCTTCCTGATTTTGATTATAAAAATACCCCGAAATAAAAATAAAAAGTGGCAGATGGTATGCATAATAAGGGAACCAACCATTTAACGTCATTAGCCCTTGTGATGAATCGCCCAAATGGCCAAGCATAACCGCCATGCGGAAAGCACACACATTTGATAATTTAATTTTTTCTTATTTAATGTAATAGAAATATTCTCTTCACTTTGCTCGATGAAATTCATCTAGGTTCTCCCTAATCGATATTATTGTCCTTTTATAATACAATTTTCTATATATATTGACACATAGAAAAGCCCTTTTACATTTTTTGTAAAAGGGCTCAATTGTTTTTCTAATCTATTTTACTTAAAAATTAGAGTAAGCTTTATTCATATCAATACTTCCAGACAATCCCGGCACACTTCCCTGGTCACTGTACTGCCAGATATCAATATGATTGCTATATTGTGGTTTCGATGAGCTATTCCACGAATACGGATACTGTGCATACCAAATTTTATAGTTTTTTATCATGCTGTAATCCAGATGGTTGTTCAACCAATTCTGATTTGCATAAATCATCGGCGTGTATCCCGCTTTTTTGACTTCTTCACAGAAGGCAATGGCGTTCTTCGACTGCTGTGTCTTACTCAGATAAGAAATTCGATCGTCTTCCAAATCAATACAGATCGGCATTTTTAAGCTTCTGCCATTAAGCAAACTAATTGCGTAGTCCGCTTCCTGACGGGCTTCATTTTCATCATCAGCATAGCTGTATACATATATGCCAAATGGCATTCCTGCTTCTGTCGCATTTTTGTAGTTATTATTAAATTGCTTATCCATCGCGCCATTTCCAGCATGTCCCCAGGCGATACGCAGCATTGCAAAGGAATAGCCAGCGTTTTTCGCTTTACGCCAATTGTCTGCGCTGATGTACCCCTGCCATTCGGATACGTCTATACCTAAACCGCCTGCATAAACTGCTGAGCTAAATTCTGAAGCTGAAGCTTTGCTAATATCAAACTGCTGAGCCGCCGTATTGTTACTCGTGTAAATCTGAAGTTTTGCATCGTCGCTGGTCGATGCGCCAACAACATCTAATGCATAACCTGTCGCGCATTCCGGTCTCAAAGCATAATGACTTCCGGATTTAACCAAAATCCATTTCTGCGCTTTGGTGCTATTCGATGTATAAGCTTGTACATACGCCTGTTTGCTTGCTCCACCAACAACATCGAGTGCTTTGGATTTGTCTCCGACATTGACGATTGTATAAGAAAGATCCGCATTTCGTTTAAAAATCCAGCCTTGATCAGTAGATGTTGACTTCGCATTTTGCGTAATGTAATTCCCATTAATCGTTAACGATTTGCCGCTCTTTGTATTGGTGATACGCGCCGTGACATTATCACCAATGTCTTCTGCTTGAATATACGAAGACGTATCGGTTACTTTCTGAATGGTAAATGCCTGAGCCTTTGTCCCATTAGATGTATAAAGCTGGGCTTTCGCACCTTCGGAAGAAGAACCATCTTTTATATCCAATACGCGATAAGTTGAAACAGCTGGTTTTAAATTGTAGGATGAACCGTTTTTTTCAATTGTCCATTTTTGCGCTTTTGTATTATTAGACTTATAGGTTTGAATGGCAGTTCCATTGACATCCCAAGCGCTAGTAACATCTAGAACTTTTCCCGATGCCAGATTTGTAACAGTGTAAGTACCATCTT
>Ga0256406_1002266_pt1 | contig 27817 bp, 30 predicted proteins | sample RumenRJG_03DNA_FD_185986 | JGI IMG/M metagenome (GOLD analysis project Ga0256406, IMG submission 185986) | Bovine rumen microbial communities from Lethbridge, Alberta, Canada - RJG_03 | ecosystem: Host-associated > Mammals > Digestive system > Stomach > Rumen | place: Canada: Alberta | collected...
CGCCACAAGCGAGATCAGCCAGTGGATCGACGATCTCAAGAACTCCATCGCCGCCGACATCTCGGCGGCCGCGGACAGCATCAAGAACGCGGTGGGCAGCCTCGGCACCAGCATCAAGAACTGGTGGAACGAGAAGAAGGAGTGGGTGGACAAAAACGCCGTGCAACCGTTCTCGTCCGAATCGGCCACGGAAAACTTCGGTGCCGCGGACGGCAGCGACAAGGGGTCAGGCGGAGGAGCCAACGAGAACTCGCTGGACGCGGCGATCCAGGAGGGCGCGGACTCCGCGCAGGACAGTTGGGAGGCCGCCGGCCGTTGCTTCGACAACCACGGCGGAGCCCAGGCGTTGGCCTGCGCCGCGGGCGACACCGTCGCCGCGGGCGGCAAGCAGATCGGCACGGGCGTGGTGGTGATCGGCGGCACGATCGACCAGGCCGCCAACGACGCCTGGTACCGGGTCACGCACCTGTGGTGACCGCCGGCACCATCGACCAGGCCGTCGCGCGGCGCCTGGCGCCGTGTCCCGCACCCATGGCTCCGGGCTTATATAACGTCCGTGCTCGCAAGGCGCATCCGTAAACGGCACGCGTCACCCGGCGTGCCGCCCCGCCGACCCGGGGCACGGCAAACCGCCCGCACCGGGTGACGCGGGCATAGAGAAAGGAGAGGAAGCATGGCACCACTCGCCATCCTCACGCACAGCGCGACCCTCGCGGACGGCGGCACGGGTCCGGCCAGCGTGAAACCGGACTACGGCTACTTCCCGTTCATGAACAAGCTCACCGAGATCGCGGGAGGCGTGACCGGCGTGGTCATCGTCGTGCTCGTGATCCTCGCGGTCGTGGGCGTCGCCCTCATCGTGGCCGGCAAACTGGGGTCCAGCAACATGGCCCAGCGCGTCGGCTGGGGCATGCTCGTCGTGTGCGTGGTCGCGTCCGCGGTCGCGGCGAACGCCGGCGGAATCATCCAGTGGGGCTCCAACCAGAAGCTCGTCGACGATTCCACGGCACAGGGCATCGCATCCATGGCGGGACTCCTCCTGCCATAACCCGCGCCACCGCCGGGCCCCTCCGCCCACGGGCGGGCGGGCCCGGCATCTCACGGCCCCCGCGGCCGGCATCAGGAAAGGACGAACGACATCATGCCGAGTTTGATTAACTGGATGACAGATCCCCTGGGAAGCGCATGCACGTGGGTCATCGAGAAGGCGTTCGACGGGTGGGGCAACTGCATGGGCCTCGTCCTCTCCAACGGGAGCATGACGGACGGCCTGTGGAACGCGACGGGCGACCTCGTCAACAAGGTCGCCGGAATGATGGCCGTCGTGTCCGTCGGCGCCGGCGCGATCGGCATCGTGCGCGGCATGATGAGCGGCAAGATCGGCGACGTCGTCAAGTCGTTCTTCCTGACCGTCATGTCCTGGCCGCTGACGGTCCTCCTCCTGTACTGCGCAAGCGCGCTCGTCACGTTCTCGGACAGCGTGTCCGGCAAGATAGTCAGCAGCGGAGGCACGGCCAACGGACTGGAGACCATCAAGGGCTTCCACTTCGACTCAAACATCGTCTCCCATCAGGTGGGCCTGGTCGGCGCGCTGCTCGTCGGACTGGCGATCGTGTTCGGCGAGATCGTGCTGAACATCACGATGGGCGCGCGCCTCCTGCTCCTTGTACTCGCGTTCGGCATGGCGCCCGCCGCGATCATGCTCGTCGGCTACGACCGGATGCGGGAAAACGTCATGCGCTGGCTGTCGTTCGTCGTGGGCCTGGCCCTGTTCAAGCCCGTCATCGCAATCATCATGTACGCGACGCAGGAGATCATGGTCGCCGCGCAGGAGGCGAACGCCGGCATCCTCGCGTATTTCGCCGCGATCGCCGGCATGCTCGTGTGCAGCTTCGCCCCATGGAAGATCATCAAGCACGTCACCCAGTTCGTGCCCGGCGCGTCCGGAATCACCGCGGTCGCCGGCGCCGGCCAGAGCGGGACCAACGCCGTGAAAAAGGGCGCGCAGGCGGTCGCCAGCGTCGCCATCGCCGCCGCGACGGGCGGCGCCGGCGCCGCGCTCCAGACCGGCGCCGGGCAGCTCGGACTGGGCAGCCAGGGACCCCAGGGACTCAACCCCTACGGCTATCCGAAGCCGGAGAGTCCTGACGGCGGACACGATTCGCAAGGCGGCGACTCCAAATCCCACGGCGGCCCGGACAACGGCCCCGGCACCGGCCCGAACAACGGCACCGGCGCGCCCACGACACCCGCCGCGCCGTCGAGCGTGGCCACGGCCGTCGCGGACGCGGGCCAGCCGAAGGAAGGCGGCATGAAATCCACCGCGGACACGGTCGCCGGCATGGCGGACGCGGCGAAGGCGGCCGCCGGCAGACTCGGCCCGCACGGCCCGTCCGAAGGCTCCGGCGACGGGAAGGCGGCGGACACGCAGCCCGTCATCCGCACGCCCGACAACACGCGCGACGCCAACGGCGGACAGCAGGCAGGCCCGCAGGCCGCGCAACCCGGCGCCCAGCCCGCGCAGGGCAGGGACGGGCGCGACGGAAAGGACGCGGCGCAGGCCGCGCAGCAGCAGGCGCCCGCACCGGGACAGCCCGTCATCCAGGTACACCAGCAGGAGCACGGCGGCGAGCAGACGGTCCACGTGGACGTCGACTCGACCGTGCACGTGGACGGCAACGGCAGGTAAGCCGGGAAAGGACCGACCATCATGGCCACGACAGACCAGACGCAGCGCGACGGCACGACCATGCCGAGCAGCACGTTCAGCCCCGTCAGCAACGCGGGCGTGCTCATGAACTGGGCGCCCCACCAGGTGCTCCTGGGCGGCCTCGCCCTCGCATGGATGATCCTGCCCCTGACGGTGGGCGCGGACCTCCTGTCCGTGCGCAACATCCCCGCCGTGATCGTGCTTCTCGTCAGCCTCGTCACCATCCACGGGCGCAGCCTGTGGCAGCTCGCCGCGATCCACCTCGGGTTCGCGGCGCGCAAGGCGACCGGGCAGACACGGTGGACGATGAGCCCCATGGCGCGCGACACGACCGTCGGCTACCTCGACCTGCCCGGGTCCACGGGCAAGCGCCTCAAGCCGATCGAACTGGTCGACACGAAGTTCGGGGGCGCCGCGTGGCTGTGGGACACGACGAGCGGGGAGGCGACCGCCATCCTCAGATGCAACGCGAAGCCCTTCACGTTCCGCAGCGCCAGGGAGCAGGCAGAACGCGGCACCGGGTGGAGCGACCTCATGCGCCAGGCGGTGGAACTGCCCGGCGTGACGCGCATCACCACGCAGGCCCGGTGCCTGCGCGTGCCCTACCCGCCGGACAAGCCCGCCCGAAGCGAATCATGGAGCGCCCGACAGCTGCGCGACATGGAGGACCGGGACATGCAGGACACGATGATGCACGACATGATCCTGACCGTCACCGTCCGCCAGGCGGACGTGGAGGCCGACGCGCGCAGGCGCGGCGGCGGCGCCGTGGGACTGGGACAGATCCTGAAGGACCGCGTCGTGTCGCTCGTCACGCTCGCCGTGAAGGCGGGCGCCGCGTGGGACGACATCACGTGGCTGAACTGCGGTCAGATCCGCGGCCTGTGCAAGACCCTGTCCAGCCCGGACGCGTGGACGCTGCTGGGCAAGCACTTCGAACTGCCCGACCACGTGCCGCTGAGCACGAGCTACATGGAGTATTCGGACCGCATCGAGGCGGACGCGGTGTGTGCGCGCACCCTGTGGATCGACCAGTGGCCCGCCGACCCGGTGACCGCAGGCTTCCTGCAGAGGCTCGTGATCCGCCCCGACATGCAGGTCATCCTCACGCAGACGTGGCGGCCCAAGGGCGAACACCAGGCGCGCAAGGCGCTTGACAACCGCGTCGCGGAACTCGAACGCATCAAGTCACGCAACGAGAGCATGGGCCGTAACGCGGACATGCGCGTGGAACGCGAACTCGAGGAGACCCGCTCGCGTCTCAAGGAACTCGCCGACCGGCACGTCGAGGTCGACTACCAGGGGTTCGTCACCATCATCTCCAACGACCGGCAGGCCCTGGACCGGGACACGCGCCGCCTGCGCACGGACATGGGCGGCACCCTGCATTTCGACAGCATGCGCGGCCAGCAGTGGGCCGGGTGGGTCGCCGCCCTGCCCCTGGGGCAGGCCGGACGCTGACACGCGGGGAAGGACACGGATCATGGGAATCCTGACACGACACGACAAGGACACGCAGGCCGCGCGCACACCGGTCCGGCCGGCGGGCACGCAGCTCGACCGGCCCACCGCCCCCCTGCCGTCCTACGTGGACGACGACCCGGACGGGGAGAAACCCCTGTCCCGCGGATCGTACGACGCGGTCACCGTCATGCCCCGGTTCGACGCGCGCACCCTCGCCCGCATGGACGCGCTCGGCCCCGAGGCGTGGGGCGCGCGCCGCGGACGGCGCGCCGACAACCAGATCCGACGCGAGCAGAAGGCCGCGCTGCGCCGTCTCGAGGACACGCGCACGGCACGCCGCAAGCAGGAGAAGCAGCGGCGCAGGAAGGCGGCGCCGGCCGCGTCGGGCGACGGACTGCCCGTGCACCGCTCCCTCATGACCCGCCTGGGACTGGGCTCCGGGTTCGCCGGCACCGACCGGCTGCGCGTGCCGTGGCACTCCACGAGCGTGGCGCGCGCCGGAATCCTCACCCCGTGGCTCGCTGCGGGCGGCGCGAGCCTGACCGGGCCCACGATCGGCATCGACTGGCTGACGGGCGGCCCGTTCCGGTTCGACGCGTGGGCCCCGTACCGGGCGCACATCACGACCAGCAGCAACATCCTGATCGTCGGCATGATGGGCTCGGGCAAATCCATGTGTTTGAAAACCCTCGCGGACCGTGAGATCGCGTGGGGCCGCAACATCATCATCGAGGGCGACCCGAAGGGCGAGTGGGCCGGTGTCGCGCGCAGCGCGGGCGGCAGCGTCGTCCGTGTCGGCGACGGCGAGTACCTCAACCCCCTCGACGTGGGCTCGGCCGGCGAGCACGCCGGCGACCTGGACGACACGGGCGAGTCCGTCGCGGACAGCATGCGCACGGACGCGCTCAAGGCCCTCGCGGCCGCCATACGTCCCGCCCGTCCCCTCGACATGGCCGAGCAGGCCGTCATCTCCGCCGCCGTGCGACGCCTGAGGGAGGATCCCGGCGACACGCCCGACGGGCAGCCCACCATCACCGGCCTCGTCACGCTCCTGACGGGCGACTGGCCGGCCCGGGCGACCATACGCGGCCTGAACCCGGAGCAGGCGAAGGCCGCGGCCGACAGCCTCGTGCTCATCTACAACACGCTGGTCGAGGGCCCGTTGCGCGGCGCGTTCGAAAAGACAAGCAGCGTGAGCATCCGGGCGGACAGTCCCATCATCGTGTTCGACACGGGAAGCGCGGGCGGCCAGGGAACGCAACGCAAGGCCGTGTTCACCGCGAGCATGGCCGCCGCGATCGACAGCCTGTGCCAGGCGCATGACGGGCGGTTCCGCATCGTCATCGCCGAGGAGGGCTGGGACGTGCTGCGCAACCCCGTCCTCGTGGACGGGTGGGACCGGCGCATGCGACTGAGCGGCGACCTGGGCGTGTCGAACATCATGCTCATGCACGAGCTGAGCGACCTCGAGCAGGCCGACGCGGACAGCGGCGAGAGAACGAAGATCGAGGGCATCCTCACGAAAAGCGCCACGACGATCATCTACCAGCAGTCCGCCGCGAGCCTGGGCGAGCTAAGGCGCCTCATCCCCGACCTGACGGACGACGAGGCGGACACCGTGTCCCGCCTGCCGCAGGGCGTGGGCCTGTGGCGCGTGGGCGGCACCCTCAGGCAGCTCGTGTACCCCATCGTGTCGCCCGGCGAATACGCGGTGTTCAACACCGACGCCGGCCGAAACGGCTGAAACGGCAACAAGGAGGGAAAAGCATCATGGCGTACGACTACACGGGGCACGTCACGCAGGACGTGCTCGACTGGATGAGGCTCAACGCGGGGCTCCTGCCCGGCATGCTCGCGGCGGGCGGCGGGCCCAGAGGCTTCGCCCGCGCGCTCGAGGACCGGATCCGCGAGGAAGGGTACGTGACCGGGCGCGCGGAGAACACGTACACATACGACCGGGTCGAGGCGCGCGCGTTCACGCGCGGCAACGACGCGCTCCTGCGCTCCGCGGTCCGGCAGGGCGTGACGACCGGCACGCACCTGAACTTCCTCGTCGCGGGCGCGGGCAACTGGGAGGCCGTGGACGTCATCTGCCGGGAAACGGTCCTGCACGACGCGGTCCTGCGCGCCCTGCGCACGCCCCAGGCGCGACACATCATCACGCTCGCCCGGCAGACGGCCGGACAGGCAGGCACCAAGGAAAGGACACGATCATGACGATCATCAAAGCATTCGACCGCCCCCAACGGAGGGACGAGCCCAGGGTCCTGTTCGACGAGCCCGGCAAAAGCGTCCGCCAGCTCGTCCAGGAGCACAAGAACCACCTCATCGGCGCAGACCTGCACGGGCAGGACCTGCACGGCCTCGACCTGACCGACGCGGACCTGCAAGGCGCCGACCTCCGGGATACGGACCTCACGGGCGCGAACCTGTTCGGCGCGGATCTGACCGGCGCGCACCTCGAGAACGCGGACATGTCCGGAGCATGCCTCAAGGGCGCGAAACTCGAGATGGCGAATCTGGCGGATGCGAGGCTCGCGAAGACGGACCTGTCGGGCGCGTGGCTTAACCGCTCCTGGCACGAAGGCACCCTGGAGCGGGCGTACCTCGCGGAAGCGAACCTGACCGGCGCGTACATGGAGAAAGCACGCCTCGCGGGCGCGAATCTCAAAGGCGCGCGCCTCGATGGCGCGTACCTCGCGTACTCGCGCCTCGTGAACGCCGACCTTACCGGCGCGAGTCTACGCGGGACGGTCCTGTTCCACGCGGACATGCGCCGCACGATCCTCGAACGCGCCAGCCTCAGGGGCGCGAACATGCGGTTCGCTCTCCTGACGGGCGCGCGCATGGCCGCCGCGGACATCACGGGCGCCACGTTCGCCACCCTGCGCGCCCTCGATGTCGCGCAGGACTGCGACTTCGATCCCGACGCCGTCGTGTCGGATGCCGAGGAGCCGCCCGCGGGCGGGAAGGAGGCGTGACATGACGTCGAGGACGCGTGGTTTCACGGGGCGTGACGCGGGCGCGTCGGACACCCTGCCCTTCAAGGAGCGCGTCACGGGCGCGTGGGAGAAGACGGAATCCCACGGCCTGTGGCTGTGGGTGCGGGAGCACACGCCCCTCGTCAGGGACGTGGCGTGCCCAGAGGGACGGTTCACGTCCCTCCTGGCGGTCCCGTTCGTCCTCGTGCTCCTGCCCTTCCTGCTGCTCGCCATCCTCACGCACAGCGGCCTGGTGGCGGTCATCGGCATCGCCCTGACGGTGCTGAGCGTGCCCCTGCTCATGGTGTTCTGGCTGTGCTACAGGGATTCCGACGCCAGGCAGAGGGACGACATGCGCACCCGCCAGGGCCTGATGAGCGCGCACGAGGCCGCGAAATCCATCAGCGCGCGCAGCGTGTCCGACGGGGCCGTGCACGCCATGCCCGCCACGTGGGACGCGTGGGTCCGGCAGGCCGGGAAGGGCCATCCCCTGCCGGCCCGGTGGATGGGCGTGAAGATCGGCAGCACGCACGGCCTGGGCGCGTGGCTGACGATGGAACAGCCCGTGTACGTGCTCGCCCCGCCCCGCCAGGGCAAGACGACCGGCTTCGTGATCCCGATCGTGCTGGAGGCGCCCGGCCCCGTGGTCGTCACGAGCTCCCGCAAGGACGTGCTCGACGCGACATGGGACCTCAAGACCCACGGGTGGACCGACCCGACCCGCCGGCAGCTCGACCCGGACGACGGCCGCGCCCCGTTGCACGGGCGTCCCGGCAAATGCTGGATCTTCGACCCGATGGGCATCGCCGCGGACGGCAGTCCCGACCCCAGCGACCCCGACCGGTACCTGCACAACATGAACTGGAATCCGATCGCGCATTGCGTCCGCCCCGAGAACGCGAGGTCGTCCGCGGAGGCGCTCGTCGGCACCGTGGGCCTGACGGGCGACAACAAGACGTGGGCGAACACGGCCGTGGACATCGTGCAGTCTCTTTTGTACGCGGCCGCGATCGACGGGCGCGGCCTGGCCGAGGTATACGCCTGGTCCCAGAACTCCGACAGCATGCAGGAGGCCGTGCGAATCCTGGAGAAGCACACGGAACTGTCGAACACGAGGGAATGGGCCGGCGCGGTCCGCCGTCTCAAGGCCGAGGACACGCGCCTGGTCGGCAGCAAGATGCTGGGCGTGTCCGGCGCGTTCAGCGCGCTGAGCCTGCCGCAGGTCCGCCGCAACCTCACACCCGACCCCAGCAAGCCCCTGTTCAGCATGGCCGACTTCGTGCGCAGCAACGACTGCGTCAACTTCCTGTGCCAGCTACGCCCGGTCTCCGGGCAGGCGTCCGCCAGCGCGGGCGCGTTCGTCGGCATGTTCCTCACCCAACTGCGTGACGAGATCCGCCGGCAGGCCGCGGCGCAGCCCGGCGGCCGCGTCGAACCGTACGTGACGCTGTGCCTCGACGAGTCCGACAACATCGAACCGTGGAACGACCTGCCCCAGGTGTACACGGCGGGTTCCGGCGAGGGAATCTGGCCCATCAGCTTCCACCAGTCGCGTGACGCGGCGCGCGCCACGTACGACAAGGGCGAGGCGCAGATGTGGGAGTCGAGCCAGAAGATCATCCTCGGCGGCCTGAGCGTGAAGGACGAGCTTGACGAGATCAGCACCATCTGCGGGCAGCGGCGCGTGCACGTGAGCGACACGAGCTACAACCCCGGGTCCGGCGGCCTCATCCCCAGCATGGTCGGGTCCTTCTCCGACCGCACCGAGACGCGCGCCGTGCTCGACCCGGCCGACATCACCCACCTGCCCAAGGGCATGGCCCTGCTCATCGCGGCACAGCACAAGCCCGCCATCGTGGAGACCCGCGCATGGTACGCGCGCGCCTACAAGAAGAACGAGGAGACATCATGAAACGATTCCAGCGGTTCCGCCTGCCGCCCGTGGAGCGCACCGGGCCCGTGCCCAGGCCCCGCGACATCGCCGCATGGGTCAAGGAGCACCGGCGTCTCGTCCTGACGCTCGTGGCCGCCACCCTCGTCGTCTGGCTCGCGTGGGCCGCCATCGGACATGCGACGGGCACCACGGGCGCCCCGTCCCAACCCGCGGCCTCCCCGTCCGCGACGGCCGCCCCGTCCCGGTCCGCGACCGGGCAGGCCGCGGCCCGGGTGACGGCCGCGCAGGCGCAGGCCGAAGCCGACCGCGCCGCCACCGACCGGGACGCGCTCCTGGCGAGCACGCCCGGCGGCGGCACCACCACCGTCTCGCAGCTCGTCGAATACGCGCGCACCGGGTCGGACGCCACCCTCAACATGGACGAGACGAACCTCGACCGGCAGATCCGCCTCGCGCAATCCACGGACGACGAGCACGCGGCGCAGGCCGTCGCGGACCTCCAGGCGGCCGAGACCGAGTGGCGGTCCACCGTCATCCAGGACGCGGAATACACGCTGTCCGTCACGGCCATGCGACTGGTCGAGCTCGCGTCAAGCACCACGCAGGGCATGGACCGGGACGGGACCGGCACATGGCCCCAGGTGTGCTCCGACCTGCACGGCATCGACGAGGACAGCCTGCCCCAGGGGCAATCCGGCACAACCGGATACCTCGACACCCTCGCCCGGTGGAACACGGACACGCAGGACGACGTCCAGCAGTGCGTCGCGCAGATGACGCCCGAACAGCTCGCGACCATCGACCAGACGGGCGGCACCACCGACCCGTCATCCACCACGGACGCGTCATAGGAAGGAACACCATCATGGCAATCATCACCACAAGGACCGGCGAAACCATCGCCGACGACAAAGACATGACCCTCCGCCACCTTGCCGAAACCAACCGGTCGCGCCTCGCCAACGCGAACCTCAGGGGCGCCGATCTCAGGGGTGCGAGCCTGTGGGACGCGGACCTTCGCGGGGCGGACCTGTCGGGAGCGCTCCTCGACGGCGCGTGGCTCGACTTCGCCGACATGACCCGCGCCACCCTGCGGGGCGCGAGCATGAGGGACGCGACACCCGCCGGCGCCAGCCTCCGTGACGCCGACCTGACCGATGTGGACCTCCGGGACGCCGACCTGACCGGCGCGAACCTCGACAGCGCGACGCTCACGGGCGCGCTCCTGGACGGGGCGGACATGACCGACGCCATCCTCGACGGCCCCATCCTCGACGCCGCCGGCCCCATCGGGCCCGACACGCCGTGGCAGGCCCCCGGCATCGGCATGTGACGGCCGCCCCGCCGCGACTAATATAACGCCTCCTTCCGGGCCCCGCACAAAGACGTGTAAGGACATTCCGGCCGAAAAGGAGGACGACCATGGCGGTCATCAAGGACATCCACGGCACCATCATCGCCGACGGGGCACAGGCCTGGGGGCCCGAGGGCATGCGGACGGTCACGCCCGTCCCGCTCGGCGAACTCGCGCAATCCCACAGGCACTCCCTCGCGCAGGCCGACCTGCGGTGGGCGAACCTCAGGGGCCTCGACCTCAAAGGCGCGGACCTGCGGGGCGCCGACCTGACGGGCGCCGATCTCAGGGACACGAATCTGACGGGAGCGGATCTCGCCGGCGCGCGCCTCGACCAGTGCCTGCTCGACGGTGCGCGGCTGAACAAGGCATGGCTGCGGGGAGCCACCCTCACCCATGCCAGCGCGCGCGACACGCAGTTCGAAAACGCCAACCTCTCGCACACGACCGGCCACGGCATCCGCCTTGCCAAGGCGGACATGTACCAGGCCGACCTGACGGGCGCCCACCTCGAGGACGCGGACCTCACGGATGCGAATCTCATGGACGCCACGCTCGAGGGCGCGGACCTGACCGGCGCGGACCTGCGCGGGACGGACCTCACCGTCGCCCACATGCGCCATGCCACGCTCCGCGGGGTCTCCGCCCGCGGCGCACGCCTCACCGGCGCCGACCTGCACGGCCTCAGGAACATGAACTGGACCGGCGTCATCGTCGACTCCCGCACCGCGCTCCAGGTGAACGAGCCCCTCAGGAAACTCCTCAACATCGAGGACGACGACGTGGCCGCACCGGCCGCGGACGCCGAAAACACAGACGACACGGAAGACAACCGTTAGAGAAAGGACACTCACCATGGCATACGACTACCTGCAGGCCGTCCGCGACGACATCGCGCAGGAGGCCGAAGACGACGCCGACAGGGTCATCGAGATGTACCGGGACACGGAAGGCGGCCCCCGTTTCGAAGACGACCTCACGGACTGGCTCAGGGACACGGACATCACCGGCAACCTCAGCGGCAGCCACACGTTCAACAGCTACGAGTCGCAGCAATACGTCAACGACAACATGGACCTGCTCCACGAGGCGATCGATGACGACTACGTGAGCGAGGAAACCGTCGGCCGCTGGTTCCTCGACGGGAACTGGGAGGCCATGGACGTCACGATCCGCGAATACGTCCTGCCCCAGGCCGTCCACGAATGGACCGTGGACGGGGGCCTTGAGGACCTCCTCGAGGACCACGCGCCGCAGACACCGGATGCCGCCGGACCCGCGGCACACGGCGCGGACATGCAGGGCGCGGGCATCTAGGCGATACATCGTCACAAGGAAAAAGGACACTCCCATGGCATACGACTACTTGGAGGCGGTCCGCGACGATCTCGCGCTGATCGCCAAGGACAACGCCGACGACTTCATCGGAATGTACGACGCGGCGCAGGACGGCGCGGACTTCGAATCCCGCGTCATCGAATGGCTCTACGCCTCGCACAGCGACATCACCGGCGCCGAATCCGGCGGATACACCTACTCCACGCCGGACTTCACGTGGGGCACGGAGGACGCGAAGGACGCGGTCCTGTCCAACCTCGACCTCCTCGACGACGCCGTCGACTCCGGCCTGGCCACGACGGACGACATCGGCCTGTGGCTCCTCGACCAGCGCTGGGAGGAGATGGACAGCGCAATCCGCGTGGACATCCTGCCCCAGGCCGTCCACGAATGGACCGTGGACGGGGGCCTCCGGCAGATCCTCGACAGCGACACGCCCTCCGCCGCACCCACGGCACCCACCGCCGCAGCGGACACGCCGGGCGCAGGCATCTAAACAACCCGGGGAAAGGAAAAGAACCATCATGGCAGTCCTCAGGCGCACGAACGGCGTAACCATCGCCCAGGATCCGGACAAAACCATCCGCCAGCTCGTCATGGAACACAAGGACGACCTCAGGGGCGCGGACCTGCACGGCCTCGACCTGACCGGCGCGGACTTGCACGGTCTCAACCTGACCGGAGGCGACCTCACGCGCGCCAACCTCCGGGACGCGAACCTCACGGACACGAACCTCGACGGCGCGTGCCTGTGGCACGCGGGCATTGTGAACGCGACCCTCGACTTCGCGAACCTCATCGTCGCAGACCTCCGGGGCGCGGACATGCGGGGCACGGACATGCGGAGCGCGGTCCTCGATGGCGCGAACCTCGCGCGGGCGAACCTTCGCGGAGCGGACCTCTGGCACGCGGCCATGTACGGCGCGAACCTCACGAAGGCGACCCTCACAGGTGCGAACCTCACGGGCGCGTACCTCGAGCGCGCGAACCTGTCGGGCGCGGACCTCACGAACGTGAACCTCGCGGACGCGTGGCTCAAGGGCACGGACCTCGCAAGCGCGAACCTCAACAACGCGACGCTCCAGGGCGCGAACCTCGACAGCGCGAACCTCACGAACGCGACACTGCCATCCGCCGCACCCACGGCACCCACCGCCACAACGGACACGCCGGGCGCAGGCATCTAGACAACCCCGGGGAAAGGAAAGGACACGATCATGGCAATTCTCAAGCGCACGAACGGCGAGATCATCGCCCAGGACGACGGCAAGACCATCCGCCAGCTCGTCATGGAACACAAGGACGACCTCTGGCGAGCCGACCTGCACGGGCAGGATTTGCACGGCCTCGACCTGACCGGAGGCGACCTCACGCGGGCCGACCTCCGGGACACGAACCTTACGAACGCGAACCTCATGCTCGCGTGGCTCGCCCGCGCGGACCTCAAGGGCGCGATCCTCGAGGGCGCGGACATGCGAAGCGCGAACCTCCGCGACGCCGGCGCGACGGACGCGTCCTTCCGCGGCACGCGCCTCGACGACGCGGATCTCAGCTTCGCAAACCTCGAGCACGCCGACATGACCCGCGTGAACCTCAATGGCGCGCGGATGGAAGCCGCGGTCCTCGCGGGCGCAATCCTCAACAACGCGAACCTCACGGACGCGGACATCAGCGGAGCGGACCTCAGCGACGCGAATCTGGCAGGAGCCGACGTCGAAGACACGGATCTGACCGACTCGGTCCTCACGAACGCGACCCTTCGCGGCGCGAACCTCGACGGCGCGGATCTGACGGGGGCCGACCTGACGGACTGCGACCTGACGGGCGTGGACATCACGGGAGCCGACCTCGACGACGCGACACTGCCTGCGCCGGCCCCGGCGACGCCGGACACGCCAGGCACCGGCATCTAGACAGTCATCGGCCCAGCTTCCGACCAACTCGACCGGAAGCAGGCCGCCCAAGGAAAGGAGAGAGCATCGTGGCGACCATCAAAGACAAGAACGGCAAGGTGCTGTTTGACGACCCCGGCAAAGACATCCGCCAGCTTATCGCGGCACAGCACAACAAGCACAAGGTCCATCTCGCGAACGCGGACTTGCGGGGCGCCGACCTGCACGGCCTCAACCTGATCGGAGACGACCTGCGGTGGGCCGACCTGCGTGGCGCGGACCTCACGCGCGCGAACCTCACGAACGCGACCCTCGCGGGCGTGCGCCTCGACGACGCCAACCTGCAGTGGGCGGACCTCACGGGCGCGAACCTCAACGACGCGCACCTCGACGGCGCGCACCTGTGGGATGCGAACCTCACGGACGCGAACTTCACACGCGCGAACCTCACGGACGCGGACCTCGAGGGAGCCATCCTCGACGGCGCGACACTGCCCTCTGCCGCACCCACGGCACCCACCGCCGCAGCGGACACGCCGGGCGCGGGCATTTAGGCAGTCATCGGCCCAGCTTCCGACCAACTTGACCGGAAGCAGGCCGCCCAAGGAAAGGAGAGGGAATCATGGCAGTCATCAGGAACCGGGACGGCATGGTGATGTACGAGGAGCCGGACAAGGACATCCGCCAGCTCGTCGTGGAACACAAGGCCCATCTCGCGAACGCGGACTTGCGGGGCGCCGACCTCTCGGGTGCGAACCTGGCAGACGCGAACCTCTCGTTCGCGAACCTCTCGTTCGCGAACCTCACGGACGCGAGCCTCAGCCGCGCGAATCTCGAAGGCGCGGACCTCAATTACGCGACTCTCCGTAGCGCGAACCTCGAAAGAGCGTACCTCGTGGACGCGCGGCTCGTGGACGCGAACCTCTCGCTCGCAAACCTCACGCTCGCAGACATCATGGGCGCGGACTTCGGGATAGCCGACCTCCGGGGCGTGTCCCTCGAAGGCGCGAGCCTCAATGAGGCGAATCTCACGAGCACGGACATGCGGAACGCGAACCTCACGAACGCCGACCTCACGGGCGTGCGCCTCGAGGAAGCGAATCTCGCGGGCGCGGACATGCGTGACGCGCTCCTCGAAGACGCGACCCTCTGGGACGCGAATCTCGCGGGCGCGGACATGCGTGACGCGACCCTCACATGCGCAGACCTGTCGGGCGCGACCCTTAAGGGCGTGAATCTCACGGGCGCGACGCTTGACGGCGCGGTCCTCACGGACGCGGACATCGAGGGTGCGAACCTCGACGGCGCGAAACTCACGTACGCGACACTTCCCGCGCCCATCCCGCACGCCGACGCGCCCGCCTCGGAGACGCCTGCGGCCGGCACCGACACGCCGGGAATCGGCATCTGACACCAAACCCGCTCCCGACCCCAAGCCGGGAGCGGTTCCCCTCCAAGGGAAGGACGCAATTATGGCAGTCATCAGGAACCGGAACGGCGAGATCATCGCCCAGGACGACGGCGCGGACATCCGCCAGCTCGTCGTGGAACACAAGGACAACCTCGCATACGCGGACCTGTCGAACCTCGACCTCAGGGGCCTCGACATGACCGGAGGCGACCTCACGTGGGCCGACCTGTCGGACACGAATCTCGAAGGCGCGGACCTCACGTACGCGGACATGCGAAGCGCGAACCTCGAGGGCGCGGACCTGCACGACGCGAAACTCCGGCACGCGTGGCTCAGGAGCGCGGGGCTCGCCCGCGCGAACATGCGAAGCGCGAACCTGTGGTGCGCGAACCTCACGGGCGCGCACCTCACGCGCGCGAACCTCACGCGCGCGCTCCTCGACAACGCGAACATGCGAAGCGCGAACCTCACGCGCGCGCTCCTCGAGAACGCGAACATGCGAAGCGCGAACCTCACGCGCGCGCTCCTCACGGACGCGGACCTCACGGGCGCGCACCTGTTCGGCGCGGACCTCGAGAACGCGAACCTCAACGACGCGCACCTCGACGGCTCGCACCTGCGGTATGCGAACCTTCATCAAGCGCTCCTCGATGGCGCGAATCTTCGGGGCGCATTCCTCGAGGGCGCATTCCTCGAGGGCGCGTACCTGTCGGACGCGGTCCTCGCGGGCGCGGACCTCGCGGGCGCGAAACTCCGGCACGCGTGGCTCAGGAGCGCGAACCTCACGGACGCGGACATCGATGGCGCGGACCTTGAAGGCGCGCGCCTCGACGACGCGTACACGGTCGACGATGACGGCAACCGCGTCGCCGTGACAGCAGCCGATCTCGAGGGCGCGTTCCTCGCGGGCGCGACCCTGCCCGCGCCCGCCTCGGAGACGCCTGCGGCCGGCACCAGCACGCCGGGAATCGGCATCTGACACCAAACCCGCTCCCGACCCCAAGCCGGGGGCGGTTCCCCTCCAAGGAAAGAAGAGAGCATCATGGCGACCATTAGGAACCTTGACGGCGAAGTGCTGTTCGACAACCCCGACAAGACCGTGGGGCAACTCGTCGAACAGGCCGCCGCAGCGACACGCCTGTGGTGGGAGCACAACCCGGGCTACACGTGGACGGACGCGACGCAGGACGGCATCCGGCCAAACCATCTCCTCGACCACGCGGATCTCAGGGGCGCCGACCTGCACGGCCTCGACCTGCGGTACGCGCCCCTGCGCGATGCCGATCTGACCGGCGCGGATTTCACGGGATCCGACCTGCAGCATGCGGATCTGTCCGGCGCCCATCTGTCGTACGCACGATTCGCCTCCCCATACGCACCGCTCACGGCCGCGGATCTCCGGGGAGCGTGGATGCCCGGGGCTGATTTCACGGCCGCCGCCATGCCCTTCGTCGACCTGACGGACGCGGACATACAGGATTGCCTCATGAACGGAGCCAACCTGCACGACGCCGTGCTCGATCGGGCGAATTGCGCGGGAACGATCTTCACCAACGCGATTCTCGACAACAGTCATTGGAGAGAAGCGACCATGAGCTCCGAATACTCCGCGGGAGCGGATTTCACGGGTGCCTCTCTCCGCAAAGCAGTCATGACCGACGCGGACCTGAGCTATTCGAATTTCGCGGGTGCGATTTTCACAGATGCCGTCATGACCGACGCGGACCTGAGTCACTCGTATCTCGCAGACGCGCAACTCACCGGAGCCAATCTGGCACATGCGTGCCTCACCGACTCGATACTCGTTAACGCCGTTCTGACCGATGTCGGCCTGCGCGGCGCGGTCATGAGAGATGTGGATGGCGGCGACGTGACCCTTGCGGGTGCCGACCTTACCGACGCACGCCTCGACCGGACGAATCTGACGGGAGCCGACCTCACGGGAGCGGACCTGTCCGGCGCAACCCTGAGGGACGTCGATCTCACCGGCGCCGATCTCGACGGCGCGGATCTCGGGGACATGGACCCGCCGTCAGCCATGGGGGCCGGCGGCGTCACGGGCGAATCCATCGGCCTGTGACAAAACAAACAACCACAAGCAATCACCAGAAAGGAATACATCATGGCAACGAAAACAAGCCTGCATAACGCGAATCTCACCGGGACCGACCTGTCGGACGTGGACCTGTCGGGGGCCCACCTGACGGGCGTGGACCTGTCGTATGCGGATCTGCGGGACGCGTGTCGCAGGGACGCGTGTCTCGACGGCGCGGACCCGGAGGAGACGGTCGGCCCGCGGGATGAAGCCGGGATCTAGGGCCCCGGGAAAGAAACGAAGGAAAGGAAGAGCGATGAAGAAAATCACCGTGGATTACACGCCGGCCGTGTCGTACAGAGTGGACCTGCTCGTCGAGGACGAGCAGGCCGAGGACTTCGACCCGTACGAGTGGCGGGAGGAGATCGAGACGGCCATCGAGGAAGGCGACTGCCGGTATTACGACGCGGGCGACACGCAGATCGACGTTGCCGGTGTCGAGGACGTGCCCGGCCCGGACCGTTCCGAGCCCGGCATGCAGGCGCATGCCGCGGGCCCGGACGCGGTCCCGGGAATCTGACGGAAGGGAGAGAGGCATCATGACGACGATCAAGGACAAGGACGGCAACGTCCTCGCGAAGGGCACGGGCTCCGTGCGTGATGTCGCGCAGGCGCAGCGCATCCGTCTCGAGGGAGCGGACTTGCAGGGGCAGGACCTGCACGCCGCTGACCTGTCCGGCGCGCGCCTGTTCGACGCGGATATGACGGGTGCGGACGCACGGTACGCGGATATGACGGAGGCGGACATGCGTGGCGCGGTCCTCTCGCATGCGGATCTCGCGGGCGCGCGCCTGCACCGTGCGGAACTGACGAACGCGGATCTCGTGGGAAGCGACCTGACGGACGCTGACATGACCCGCGCCTTCCTCGAGGGGGTGAACCTCGAGGGCGTGGACCTGCACGGCACCGACCTCAGGGGCGCGCGCCTGCGGTTTGCGAACCTGCGTCACGCGAATCTCAGGGGCGTGGACCTCCGGGACGTGGACCTTGTGGGCGTGGACCTGTCGTATGCGGATCTGACGGGCGCCATCCTCGCGGGAGCGAACCTCGGTCGCGTGACGATGCACCAGGTCAATCTGGATGGCATGGACCTGACCGGCACCGACCTGACCGGAGCGGACCTCCGCGCGGCAAGCATGAGGGGCACGGTCCTGAGCGCGGCCAGGATGTGCGGTGCGGACATGTCCAACGCGGATCTGACGGGGGCCGACCTGACACGCGCGGATTTGCGTGGGGCGGTCATGGGCGTTCCGGAACTGGGGGGCGGTCCGGACATGACGGGATGCAACCTCACGGGCGTGCGCTTGGACGAGACGATGATACTGGACACTCATTTCGACAAGGCGATCCTCAGGGACGCGGTCCTCGACCGCAGCAGCATCCACCTCAGCTCGTTCCAGGACGCCGACATGACCGGCGTCCGGATCCGGGACGCGAAAATCGGTGGCACGGACATGCGCGACACCATCCTGCGCGACTCGGATCTGACCGACACGGAATTCAATGTCGGTTTCGACGGGGTGGACCTCGAGGGAGCGGACATGACCGGCGTCTACCTCGTTCATCCAGACGACCTCGCCGGGGCGACCGGCACGCCCATCCTCGCCGGCGCGACATGCGCTGGCGGCGGGCCGGTCCTGCCGCCGCCCGACGCGGCCACGCCGGGCATGAAATCCCCGGCAGGCCCGGACGCGCCGGGCATGGGAATCTAAAGGAAAGGGACCATCATGGCAATCATCAGGAACACCGACGGCGAGATCATCGCCCAGGACGACGGGAAGGACATCCGCCAGCTCCTCGAGGAGAACCGTGGCAGGCTTGACCGCGCGTGGCTGCGCATGCAGGACCTGCAAGGCCTGGACCTGTCGGGCGCGTGTCTTGAAAACGCGGATCTGGCGGGAAGCGACCTGACGGGTTGCAATCTCGCGGGCGCCACCCTCCGCGGATCGGATCTGACGGGAGCGATTCTCAGGCGCGCGGACCTGACGGACTGTGACCTGACGTACGCGGACGGTCCCGGCGTGGACTTCCGGGACGCGGATTTGACCGGCGCGGCCGTGAACGAAGCGCGTCTGCCCCGTGCAGATCTCAGGGGCGTGACCGTGGCCGGCGCGGAGATCGTCTCCACCGACCTCAGGGATGCCACGCTCGACGGGTGCGACCTGGACCAGGCCGTCACGTACGACTGCATCATCGATGACGCGCCCACGCCCCGCCCCGCGGGGGAGACACCCGGCCCGGGCGTGGCCGGCCCGGGCATGTAAGGGGGCCGGCATGGCAAAGACAACCGACTCCCCGTGGGAGCAGCCGACCGGCATCCGCCGCATCGCGTCGGATGTCCGGAGTCTCCTGCACGGCGTGGATCTGCACGGGGTGGACCTGCACGGCACCGATCTCAGGGGCTCGAACCTGCGCAAGGCCAACCTGCTCTCCGCGAGCCTCGAGGGCACGCGCCTGGACGGCGTAAACCTTGCCAAGGCCGATCTGAGCGGCTGCCGTGTCACGGCCGCGTCCCTGCGGGGCGTATGCCTGCGGGGCGCGCGTCTCTTCCTCACGCCCATGGGATACTCCGACCTGACCGGCGCGGACCTCCGTGACGCCGACATGACGCGCGCGAACCTGTACCACACGTGCCTCCGGGACGCCGACATGCGCGGCGTCCTCATCACCGACGCGGTCCTGCGGCGCGCGAACCTGTCGGGCGCGGACCTTCGGGGCGCGACCATCACCAACTCCCATGCCAAGGGCGCGAGCTTCGCCCGCGCGGACATGTCCGGCGCACGCCTGCGGGGATGCATGCTCGACGGCGCGACCATGGCGGGCGCATGCCTCCGGCAGGCCACCCTCACTGACATGTACCTCGTCGGCGTGGACCTTGTGGGCGCGGACCTACGTGGCGCGGACCTCCGGGGAGCGTACCTGCGGGACGCCGACCTGACGGACGCGGATCTCAGGGACGCGGATCTGACGGGAGCGGACCTGCGTGGCGCGGACCTCCGGGGCATCGACACGACGGGCGCGCTCCTCGACAACGCGATCCTGCTCGAAGACGACCTGGCGGACCTCGTGTGCACGGGCGGCGACCTGGACGGCATCCGCCTCGACCGGACGCAAACCGGCACCGACACCCCCTCCCCCGGCATCTGACCGGACGGCGTGAACGGAATCCAGAAAGAGAAAGGACCATCATGGCAAAGCAAAAGACAACCCGCGCGCGCAGGCACCTCCTGCGCGACATGTTCCAGAAGGCGGTTGACGAACTCGACCTGTCCATGGCCATCCTCAAGGGCGGCAATTTCGAAGGCTCGAACCTGAGCGGCCGCGACCTGCACCGTGGGAACTTCGACCATGCGAATTTCAAGGACGCCAACCTCACACGATCGGATTTGCACGGGACGAAACTCACCGACGCGCATCTTGACAACGCCACCCTCGAATCCGCCGACATGCATGGCGCGGACATGACACGCGCCGACCTGCACGACGCCCATCTCGCGAACGCGGACTTGCGGGGCGCACTGCTTCAATCCGCCAACCTCGCGAACTGCATCGGGCCCGCCGCGAACCTGCGGGACGCGATCCTCACCCAGGCGTCCCTCCGGAACGCGGGCCTCGGCGGATCGAACCTCGAACACGCGTTCCTCGGCGGCACGGACATGACCGGGACGGATCTGAGTTACTCGTTCCTTAGGAACGCGAGCCTGAGCCATGCGGTCGCGCAGTTCGCCAACCTGCACGGCGCGGATCTGACCGGCTCTGCGATCATGCACAGCGACCTTCACGCCGCCAACCTCCCCTGGGCCCATCTGTCCGGCGCGCAGATCGACGACACCGCCATGACCAACGCCGACCTCGACCACGCCGATCTTGCGGGCGCGTCCATCACCCGATGCGACATGACCGGAGCCAGTCTGGTCTCCGCGAACCTCGACGGCGCGACGATAAGCCATGCGGTCCTGCGCGGCGCGAATATGACCCATATATCGCTCAAGGGCACGCGCCTCCAGGATGTGGGGATGAGCGGCGCCATGCTGCAAGCAATCGACATGACCAACGTCGCGTGCACGTCATGCGACCTTCATGGCGCGCTCATGTCGGGCGCAACCCTGTCAAACGCCACGATCGCCGGATCGAACCTCCGGGGAGCCGGCCTCCAGCGGGCCGACCTGTCGAACGCGACCATCGGCGCCGGACAGATGTACGACACGCAGACCGGCCAGCCGTACATGGCTCCCACCGACCTGTCGGGCTGCGACCTGTCGGGCGCGAACCTGCGCGGCGCACGCATCCTGCCGGGCACGATCCTTAACGGCACCGACATGTCCGGCGCGGATCTGCGCGGAGCCGATCTCCGTGGCGTGGATCTCAGGGGCGTGAACCTGAGGGGTGCGGACCTCCGGGGGGCGGACCTCACGGGAGCGATCCTGCCCGACGACGCGTCCCTCATGTGGGATGTGAAGACCGCAGGCGCCACCCTCCCCGCCATGCAGACCACGGACCCCATCGGACTGGACCCGGACGCGTACGACGCGCCCACCACCGGCGACGCTTACCCCGCCGCGCCGGACCCGCAGGCATGGCCCACCATGCCCGACACGACCCAGCAACCGCAGGCACCGGCCGTCACCGCCACGGCCACCGCATCCATCGCCTGACGGCAGACACGAAAGGAATACCAAAATGGCAGTCATCAAAACCACCGACGGCGAAACCATCGCCCAGGACGCCAGCAAGAGCGTGAGCGACCTCGTGGCGGAACACCAGGACAACCTCATCGGCGCAGACCTCACGGGCGCGGACCTGCACGGCCTCGACCTCCAGGGCGCGGACCTGTATCGCGCGGTCCTCGCGGGCGCCGACCTGCACGACGCGAAACTCGGCCAAGCCAACCTGAGCGCGTCGGACCTGCAGGATACGAACCTCGAGGGCGCGGACATGACCCGCGCCGGACTGATCGGCGCGTGGCTCAACGGTGCGAATCTCACGGGCGCGACGCTTGACGGGGCGAACATGCAGGCCACGGACCTGACGGACGCCACCATGGACGGCGCGACCATGCGGGGTGTGAACCTCGACGACGCGTACACGCTCGACGATGACGGCAACCGCGTCGCCGTGACCGCCGCCGATCTCAAGGGGGCGGACCTCGAGGGCGTGAGCTTCGAACCCGACTACTGGAAGCCCGGCGCCCTGCCCACGGCCGGCGCGCCCGGCGCGGGCGCCTGACACCGGGAAGGAAGGAACCGTCATGGCGATCATCAAGGACAGGAACGGCACCGTGCTGTTCGATGACCCCGGCAAGAGCGTCCGCCAGCTCGTCCAGGAACACAAGCGGCCCATGCCCTCGGGGGGCGGCGGTTTCCTCGTCCCCCTCGGGAACGCCGATCTAGAGGGCGCGGACTTGCACGGACTGGACTTGAGCGGCGCATGGCTCGTCGGGACGGACCTGACCCGCGCAAACCTGTCGGGCTGCGACCTGTCGGGCGCGGATCTCACGGATGCGGTCCTCGCGGGCGCCGACTTGAGCGAGGCGATCGGCGGGGAGGACACGCGCCTTGATGGGGCCGACATGCACGCGGCGACGCTCGACCATGCGGATCTGTCCGGCGCTCACATGGAGGGCGTGCGCCTCGACGGGGCGATCACATCCGGCCTTGCCCTGGCGGGAGCCCAGCTGACGTACTCCACGATGTACGGCGCCATGCTCGACGGCGCGCTCCTCGACGGGGCGAGCCTCCAGTTCGCGGCCCTGACGGGCGCGAGTCTGTCATGCGCCAGCCTCCACGCGTTCATGGAGGGCGCCGTCCTCGCGTACACGGACCTGTCGGACGCAGACCTCGACGGCGCGTTCCTGCGCGGGGCCGACCTGACCGGCTCGGACCTCACGCGCGCCACCCTCCGGAACGCGGACATGCGCCCCCTGCGCGTTGGCGACGGCACGCGACGCGTCGGCCTCTCCCACGCACTCCTCGACGGCGCAAATCTGTCCGGCGCGGACTTGACCGGCGCGATCCTCGACCAGACATCGTTGCGTGGCGCGGACACGACCGGCGTCACGCTCACGGACGCAACACCCGCCGACATGGCCGCGCTCCTCACAGAACCGGCCCCGGAACCACCGGCATCCCCCGGCGGACGGTGGATCCAACCCACACTCGGAATCTGACACAGGGAAAGGAATCATCATGGCTATCCTCAAGCGCATGGACGGCGAGATCATCGCCCAAGACCCGGACAAGGACATCCGCCAGCTCATCATGGAGAACAAGGACAACCTCGAGTATGCGGATCTGCGGGGCGCGGATTTGTCGGGCCTCGACCTGTCCGGCGCGTACATGCCCTACGCGTGGCTCGAACACGCCGACCTCCATGGAACAATCCTGTCAGGCGCACACCTCTCCAAAGCGCACATGGAGGGCGTGCGCCTCGACGGCGCCAACCTGAGCGCAGCGGACCTGTTCTGGGCCGATCTCCGGTATGCCGACATGCGCAGCGTAGACGCAAATGAGGTCGGTCTCTTTGATACGACCCTCCAAGGCTGCGACTTGTCCGGCGCCAACCTCGAGGGCGCGGACCTCGACATGGCAGATATCAGGGACGCATGGCTGAACGGCGCCAATTTGCAGGACGCCACCTTGCACGATGCCGACCTCCAGTTCGCGGATCTCACGGACGCCGTTTTCGACACGGACACGGAAAACCTGGGATTCTGGTGCGCGCAACTGGCCGACGCATACGCCGTTCGCGATGGCCAGCCCCGGTATTTCCGCGACCTCTACCCTCGCGAAATCATGATCCGTGAGGAAGTGAACGAGGAGGTGCAACGCATGAAAGAAGAGTTCACACCGTGGGAAGCCATGGACCTGTCCTATTAGTATTCGCAACCCCCGGTGCCGCAACCTGCCGACGCGGACGCGCCTGGCATGGGCATCTGACACACGAGAGAGAAGGGACACGATCGTGGCCATCATCACCACAAGGGACGGCGAAACCATCGCCCAAGACCCGGACAAGGACATCCGCCAGCTCATCATGGAGAACAAGGGCAACCTCGCGTACGCGGACCTGCGGGGCCTCGACCTGCACGGCCTCGACCTGGCGGGCGCGTGTCTCGCCGGGGCCGATCTGTCCGGATCCGACCTGTCGGGCGCGATCATGACGGGCGCCGACATGCGCGGAGCCAGGTGTTGCGGAACCCTCCTCGAGGGCGCGGACATGACCCGCGCGCGTCTTGGAGACAGCGACCTGACATACGCGCACGCCGCCCGTGCCACGCTCACGGACGCCGACCTGTCGGGCACGGACATGTATGGGGCGGATTTCGCGGGCGCCGCGATGACGGGCGCCGACATGACCGGCGCGTCACTCCACAACGCGGATTTCGCGGGCGCCGACATGACGCTTGCCAGCCTCCGAAGCTCCGAGATGGTGGGCACGGGACTCGAAGGGGCCCTGCTTGACGGCGCGGTCCTCGAGGGCGCGCACCTCGCGTACGCGTGGCTCAAGGGCGCCGACCTGACCCGCGCGGACTTGCGGGATGCCAATCTGACGGGCGCGACACTCACCGATGCCATCATGGACGGCACCCTCCTCGACGGCGCGACCCTCGACCCGACGCGCCCGGACGTCACGCCCGGCACGGAGACACCCACGCCCGGAACCGGAATCTGATACATCAAGGAAAGGAACCATCGTGGCAATCATCAGGCGCAAGAACGGCGAGATCATCGCCCAAGACTCCAGCAAGACCATCCGCCAGCTCGTCACGGAGCACAAGGATGACCTGGAGGGTGCGGACCTATCGGACATGGATCTGCATGGACTCGATCTGTCCGGCGCGCACGTGGAGGGCGCGAGCATGAAGCATACGAACCTCGCGGGCGCGGACCTGTCATTCGCCGACCTGAGGAACTCCGAACTGAGGTACGTGGATCTGACTGGCTGTGACCTTTACGAGGCCGATCTTTCGGGATCCGACTTGTGGGGCGCGAACATGAGCGGGTCGGAGTACTGCGGCGCGTACCTGTCGGACGTCAACCTCGGTAACGCCGACCTCAGGGACACGGATCTGAGCGGAGTGGACCTCGATGGTTCCATCTTGATCGGCACGCGCGTCAGCAACTACACATCCTTCGACGACGCGGCACTGGAAGGCGCGGTCATGTACGTGGTCAATGAGGACGACGACCCCCACGTCCACTGCGCCGACGCATACCTCGAAGGCACTCGGATCGACATGATGAACGCGCTCTTCGGCATCCAGGGCCGCCTCGAGGCCATGTATGGCGACCAGCTCAATAGCCGCATCCACGGGTATGAGGTGATGACGGTCTGCAACCGGCGCACCGGCGGCGTCATGCTCCTGCGGCCCGACCCGAGCAAGCCCGTCATCCTCACGGGAGGCATGTACGACAGCATCGAATCCGCAGCGGACACCAACACCCCGCCCGACGAGGAATTGCAGTGGAATCTCCTCGAGGACCAGGCGCTCGACGAGACGTCCCGAGACATCGGACGCGCCGTCGACGAATGGACGCCCGCTGCCCCAGCTCCCGTGCCCGACACGACAGGCCCCGCCGTCACCGCCGGAATCTGAACGGAGGGGAACACGCATGGACGGGGAGACCTAAGCGAAGCGGCCCCCCACCTGGACCGGCTGTGGCGCATGACCAGGGAGATGGATGATCCGGACGAGGAGGATCAGGTGCGCGCGTACTACCTGCTCGACGGATGGCGCCGGCAATAAGGCCACTGCGGAACCATCCCGGGATCCCGTGATGGTATTCTGGAAACGGCGGCGGGTGTCTCATCCCGGCCGCCACTCCTTCACTACGCCGCCGCAGGCAACGGGCATCATCAACAATGGCAGCACTCACCCCCGTGCCGCCGACCCCGAGACATCAAGCCCCGTCGCCTCCGGCGGCGTATTGCGACCCGCGCCGACGGCAAGCCCGGACCAGATGCCTTCCGTGGAAGCGACTTCTGTCAGAACGATTCTCCCGGACGACGTCGCCGGACGTGACGGCGGATCGGTCGTCACGTCCACGGGAATCCGTCCACGGGAATCCCCGCGGACGCATGCAACCGGATAATTTTCATCCCCGGGAACTGATCAGGAGCAGCACATGGTTCGATTCATTGACCTGTTCGCCGGCATCGGCGGCATCCGCATGGGTTTCGAGCAGGCGTTCGAGGACGCGAACCCGCAGACCGTCTTCGTCTCGGAGTGGAACAAGTTCTCGAACCTGACGTATGCGGCGAACTTCCATGACGATTTCGACATCGTCGGCGACATCACGAAGGTGCCGTCCAAAAGCATCCCGGACCATGACATCCTGCTGGCAGGGTTCCCCTGCCAGCCGTTCAGCATCGCGGGCGTGTCGAAGAAGAACTCCCTGGGCCGTCCGACGGGCTTCCAGGACAGGACGCAGGGCACGCTCTTCTTCGAGGTCGCCCGCATCATCGACGCGAAACGGCCCCGCGCCTTCCTCCTGGAGAACGTGAAGAACCTCGTGAGCCACGACCACGGGAACACGTTCAGGGTCATCATGCAGGTCCTCACCGAGGACCTCGGCTACCACGTGCACTGGAAGATTGTGGACGGCAGGAACTGGACGCCGCAGCACAGGGAGCGAATCTACATCGTCGGATTCCGCGACGACGTGGACTTCGACTGGGATGACCTCGAGACGCCCGCACGGGGCGGCGGCACCTTCGCCGACATCCAGGAGAGCGACGTGCCCGGCAAGTACACTCTGTCGGACAGACTGTGGGCGTACCTGCAGGCGTATGCCGCGAAACACAAGGCCGCGGGCAACGGTTTCGGCTACGGGCTCATCGGCCCCGGGGACACCACGCGCACGCTGTCGGCGCGGTATTACAAGGACGGGTCCGAGATCCTCGTCAGGCAGCCCGGACGGAACCCGCGGCGCCTGACCCCACGCGAGTGCGCGAGACTCCAGGGATTCCCCGATTCCTTCGTCATCCCGGTCTCGGACACGCAGGCGTACCGGCAGTTCGGCAATTCCGTGTGTGTGCCGGCCGTCGCGGCCGTCGCGCGTCTCATGAGACGATCGCTGGAAGGCTGACCCATGGACCGGTTCCTCCGGCCTCGCACGCGACCAGTCAAACAGTCAAATCACAAAAGGTGCCACTTTTTATAAAAGGCACTTTATTTTCGTTTTTTGGCACCTTTTAATGCCCGGAGGCCGTTGTCACACATAAGATGGTGATCATGGACAAACCGATGAAACCCCCATATACCCCCCTTGAATGTCTCCAGATCGCCGAACAGATCTCCTATCTTTCCCAACAGATAGGAGACGCTCCGACATTTCACTATTACTCAACTCAGGTCCTACCCTTTATGCGCCGACGCGCCCACGACTACCTCGAAACACTCCCCATGGAAGACAAATAAGAACGGCCCCGCTTGCATGAACAGGCGGGGCCGCCGTACCATATTTCCCTCGTGTCACCAAGAAGAAAGGGTACGCACTCAAGCATACATCACTGTCTATTTAAATGCTTTGCGTATTTCGGCAATGTCACTTTTCTCCTAGACATTACTTGTTGCCTTTGGAGCGGTTATGCGTCTTGCACAGCATCTGGCAATTAGACTCGTCGGTGGATCCACCGTGGCTCCAGGCGGTCACGTGGTCGGCGTCCATCTCGTTCA
>Ga0256406_1002268_pt1 | contig 27814 bp, 27 predicted proteins | sample RumenRJG_03DNA_FD_185986 | JGI IMG/M metagenome (GOLD analysis project Ga0256406, IMG submission 185986) | Bovine rumen microbial communities from Lethbridge, Alberta, Canada - RJG_03 | ecosystem: Host-associated > Mammals > Digestive system > Stomach > Rumen | place: Canada: Alberta | collected...
CATCATATACAACGAACTTCGCTATCGTGATTTCCTCGTTGATGTCGGGAACGTCACGATCCGCACTAAAGACGAGGAAGGCAAACCTATACGACTCTCTCTTGAAGTGGATTTCATTGCCAATAAGGGGAGTAAGCGCTATTATATCCAATCTGCATGGAGGATGCCGGATACAGACAAGGTCGAGCAGGAAACTCGTTCTCTGCGTGCGATTGGAGATTCTTTCAAGAAGATCATTGTCACGGCTGATAACATTCGCCTTAAGAGAGATGAAAGTGGAATTACAACGATCCCCGTCTTCCAGTTCCTCAAGGATCTAGGTAGTCTTGACTTATAGTTTATTGACCGTATTGTAATAGAAGAATGATTAGTATGTCGAGAGGAAAGGATTATAAAAGAGCAGAAACATGATTGACATAGGGAATCTGAAATATGATGGTAGGCAACGAAACCATCAGAATGGTTTGACCTTCTATTTCACGAAGAAGTGTCAGATGCTTTCTTTTCTTATTGACGTTGTCGACGATAAGAAAAGGAAGATATAGGTTACAATGCATCCTGACATCAACCACGACAGGCCCCATGTCCACATCAATGAGCACGGAGCATCTTTCGCGGTGGATACTGGAGAGTTGTTGGCTGGTAATTGTGACAATAATACACGTAGGCTGATTGAAAACTGGATTGCTCGACACAGAGACGACCTGAATCAGTTATGGAATATTATCAAAAGAGGGGGTATCTATAAACCTGCTGTAATTAAAATAAGGCGTGATAAGAGCTATGAAGAGTGTGGCTTTACGGGAAGGGAACCTCGAAATAAAACTATTTTTGACGGAATAGTGATTTGGCATAATGATGAACTATTGAAAGAACATCAGAATAATGGCTCTGTATTAGTAATAGGGGCCGGTGATATGTTTGTGTGTCCCCAAAGTCTATCCTGAGGACTATTTTACGTTTGAGTCCCTAGGCGGTTCTGTGCAAGTAAAAAGAATTTAGGGATAACTCAAGCCTTCCGTGCGGACTCGATACCGGAAGGTTGGATGCCGGGGCTTCTAGAGACTAAGGTTTACCATTTAGGTCGTGCACTCTACGAAAGGATAGAAAAGGTTATTTTTGAGAAGTTCGTTGCTTCATTGCTTCAGCTAAACTGAGCTGTAAGGGGAAAGAAGGATGTGATGAAAATAGCGTAATACTAGTATGGATGAATATCAATTGATAGAACTCAGTAAACGAGGTGGCACTAAGAACATCATTTGCCATTTATTGGCTCCTCGTCAAACAATCAGTCTTAAAGTTGTTGAAGAGACACGAAGCTATGTTGTGGCTATTGATAGGGGTATGCGTTATTGTCTAACTGGGAATCAAAGTATTGTGGACCCTACTTCTGAGTTTGTAATACTTACTGACCATACACCTACCAAGCAGAAGCTTTTAGAAGGAACTGTCAAGCAGAAGAAGTGGTTGCGGCATCCCAAATTATCGGATTATACTCCCGAAGAAGTACTCGCATCCTGGACTAATCAGTTCGTTTTTAAACAAGAGGTTGACGAGAAGAATCCAGGGCTGCGAAAACCTCAGTTGGGCGCGTTACATGCCATATTGGGTCATTTTCTTGCCCCGAATGACGTGGCGACAGTAGTTCTTCCCACAGGAACGGGTAAAACCGAGACGATGCTTTCTGCGTTGGTAGCAGGAAAGTGCAAGAGATTACTTGTAACTGTGCCATCAAGCGCGTTAAGAAATCAGCTTTATGAAAAGTTCAAAAACCTGGGTGTATTGAAAGATCCCAGATTTGGAATAGTCGGTGAGGCTGCTTTATATCCTATTGTGGGCGTTGTCAATACGGCCTTCCAGTCCGTAGAGGAACTAACTGATTTTGTGGAGAAGTGTAATGTGGTGATTACCACGATGCAAATCATAGATTCTGCACCACAAGAGCAACAAGGTATTTATGTGTCTGCATTCACTAATATTTTTGTGGATGAGGCTCATCATATAGTGGCTGCATCATGGAGAAAATTTGCAGATCGTTTTCCCAAAGACCGTTTAGTGCAGTTTACAGCAACGCCTTTCCGTAATGACGGACAAAGACTTGATGGGAAGATAGTTTTTAACTATCCGTTAAAACAGGCTCAAGAAGATGGGTATTACCGAACTATTAATTTTCTTCCTATTAGAGAGTATGATGATGAAAAAGCAGATAGGGCTATAGCAGCTAAGGCGATTGAGAGGTTGAGGGAGGATCTGGCTGCAGGTTATCATCATTTATTGATGGCAAGGTGTGAGAGCAAAAGCCGTGCGGTCGAAGTGCATAGCCTCTATCAGGAGCTGTGTCCAGACTTGAATCCTATAATCCTATATTCTGGTTCTCCCCAATACAAAGAAAACTATGGAATCGTATTGCGTCGTGAAGCCAAAGTGATTGTTTGCGTGAATATGCTCGGAGAGGGATTTGACCTACCTGAGTTAAAGATAGCGGCTTTTCATGACATCAGAAAGAGTCTCCCTGTCACATTGCAATTTGCAGGCCGCTTTACTCGCACAAGCCGTGATGCGAACCTTGGTAACGCATCATTCGTAGCTAACTTGGCAGATATTATGGTTCAGCAGGAACTGGACAATCTATATGAAGAGGATGCTGATTGGAATATTCTGCTAGCTAGTGCGAACGACAATAGGGTAAACAATCAGGAAGAATACAAGCAATTATTGGATGGATTCCGAAAAGGGGTCAGTTCTAAGATTCCGGTTAGCAGTATATATCCCAAACTAAGTGCAGTTGTATATAAAAGTTATACGAACACTTGGCATCCTGATGATTTCCTAAAAGGCATCCGAGGATTTGATGATTTGGATTTCATCTCGTATGACATCAATGACCGAGAAAAACTGGTCGTTGCTGTTTTTGCTAAAGAGCAGAACATAGAGGGTATCCATGTGAAGGATGTAAAGACTTTAGAATGGAGCTACTTGGTGCTATTCTGGGATACTGATAAGAACTTACTGTTTATCAATAGTTCTGATAACGGAAGCGTATATAAGGAAATTGCCAACCATGTTATTGGAGAGAGAGACAGAGAGCCTGTTTTAATAAGAGGTATTGATGTGTTCAGAACTTTCCATAATGTGAAGCGAACAAAACTGAGAAACGTTGGGTTAAAAGTATATCTGGGGAAAGATATTCGTTTCAGAATGCACGCGGGTCGTGATGTTGAGAGAGTGCTTTCGGATGCGGAATTGAGGAATAGCGAGAAAGCATTTGTTGTGGGGGATGGCTTTGAAGATGGTGACAAGACCTCGATAGGTGCTTCTTTTAAAGGCAGAATATGGAGCCTAAATGGTGCTGGTGATATTCTGACTTTTAAGGACTGGTGTTTGGAACAAGGTGAAAAATTGACTAATGAAGCAATTGATGGGAATCAGATATTGAAAGAATCCTTGATACCCAAGACGATTCATCAAATACCAAAGAGAAGTGTTCCTTTCTCCATTGACTGGGATGCATCTATATGGGCAGGGACAAAAAATCACTTTGTATTCAATCTTTCAGGAGTCGAGTCACACTTGTACGACACAGATATAGAATTGAGAGAAGAGAATGCTGTTCAAGGCAATTCAGTTTTTTTTGCGATAACAAATTCTACACAAAGAGTAGAGTTCATACTAGAGCTGTTTGAAAATAGGAAGAATCCTGACAATGTGTATTCTGATTATCGTATTGTAAAAGTAACAGACGGTGTAGCGACTATCAAGTACGGAAGACATGAAGAGAATTTGGAGACATTCCTATATGACAATGCTCCAACCATCTTCTTCGCTGATGGATCCAGTTTGTGTGGCACCGAGTATATTGAGTTGAAAACACCTCCAACACTTTATGATAGAAGCCGTATCATTGGATGGAATTGGCAAGGCGTAGATCTATCCGTGGAGTCACAGGGTGTTGCCCCCAATTTAAGAACAAATTCTATCCAATACCATGTAGTTCAGAGATTGATTAATGGTGATTACGATATTGTTTATGATGATGACAATGCTGGTGAAATTGCGGATGTGGTTACTCTAAAACAAGAGAATAATGCAATTCACGTTGAATTATTTCACTTGAAGTTTGCTCTAAGTGGGAAGGTGACTGGTAGGGTGGGTAATTTTTACGAGGTTTGCGGGCAGGCCCAAAAGTCATCTAATTGGAAATACAAAGAACCGGAGGAGATGTTTGACCACCTGTTACGTAGAGAAACTAAGCGAGATGGGGCGGAAGAGTGCTCACGTATTCAGAAAGGAAACCATGAAACGTTGGTAAAATTGCTTAAGTTAGCAAAAAAGAAGATGCCGGTTATGTTTAGCATTTATATTGTACAACCTGGAGCATCAAAAGCTGCTGTATCGAATGAGATTTTGTCCCTTTTGGGGGTAACAGATAGTTTCTTGAAAGACAGGACGGGTATTGACCTAAAGGTCATCACTAGCGAGTAAGTGAGACGAAGGGTATTCAACCAGTTTGGCTTGAATTGAATATGACCATTAATCTTCATGAATGGACATCTGCTGATACGGGAACGCTGATAGCGCTCTGTAATGCCGTTGACAGGACCTTCCTGTCGGACCGGCTGCCGTATCCCTATACCGAGGCTGATGCTGATTGGTGGCTTGGGATGGTGGCGGAGAATGACGGGAAGGAGGGTATCTGGCGGGCCATTGTGGTAAACGAGCAGATTGTAGGCAGCATTTCCGTGGAGAGAATGGCCGATGATCAGCTTAATGTCGGGGCGATTGGCTATATGATCCTGACTCCATTCTGGTCGCAGGGGATTGGTACGGAGGCAGTAAGACAGATCTGCGGGATTGTATTTCAGGAATTGGCATTTGACAGGATTATCGGCCAGGTGTTCCCTGAGAATGTGGCATCAGTGCGCGTGCTGGAGAAAAATGGCTTCCGGCTGGAAGAAACAATTGTTGAAAAAGTGATTAAAAGCGGAATGGTGCGGGACGTGAAGTTGTATCGGAAAGACAACTTCTTTTAAAGCAGTGCATTCCCTCTTATTGTCAGAGCATCGGCAAAAAGCAACAACTTGTTTCTTGACATTTATTTTCGGACATCGTAACTTTGCTCCATCAACCAAGACGATAAGACAATGGAAGTAAAAGACATCTTACGGAATTTGCGCGAAAAGAACCACCTGACTCAGGAACAGATGGCCGAGCGTATCGGCGTTACCAGGCAGGCTGTAAGCCGTTGGGAGACCGGCATGACGCAGCCCAATCCAGAGTTGCTCAAAGTATTGTCCCGAGAATTCAGAGTATCAATCAATACGCTTTTGGGCTCGCCCCGGACGCTTTACTGTCAGTGCTGCGGAATGCCACTGTCGGATGATGCGATGATCAGTCGTGAAGCGGACGGCAGTCTCAATGAAGAATACTGCAAATGGTGCTATGCCGATGGCCAGTTCGCATACAAAAGCAAGGAGTCTCTGCTGGACTTCCTGGTCGATTACATGCCGAATCCGAAGAACCAATCGGAAAGTGAGCGGCGGGCACTATATGACAGCCACTTGTCCCAGTTGAAACACTGGAGATAGATGAGTACTTGGCTTCATCTCTGCTAATTTTCGTAACTTGTTGACTGATAAATCGAGATTTAGCACCATGAACAATATTACCAACAGGCCCGATCCGAACGCTGCATTCCCAAATCCCAAGATTCCGAGCCTTTGCTACATCAAGAATGTGGTGAAGAATCCTCGCATCGTCGTCGGAGACTACACCTACTATGATGATGTTGATGGCGCAGACCAGTTCGAGAAGCACGTAACGCACTTCTACGATTTCATCGGTGATAGACTGATTATCGGGAAGTTCTGCGCCATTGCCAAAGGCATCGAGTTCGTGATGAACGGCGCAAACCATAGAATGGATGGCGTGACTACTTATCCTTTCTACATTATGGGTGGAGATTGGGGTAGCGCGATTGCTCCGGAGAAAGAGGAACTGCCCTTGAAAGGTGACACTGTTATCGGCAATGATGTCTGGATTGGCCAGAACGTGACTGTGATGCCGGGTTACATATCGGAGACGGAGCCTATCATTGGTGCCAATTCGGTCGTGGCGTCAAACATACCTCCTTATGCCGTTGCTGCCGGAAATCCCTGCCGGGTAATCCGGAAACGCTTTGATGACGAGTTCATTGCCTACCTTCTGGAACTGAAGTGGTGGGACTGGGACATCGAAAAGATTGAGGCCAACTTCGAGGCGCTGTCCAGTGGTGATTTGACGCTTATCAAGAAGATCGGGGTGTAGCATATGGTTATTCTGATTACAGGAGCATCCCACACGGGAAAGACGCTTCTGGCACAGCGGATGCTTGAGAAGTACAAGTATCCGGCCTTTTCCATAGACCATCTGAAAATGGGCCTGATCCGTAGCGGAAACACCGCTCTCACACCGCTGGATGATGAGGCTCTCACGGATTACCTTTGGCCCATTGTGCGCGAAATCATCAAGACGGCCATAGAGAACCGGCAGAACCTCATTGTGGAAGGCTGCTATGTCCCTTTTGACTGGAGGAATGATTTCACGGATGAATACCTGGTCGATATCCGGTTAATATGCCTGGCCATGACCGGAGACTATATCGACAAGCACTTCGGGGACATCGCTGGCAAAAGTTCAGTCATTGAATCCAGGCAGGAGGATTCAGACTGCACGATTGCCAACCTGAAGGAGAATAACCGGCAATGCTGTGAGGGATTCCTACGGGCCGGAGAACGCGTGACCTTGATTGATGAGAGCTTTGAAAAGGAAATGGAAACTCTACTGGACGTGTAAATTCCAGTTTATCGGTATAAATGAGACTCAAGAACGGGCTGCGCTGTAATTGCTGCGGCCCGTTCCCGATATAAACTTACTTCTCCAGTTTAGCGATGACTTCTTCAAGGTGATCTTTCGTACAATGGAGGTAGGACAGGGAACTGCCCAGGAACTTGTGGCCAAGGAGGAAAGCAATCGTCGGAATATCGACTCCCTTGTCCAGGAGCCTCATCGCAAAGGTGTGCCGGAAGCAGTGGAAGGTGATATGCTTTTCAATCCCGGCAGCTTTAATCAGCTGGGGCACTTTCTGGTTCAAGATGCTTACTGACAGGGTAGGGAAGATCAGCCCTCTCTTCTTGAATGTTCCGAGAGTCTCTTCCGCATCTTTGGATAAAGGGAGGCGAACCTTGTTGCCCGTCTTCTGGATAATGATGTTGATATAATACCTGTCTCCTTCCTTCTCCAGATTTTCCCATCTGAGGTTAAGGATATCTCCCCGGCGCAGTCCTGTGAGGATGGCGAGCAACACTGCTAACTTTAGCTCGAGATCCTTGAAGATGACATTCTTGATCGCTTCGATCTCCGCATCTGTGAGCCTTTCTTTTTTGATGGTGTGATCCCAGGTGATTCCCGGAATCTCCAAGGCGGGGTCGAAATCTATCAACCTGTCTGAATAGGCAATCCGGAACATTCTTTTGATGTTTTTCAGATAAGATGAGGCCGTGTTGTTTGAATAACGAAGCTTCCTGCCGATCTTGACGCTGTTAAGCAAATAGTGCCTGTAAGCCATCATATAGGATACTGTCACCTGGTCAAAAGTGCATTTCCCATTGCAGAATCGTTTGAACGACTTGATCGCCGCATGATACTGTTTATCCGAGTATGGTTCATGGCCTTCGAGGAATGCAATGACATCGGCTTTCCGGCTTAAAGTAATGAATAAATAATCCTTGTTCACCAATTGTATGTAGCGGAAGCAGCGTATTTCTTCTGAAATAGTCTCTACCGTCGCATTGAAACGCTTCTCGATTTCGTTGCAAGGATTAGTGTAGGCTGAAAGGTTCAAACACTCCTCTTTCAAGAACTTACCTCCAGGTAGTTCTACCGGCGGATTGTACTCGAGGTAATAGTCTGTCATTCCGTTCGGTCCGGCAATCTTTTTTATAGTAACTCTCCCTGTGCTTTCCATAGCCTCTTGACATCTTTGAGTGAAACAAGTTGTTCGCGCTGCCCCTGACGAACTTGGATCCTTCCAATGGCTACGTTCCGGAGTATTTCCTGAAGATCCAACCCATAGAGGCAGGACACCTGCATGATGGAAACCCATTCGGACCAGAGGGGAGATTCCTTCTGCCAGGCAAGATCGACATCTGCCTTGGAATGCAAGTAATGGACTCCAACGCACCAGTTGCGGACATTATTCCTTGCCAGAAACTCCAGCGTCCAACAACGACCTTTCCCAATAGTCGACATAACTCCCTTGAGAGTGTAAGTAGTTTCGCCGATGATTGGGAAATGGTAGACAGAATTGGACCGGCAGATTCTTTTCAGGAGATTACGCAGTGAAATGGCATCCTGCGCAGAGTAATAGGGGAGAAGGTCGTCTGCCGGTATCCCCAGCAGATCCGACGCTTGATGGGATGACAGTATCCTGTCAAGCCCACCGATCAGTGATTCTTTTCGTTTCATGATATTTGGTTTTTGAATTCAACCAAATAACATAGCACATTTTTGCAGCAATAGTGATAGAAGACGCTACTGAGAAGGTCGGTAGCAGATGTGATAGGTGGGATAGAGAACAGAGCGATTTGACACGCCAAGAAACAGGACCTTATGATGCCCTTAAACAGGGGAAAAGTGACCAAAAACCAGTACCGTAGAAATGTTAGGCAACATTTTCAGTATAGGTTCAATTGGTAAGTGAGAAATATATTGTTAATCGCTATTTTCTTATCGAAAAACGATTGCGTATTTCAGCTGAAAAAGATACTGAAAACTGTACTTGTATAACTAATCAAATAATTGGTATACAATGTGTTATGCGGATTATTTTCCGATGCAAAAGATAGACTGTATTTAAGGTCAATCAGTTACGCGATTCGTGGTACAAATGCGGTACAGAATCTAACGAAACAAGGATTAACAAACATTACTGCTTGTTGATGGGGAAGTAGCCACCGGTCTTCTTGGATCCGCGATGCTCAATGTATCCCTTAGCGGTAAGTTCAGCAATATACCTTTTGACGGACGGAAGGCTCAGTCCGGTTTGAGCCATTATCCCGCTACGGCCGATGCCTGGATGGGATTTGATGGCATCGTGGGTAGTTTTAACCTGGATGTTGGAATAATTTAACGGCTCATTTAATGGCTCATTTATCGGCTCACTTGATGAGCCATTACCACCCTTACCACTCAAATATGGTGTGAGCGGGGTTTTGAATCGGAAGATAATCCGTGTAATCCAGGGAGCCTTGATGAATTCAGGCTTGGGGAGACCGGCCTGCTCGCAGGCTTCCATAATGTTGGCGATTCCGCGGCCCCAGGACTCCATCCAGCCACTGCGGAAGAGAACACCCGCAATATCCGGGTTCTGTGGCTTGGAGCGAGGCGTCTCTATGAAATCCTCAACGCTGGTGCCGATGGGGAAGTGGCCGGGATTGGTGAACTCGATGCGGTCGTCAAAGATGGCCACGCTCAGGGATTCGTCCTCGTCCCACCAGCTTCTGTGCGCCAGCATGTTCAGGACCGTTTCCCTGATAGCCAGGAATGGGACCGTGAGTGTGTCAATACGCTGGCCGGTTTCCATTGTGCCGGCGAGGAACATATGCTTCTGGCAGAAGTTGATGATGGCGTCGTATTGTTCGAAAAGGTTACCCTCGCAGACCGTCTGATCACGGAACTGGCGCATAGAGGTGCCTTCGAATCGTGCGAGTCGGACTTTGCACTGATTAAAGAAACGAGTGGGTTCTTTGCCGAAGAGAACGACGGCCGCATTGTGGATCCCATCTTTCTCGCCTCCGATTTTGAAATGCGCGAGCTGGGCTGGGACATCCTGGAGTTGGAGAGCGGAAGAGGGAATACGCCCGACATTGACGCCGGCCTGAATGGTACCGCGGATGCGTTTGGCATCCAGGTCTTCAAGGATTGCCTTGTGGCAGATCTCCTTCTCCCAGCTGAACTTCTCCGGATGATTCTCCCGAATCAGGCGTTCAAAAAGCTGCCTTGGCATCAAGGTCGTTGTGTTCTCAACTTTGTAGTAAGGGCGTCCATCGTAGGAGTAGGGGACATCTGAATATTCGGCCGGGTCAAAGTAAATCGCGATAACCTTTTTGCCGTCACTCTCGGGTACGTCGACATACTGGACGTAAGGATTGATGAGCGGGTCGAACTTGCGGAGGTGGTTGGCAATCTCCTGTTTCGTAGGGTCAGTGACGTCCTGACCAAGAATCTTGAGAGATTTAGGGGCGATACCGAAAAGCAACCAGCCACCATCCGTGTTCAAGAAGGCGCAGCCGGAACTCATGCCGGCATCAATTTCACCAGTCGTCTTCTTGACTTCCAGGATGCGGTTCTCATCACTACGGATGATGGTTTCAATATCATGTATCGTCAGTTCTCTCATATCTCATATACTTTTGACTTACAAAAATACGGATTATTTCCGAGTAACGCCAAGATTCTTTGCAGTTTGTAATGGGTTGCAACCGTATGCGCTGGCGCGTTCCGGCCGCGTTCGCGGGACGTTCCCCCTACACAGTAAGACCCCTGAAACCCATAAGGTCTGCAGGGGCCTATTTCGTTCGATAAACAGGGAATTTATCAGTCGGTCGCAAAATCGTCGCAGGTCTGCAAAACAAACCTGACCTGCGATGCTATATGCTCTGAGTCCACGATTTCCGTCGCAGTTCGACCCTAAAACACAGACCTGCGACGGAAAGGACTCTGACCTGCGACATGGGAAATAAATCCCGATTTGTCTTACTCTGCAAATGTAATCATTTTCCGTGAGATGGAGAGCCGGGCAGGCGGACTTGTCCGGCTGCCGGGCTCTGTGTGGTGCGCGGCCCGAGGTACAGTCTGGTGCCGGCTTGCCGGTGCCAGTCTGTCACCGGGTTGGACTTCGGCGGCAGCTCTGCTGACGTCAAGGTCCAAAGCGCGGAATGGCTCCGACAAAGTGGACGGTTTGCCGAACACTTGGTCGAAGTGTGGATAGCGCGGAAGATATCCGGACGGACTACGTTCCATGAGTAATGATTGATTTAACTCAATCCGCAGGATTCCTCACGAGGTTAACCATGGCAATATCTGGAAGAGGCTCTTTTTCCCGCCAGTGGCTGCTTACCCGGCAGAGTTCCTGTCCATTTCCGTTCACAATCAGCCCCACGAAGGTGTCTGGGTCGTCGGTTGGATGCGTTTCGCTACCGATGGTGTCTCCCATCCGTGATTCTTTGAGGAAACGGATATTCAGGAAATCTGGCCGATGAGTTGCCAGGAATTCCGGCGGGAAGCATACAAGCGCCATCTGCACGTAACGACGGTTGTTCGTATGGCCGTTGAAATCAAGGTCGATGAGGTTGATGGTGTGCGAGAGGGTATCCGCAGGGTCCTCGCAGAATTTCATGACGGCACGCTTACGGTGCGGCCCGGCGGCCAGTTCACTCACCAGCTCGCTCTCCGGAATCACGCCCCCACAGGGGACCAGCTTTCGCTCCGACATGGAAATGAGAGACCAGCAGCTGTTCCCGCGTGCAGTCACCTTCCCGGAATGCACTTCCCGGGCCGTGAAATCGAACCATACCCGAAGGGTGGACATCTCGCTGACCCAGACAGTCAGTTCCACGTCCTCAGACCACATGGTGGGCGGTTCAGGGAGTTCCAGGTTGATTTCGGAAATGACCCAGGTCCGGTCCTCCTTCTGAACATCAAAGGCTGCCAGGTTAAGTGTGGTCAGATACCTCGCTATTGTGCTTTCGTGGAAAGTCAGAAGGCCGTCAATGGTGAGCCGGTACTGTGCAGTAATCTGTGCGGCTGTAATGGGATAAATAGTGCTATATTTCATTGTGATTAAAAAAACAAACTTTACTTTCTCTATACTCGCTCGATGTCAGGCCGGTTTCTTCGCCTGGTGGGCCGTTCTCCTTCTCGGTATAGCCGGGGTCGTCCTTGGCTTCTTCGGCCTTAAGAACCCGGACGTGGCAGGCGCAACCCTTTCCTGGCTCATCGGCTTGGGTATCATCTCCGCAGGTGTTTCCCCTTTATTGACCAAGACCCGGCATTCCTTTGGACTGCTGGGGCTTTGCTATACCGATAAACAGGGAATTTATTTGATGTTATTCGCGGCGGCCATGCGGAGCCAGAGCATCTCTGTTTGTCAAAGCCCAATCAATAATACCGTTCAAGGCCGGCAGGAAAGATTCTCCCAGTTCGGTCAAACTGTACTCGACCCTTGGCGGGACTTCCGCGTAGACCGTGCGGGTGACCAGCCGATAATCCTCCAGGCGTTTCAGTGTCTGGGAAAGCATTTTCCTGGAAACATCCGGCATGTCTTTCTGGAAATCCCGGAAGCGGCACACGCCGTATTTCTGGATGGCCACCATGGCCAGGACGGACCATTTGTCTCCTATCTGGGAGAGGATATTCCGGACTGGGCAAAAACCTTCAAAATTTGCCATAATCTATTTGTCTGATAATCATCAATTGTTTCCTCGCTGTAACTATTGCACCTTCATGTACCGTATTGCAAGAGTTGACCAAAGGTGCTATCTTTGTGCAAAGATACAAAGTTTCTATTAGAAACAAATATTGAAAACCAATAAAATATGAAAGCGATGAAACAAATTGAGACAATTGCGAAAGGTCAGAACTTTGAAGCCGTCAACATCGGCTCATGGGATGAGGTTATCGGTTACGAACTCCCGATGGGACCGAATGTCCTTCATGGGAAAGTGTTCGTCGGCCAAGCCGTTGGTGCGACAGGCAGCGAACTCAGTTTCCAGACGCTTGCCCCCGGTCAGGACAGCGGCTTCCTCCATACTCACAAGACGCATGAGGAGCTTTATATCATTATCAAGGGTGAAGGCCTGTACCAGGTTGACGGCGAAATCTTCCCTGTCCTCGAAGGATCCGTTATCCGTGTATCGCCCGATGGCAAGCGAGCCTTGAAGAACAATGGCAAGGAGAACATGACGATGTTGTGCATCCAATACAAGGCCAATGCTTTCGGAGAGGCCGACAGCCCCAGGGCGGACGGCAATATCCTCCGGGAACCTCTTAACTGGTAATCATGGCGACTGTCACAACACTGGCCTATAAGGACGTCAAGACCGTCATGACCAAATCTTCCCTTCCAGTGGGGGGATACTCCGTCAATCCTTATGTAGGCTGCCCGCATGCTTGCCGGTACTGCTACGCCTCATTCATGAAACGCTTTACCGGCCATACGGAAAAATGGGGTACGTTCCTTGACGTGAAGAGTTGGCCCAGAATCACGGATCCTCACAAATACGACGGACAGCGTATCGTCATAGGCTCTGTTACCGATGGTTATAACGAGTACGAGGCTACTTATAAGCGTACCCGGATGCTGCTGGAGCAGCTTCGGGGCTCGTCGGCGGAGATTATGGTCACCACCAAGTCAGACCTGGTCCTGCGGGATATCGACCTTCTGAAGACTTTTCCCAAGGTGACGATTTCCTGGTCGGTCAACACCCTGGACGAGCACTTCAAGGACGATATGGATGATGCCCCCAGCATCGAACGCCGCCTGGCTGCTATGAAAAAGTTCCACGACGAGGGAATCCGCACCGTCTGCTTCGTTTCGCCCATTTTCCCGGGCATCACAGATGTACCGGCCATCATCGGACGCGCAAAGGATCAGGCTGACCTCATCTGGCTGGAGAACCTGAACCTCCGCGGCCAGTTCAAGGGTGAGATCATGCGCTACATTGACGAAAAGTATCTCCATCTGGTTCCGCTGTACGACGAAATCTACAACAAGGGGAAGCGCGGCTATTGGCAGGATCTGGAGGCGCAGGTGAAGCAAATATGCATCGACAATGATTTTCCGTACTTGAGAAACGATCTTCCTTACGGGCGAAGCAAGCCAGGTAAACCGGTCATCGTCAACTATTTCTACCACGAGGAAATCCGCCTGAACAATAAATAGCCGTCCATGTCCGTCTGTATCAAATCCTTGATCAAAAACGTCAACCTGATTGTCGGATGTGACATCGGTTGTCCTTATTGCTATGCCAGAAACAACTGCCGGCGTTTCCATATGACCGACGACTTCTCCAAGCCCGTATTCTTCAGGAACAAGCTCCATATCCTGGACAACAAGCAGCCTCACGTATGGTTTATGACCGGTCTCAGCGACTTTACTGGCTGGCTGCCCGAGTGGCGGGAGGAGATCTTCGAACGGATGAAAGCCAATCCGCAGCATCAATATGTTTTCCTGACCAAGCGGCCGGAGCGGATCGACTTTGAGACGGACTTCGACAATGCCTGGATTGGCGTTACCGTAACCCATCGAAATGAGTTGCACCGTATTGCAGATCTTCGTGAGCACATCAAATGCAGGCATTACCATGTCACATTCGAGCCGATGTTCTCTCCGATGCCGGAGGACATGGATTTGCAGGGCATCGATTGGGTGGTAGTTGGCACGGAGACCGGGAAGAGAAGAGGGAAATGCGACTCAAAGCCAGCGTGGGTGGAGAACATCCTTCACCAGACATCTATGAGGGGTATTCCGACTTTTATGAAGGAAGATCTTGTCACGATTATGGGCGAAGATAGAATGATCCAGCAGCTACCAAAGGCGTTTGTCATGTAATTAATACTCAAAGTTATAACTATTCTGGTGGAAAACGGCAATGATATGATGGTTTAGAGGCCATATAACGTCAGGCTTAATTGGAGCGAAGCGAAGGCGGTCCTCAGACCGCACGGCGAAGACCAGATGGACCCCCTCAAAGCGGAGTTCATTTCGTAGACCAAACACTCCGAATCTCGAACCCCTCGCTTTCTGGAAGGTCTGCTGGAAATTCAGCAGTTCATTTATGCATTATACCGATAAACTGGAATTTAGACGTTACTGCTCTGCGGCAATCTTCCTGACAATCCGGCACGGATTGCCTACAGCGATGCAGTCCGCAGGGATGTCGTGTGTGACGACAGACCCTGCGCCTATTACGGCTCTGTCGCCGATAGTCACCCCTGGCAGCACCGTAACGTTGGCGCCCAGCCAGGCATTCTCTCCAATCGTGATAGGACGGTCGTTGAAGACGCCCTTCAGCCTTTCAACAGGGTCAATCGAATGATTGGTGCAGATCAGGCTGCACCCCGGGCCTATCAGGGCGCAATGACCAATGGTGATGATGTTGGAATCGAGGAACGTGCAGTTCAGATTTACAAAGGCCATCCCCTTGAAGTGTATGTTCTTGCCCATGATACACTGGAAACCTGATTCCACGAACAGGTATTCATTGTAACCTTCCACCAGTTCGCTCAGGATTTCCTTGCGTCGAGGCGATGATGGTACCGTATTGTTGAATTCGTAACAAAGATCCTTTACCTTGTTTTGGAAGGCAATCACTTCCGGGTCGCGGCGGCTGAACTGCTCACCGCTGAGCGCTTTCTCCAGTTCTGTCATAGCATCATACTACTTGGCTGCGTTCTGCGCATTCGCCTGAAGACGGGCCTTGCACTCATCAAGCGTTTCGCCTTTGCGCTGGAACAATTTGGAGATAAACCAGTCGTTAACGCTATTGAATCCTGTGACTGCACCGTTCTCAATGGCCTTATAGCCCTTGACCACGCCGTTTTCGATTCTTGTGAAGCCGTCCGTTACGCCTTCTGCGATTACCTTGTATCCGACTTCCACGAGTTTACCGTCGACAATGACGGTGTCTTTCATTTCTTTCTGTTCTTCCATGGTCTGCGTTGTTTGCGCTCCGGCTGCACCATAGACAAATATTGCAGCGAAGAGCATGATGAATGATTTGATATTACGTTTCATATCCTGTGTTGCTTGTTCAGTGCAAAATTATCCTGTTTCCATGTCAGATGAAAGGCCGATAATTCCCGGAAATTGTACGATTTTCCCGAAATTCGATTTGCTATAGGAAAAATCGTATATCTTTGTTGAAAGATTGTACAGATATGGCAAAGCACGATGACTTCTTCAGTGGCGACTTGTCGGCCCAAAATGTAAACCTTACTGAAACGGGATGGTACTCTTCCTTCGGGAAGGACTTCGTCATCCTCCACAATCCGGTTTATCGGTATCAGAACCACCAGCCCTACAAACTGGACCAGGTTGCCATGATTTACTGTGAAAAAGGGATGGCCAAAGGCTCCGTAAACCTAACCCCCTACCGCTTGGAACCTGGGGGAATGCTCATCGTCCTTTCCGGGCATATTATGGAGTCCTATGAAGTCAGCGAAGACTTTGAAGGAACGCATATTTTCATGTCAGAACGCTTCCTGAGCCGCCTGGACATAGGTGACAGCTACAAGTTCTATGATGCCGTGGAGCGCAATCCATACATCCAGCTACATGGCCGAGCCTGTGATGCGATGGAGAAGTATTTCGACATGTGCCACGCGATGCTTGAAATTAAGGAGGACAACCCGAACACCGAGGAAGCCCTGCGACTGCAGACCAAGGTGTTTTTCCTTATGATGGGATGGTTCCTCCATCAGGAGGCCTATGTCAAAACCGTGGCCACCAGAGGTGCCGAAGTGATGAAAAACTTTCTAGCCCTTGTCAAGAAGAACTACACTGAGCACAGGGACGTAGAATACTATGCCGTGACAATGAATATGACGGCGAAGTATCTGTCGGACGTCATAAAGAAAACGAGCGGAAAAACACCGCTTGAATGGATTGAGAATTATGTTATCCTGGACGCAAAAGCGCAACTCAGTTCCACGATGAATACGGTCCAGCAGATAGCCTGGAACCTGAATTTTCCGTCACAGAGCTTTTTCGGCCGATACTTCAAGCGGATTGTCGGGATGTCTCCCTCCGACTACCGCGCTTCCGTGAGAGAACACAAATCGTTCTATGATCCGGATCGGTGAATCCCGATTTAACGGCCTAAAGTTAATCATTATCCGCCACTTGTCCAAACGAAAGGCCCCCTGGAGCGATTCCAGAGGGCCTGACAGGTTCAGGTCTCAGTCCCGGAGACTACGGCTCACCGCCACCGGCCGCTGCAGCGGCCCACTTGACTTCTGCCAGCATAGTGCCGGACTTCTCGCCGGTGCTGGAGTTGACGTAGTAGTAGCGGAAGAAGATCTTCGGGGCCGCAGCGCTGGGGGCGCCGTACTTGGCCACGTAGTCCGCACGGATGTCGATGGCCTCGGCGGTGGGCTCTTCCACGAGCTTGATGCCGGATGCCTTGGCATGGGCGCGGGTCACACCGTTGGACTGACCTTCGGTGGCCTCAATCACGAGGTAGATGCCGCCGTTATCGGCGAGGGCCTGGTCCAGCTTGAAGGTGAAGGTCTCACCCTGGCAGACGATGGTGGCGCTGGAGGGGTTCTCCACACCGACGAGCTCGGGAGGAGTCACGGAGGGCTGGCCACCGCAGGCGACGATCCAGTAGTTGAGACGGGTGAACAGGTTGGCGCCGCTGATCTTGGCCTTGGAGCCCAGGACGCTGCGGCCTTCCTGCGAGAGGGCCAGCTTGTTCCAGGCGAGGATCTGGGCGGGGGTCAGGCTCTTCCACATGGTGGTAAGACGCTTGAACACGCCCTTGACCTTGGCCTGGTCGGCGGTACGGACGGAGCCACCATAACCGCGGTTGCGGATGTACTTGCGGCTCTTCATCTTTGCAGCGGTCACGCCCTTGGCGCTGCCGCTCATCTCCTCGAAGGCGATGGAAGGAATGTACTTCATTAGCGTTTAAGTTTTAGGAAGTTGTTGAATAAAAGGGATAACAGATATAGTATTGCAATGACTATCAGCGCAAAAAAGATGTTGCCGAGGGTGAGCCGGAACCGATGCCACCAGGTGAGTTTCTTTTCCACCTCAACAGTGACGGTCTGAACCCGGTCCCGGTACACCAGGGAATCCCGCACGACTTCCACTCTTTCCACCTTCACGGGCTCCCTGACGGGCTTTGTCTGCAGGGAATGATGCAGCACTCCTCCGGATACGGAAGCCTCAGATTTGGCGTATTTATTCTCCAGTACAGAGGCGGTGTCGAGGGTGGCCACCTTCTCCACGATGACCGGCAACTCGATGTAGGCGGTATCCGTCACGGTCCTGACCACGGTCTTCACCTCCACCTTGGTGTTGTCCGACTCCAGAACGGGCCGGGCAACACCGCAAGCGGTAAGACAAAGCGTGAAAGCAAGAATGGCGGAGGGTTTCATAGGTTAGGTTTAGGTTGTAGGTTTGTTCTCATTCTCCAGTACTTGGTCCAACTCGGCCTGGAATTTCCGGAACTTGACATCGTAGCTGGCTTTGACTCCGAGGATGGCGCCACAAAGGATAAGCAGTTCACTCACGATACTCACAGCTGATGTGTCAATCTGGCCCAGGGGCTCGATGAAGAAAAGGCACACGCATGCGATGAGGACACCGGCGCTGAAGCTTGCGATGGCGATGATGCCCTGAATGCGCGTGAGTTGCATTTTCTTCTCGTTGGACATGGTCTGAATATCATTTAATTGTTGTCACGGACGATAATCATCCGGGTGAATTTGGTCCCAACATTGGCGGGCTCATCTGCAGCGCCGTCTTTGCTGATGGTCAGGATGCCGTTCCGGAGCGTAGCCGGATAGCGTTTGCTCCCCAGGTTGCTCCACAGTGATTCGTTGTAAATGATCGGTGGATTGAAGGCAATGTTGGTAGGGAATTCTGGAAGGAAGATCTCAACCGTCTGATCCTCGGAATCAAACTCCAGATTAGAGGCCTTCAGCACGAACATCATCCAGCAGTCATCTTCCACCATAAATGCCTCTACTCCATCACCAGTACCTTTGTTGAACATCACAGAGAGTTCTTTCTTGATACTAAGGGAAACCGGGCCGGTGACCATCGTGGGCATCAATATCGTGTTCAGATGGATAGTGTAACTGCCCAGGCTCTTGTATGGCAGAATCTTGCCTATGCAGATGGTGTTCTTGTCGGCTATCCATACCTTGGCCAGCGTGCAGTAGTTCGCGCCATCGGAGGAAGCAGTCACCAGCGCCGTGGAAACCCGGCTCTTGGCAAAGGGAAGGTCTGCTACAGTCAACTTCATTGGCCGGATACCGGCATATTCTGCGGCTGTTGTGTCCACTGGAATATCGCCATCTAGTACCATATAATCGTCCCTATGGTACTCGTTTATCTGGAGTAAAGCTGGATTAACTCCGAAATTGGTTGCAGTTATAGTAAGCATATCCGGATCTCGTTTATTCAGTTATAGCGATAGTGGTGTCATACATCTTGAAGGCGAGATTCCGCATACCGGATTCATCGGTAATCTTGATGGAACCGGCAGCAGTATCAGCGCGATACTCCATCTTGAGAAGTTGGATGGAAAGTCCCTGACCACCCTGGAAGGTGTCGAGGAAGTAGGCATCAAACTCAGGAATCTCCGAGGGCCTGGACTGCGGCGTAAAGGTGCATTCGCTGGCACTGTAGATGCCCGTGGATCCTTCACAGGCCGCCATAGCGGGCGAAGGAAGCAATTCCAGATCGAAGCCGCGGAACTTGTTGTAGCGGCCTCCGTCCAGCTCTTCCTCCTGAATCCGAAGTCTTCCGGGAATCACGGGTTCCTCTACATAGTCGCGCACCAGGTATCCAAAGGAGAACACGTAGTTGCCGGTGTTCTCGAATCCAGATGCACGCTCATTGGCGGGAAGGAGGAAGTAGCCTTCCTCCAGCCGGGACTCCGTGACAGCTCCCAGATGAGGAAACCTGTAGTTGCTGGCAGAGAGCACCGGCACATCAGCATCAACATCATCAGGCAGACCGTCAAGAAACGCCTCCCAGTCTTTGTCCCGGTAAGCCCAGGTGCAGCTGCCAAACATCATGTGGTAGAAGATCCATTTCGGGAAGACTACGCAGATGGTATAGGATGTGTCCAGCCGGAGGTAGTTGTCCTCGGATACACAGGTAATGCGTTTCTCCTTGCCCTTGGAGGCGTTCCCACCTTGGCCAAGCATGCAATAGAGCGTCTGGATATAGATGATGAGTTCCTGACGGTCGTCGAAGATGGACAGCTTCTCGATGCAGATGGTGTTGGCATCCTTCACCCATGACTTGAGGACAGTGCCGGCGTCGTATATGTTGGTATATCCGTAAGATGTCTCCGAGTATTTGAACCTGGCTACAACACCGGCGATGGTGCTGCGGGAAATGCTCAGTTTTGGCACCGAGATTTCCAGCACCTCTGCTGCCTGGTACTCCGCGCTCTGCGGGTTGCAGGTGAACTTGGCATTGAGAACAATGTAATTGCTCTCCTGGACATCTTTGAACTGGATGACACCTGCCCCGAAATTGTTTCCTGTACTGTTGAACATAGCGCAGATGGTTTACTGTTGATAGAAAACGCCCGGTCCGAAGACCTCGGTTGGCTTGATATACTTGCCGCCCCGGTGCATGAAATGGAGTTCGGTTTTCTGGCGCCATACCAATGACTGGATCTGGTAAGACTGCGGATGCAGGGAACCATCTTCACCCATACCACGGGCAAGTGCATAGGAAAGGCCGATAAGTTCCTCAGGGAGTTCCTTGTCAAGGATGGCCTCAGAGGACGCGACATTGCTATGGCCCAGGCAGACGGTGTCAAAGTAGATGACCGGTGCCGCCGTAGAGAAGTCCATATCCAGCGCAGAGACGTGCTGCTCCTCTGCCGGATCAAGATTATCCATAGTAATACGTACGCGACCCTGGTAACTGGACTCTCCGGTGACAATCACGGAATCCTTGAACACTTGGCCGGTGAAACCGGTGCTGGTGTCCAGCCAGTACGCTTCGATGAAGACCTTCTGGCCGGGAGTGGGCTCCACACCGATGGTCTTGAGATAGAGCTTTGTGAGGTCCGCTTCGCCCCAGTCATCCTCCGTGTCGGTGCTGATAATGACGGTCTTGCTCCAGCCGTTGGTGATGCCGGAGCTCTGGGAGCCGGACATCTTGACCACGAGCTTATAAGGGCTGGGCTCGTGTTTGATGCCACCGAAGATGACGAGTTGAGGGGTAATCTCCACATTGGAGTAGGAAACGTTGGGGACGGCGACCACGGCTATAGGCGCGTCCGTAATCATAACCTCGCCGGCCATCACCCGGTTTGCGTTCAGACGGACGTACAGGTTGATTCCTGTCAACTGGGCTTTCTGCCCGAAGACCGACTGGCCGGAGGTGTGCTCAGCCAGACGCTCCCACTCTTTCATTTGGGAATCCGTCAGTGTCTTGTACGATTTGGTGATCTTGGAAAGCGAAGCCCGGCGGACTACCTGGGCGGAAGTGGTCTGCCCTGTAGGCCAGGACCGGACCGAAAGGATGCTACGGCCGCCGACCTGTCTGGCCGTAACACCCTTTGCGGAACCGGAAAAGCCCCCGAAAGCAATGGAAGGAAGGGCGATCATAGTTTTGGTTTAGGTTAAGTTTCAGGCCATCAACTTCGATGACCGAAACAAATATACAAAACTATTTCACAATATCAATCAAGCACTTATAATTATTTTCCTAAAGTATTAGTTAAGATAAATAAACCAAAGAATCACAAAGAAAAAGTATAGGACTGCATTTTGTATTTTGAACGGTAGCCTGTCTGATTGTCCAGTAAAATGAACCTGCAATGAGCCGTGTAATCTGGCAGGCTCAACTGCCAGGTCTCCCTGAAGCTCGGTATCCGGAATGTCACCCTGCCGTCCTCATCAGTGCAGTCTGCCTCAGCAAGGAAGTTCCGCTGGAGCCCCGGCCGGCGCCCGTGGCCGGCTCTGGTCAGCTCCAACTTCATTAACAGCCGGAACCGATGACCAACCGTTCCGTCACCGACACTGCAGAAGAAACGTAGAACCAAGTCCGCATCCTCCACAACTTGCAGAGACTCCAGATCCAGGAAATAGTCAGGGAAAGGCACCCAGCGCTGAGGCAGGGGAGTATGCTCGCGCCCCAGCTGGGCAAAGCCATGATAAGCCGACACGAACAGATTATACCCTGAAATATGCGCCTTCCCATCATAGGGAGGCCGCTTGCTGGGAGCATCCACTGCATACTCGTTCCAGATCCTCTGCACACCTGCCGGCACCGACCTCCAGGCCGCAAGAGCCCTTTGGTGCAGACCCAGCTGCTGCAGCTGCGCTTCCGTCCCTGGAAACTCACAGACAGGCTTCTTCTTGTAGTAGCAATCCTTACCGCGAGGTAAGGATCATTCGTTTCATTGTCCGTTTCGTTTTCAGTAATCGAGTCTTCCTGCCACACGCCATCGTCCGTAGGCGCCTTCGATGATCTCCGGGATGGTCTTGGCCATGTAGACCTCGGCCTTCCAGTAACCGATCCGCACCTGGATGTAGCGCCAGGTGTCGAAGTAGGCCCTGTTCAGGTGCTGCTTGATCAGGTCGAGCGTACCGTTGATGTCAGTCACCACTGCCATCAGGTCCGTGGCCCGGCAGGCGGCGGCCCCGGTGGCGTAGAGCACCAGGTCGCTGAAGGAGCGGTAAAGCGCCTGCCCGTCCTCGGAGAGACGCTCCAGCAGGTGCCGGTTCACGCTGATGATGAGCGTGTCGGTACTCACGATGTCGCCGTGGCTGAGACACTTGTCCCGGTAGGCCGTCAGCATCACCTTGTAGTCTTCGATACGCTGCTTGAACGTCTCGTAGGTGTCGTAGGTGTTGAGCGACGTGCGCAGGGTCTGGTACATCAGGTCTATCACGTCGAAGGCCCGCGTGTACTTGTCCAGCTCGACGTTGATCGCCTTGTATTCGGCGTTCGCGTCGGAACTGTACTGGTGCAGCAGGACGTTGCCCTGCTCCAGCGCGGAGCGGGCCAGCAGGAGGCTCCGCTGGTCCTTGTGGTCGGCGATGTACGCCTCGATGGACGGCACGTCGAAGCTCCACTGCGCCAGCGAGGAGAAGGGGAGCAGCAGGAGGAAGGTCAGTATGGAAAGCAGTCGTCTCATCTCTACGGTTCGTCGGTTATTTCGTCATCTTCGTCACGCAGGCGCGCCTTCTGGAGCCAGTCCCTGTGGCACTGCTCGGCGATGGTCATCTTGCGCCCTGCGTCCGCGTTGACGTAGGGCGAGATATCCCTGAGGACCTCCATGATGCCGTACTTGTAGGACATCATCTTCTCCAGACTTATCAGGTCCGAGTAGATCTTCGTCAACCTGCTCTCCACTTCCCGGGCGATCTGCAAGCGGTCGCTGGACCAGAGGAGATGGTAGGTGTCCTCCGTGTCATCCTCCGGCACGGGATCGCTCTTGATGTACTCCGTGGAAACGGTGCAGTCCGGGTACTGGCGAGCCACCTCGGCGATCTTCGCGTTGACGAGGTCCGCCTTCTCACGGTCGCTCAACGACGGGTCGAGCTTCACGAGGGCGGCGACATGCGTGTCGGAGTACTGGGTCTCCAGGGTCCAGTCGATCTGGACGATCGCACGGAGGATCTTGATGCCGAGGAAGTACTTCGGCTTCCGGGCGATGGAGAGCTTTGCGGTAAACGTTACCGTCCCCCTCAGACCGGACATCGTTGCCTTGCGCCTGAAGGTATAGCCGCTCCACGAACCGGAGTCCTGCCAGGTGAGGCTGAACGCGCTCTGGAGTTCGGCCATGATGGCCGGGATGCGGTGGTAGTCGTCAGTAGGTACGTCATCGTCGTTGTCGGATTCCTGCAGCGCCTCCTCGATGTCCCGGATGCGGGCCTGCACCTGGCGCAGTTCCGACTGGAGCGCCTCGATCCGGTCGCGGTTGCTGTTGTATTCCTCACGGAGCGCAGCGGCATCTTCGATACTGGCCTCGCTGATCTGCCGGAGCAGCTCGGCGTTGCGGCTCTGGAGGGTGAGAATCTGCGAGTTCAGGCGGTCCTCTTCGGCGCGTGCCTGAGCCAGCATCGACTGAAGCTCGGAGATGTCTACGTTCCCCTCAATGACGGAGGAGCGCATCGCGCATTCCTTCGTATGGGCTGAGAGCGTCTTCCCGCAGGTCCCGCACTTGTACTGCGTGGATCCCTTCGAAAGGGTGGCTCCGCCCGAGCAGGTGACGCTGATGGTGGCAGCCTCAACGCCCTGGATGCGCCTGGCGTCCGTGGTCTGGTAGTAATTCTTGTCGCTGCCCGCAAGGACATAGACATCCCCGTCCGGGTTGTCGTTCCATGAGGCCAACACGATGTTCATCCTGGCGAGGAAGGAGCTCATGTCCATAGAGTAGGAGTCGAAGACCTCCTCATGGACATTCTCCCCGGTGTCCCTCTTCCGGATGTACCAGGTCTGCCGGTAATACTGTCCGACAGCCTCTCTTGCATAATCGTCGATCCATTCCCCGAGATTGTAGTCGCTGATGTCAAAGAGGTTCCCGACGGCCTCGGGACCGCCGATCATGGAGAGGAGTGTTCCTCCAGCGTCGTTCTTGAAACCCTCGAAAAGGGCCTGGTAGTTCTCGACGATGGTGATGGCTGCCGCTATGTCACCGCTCAGCAGATCCTCGAAGCTGCTCTTCTGAAGCAGCTGCCCTGCGAGGTTGGATGCTCCCTGGCCGATGAGTGCGACACCCTCCCTGTAAAGCCGGTCCATGTCCTCCTTCAGATCCTCTTTGGTGATGCCCTCGCCGATACGGCCGAAACGGTCCAGAACCGCCTCGAAATCGATGCCGCCGAGGGTCGAGAGACGCAGGTAGTCTGCGATATCCTGCCGGATCTGGAGGAACGCGATGTCACCGAACGACAGAGTGCTGTTGGTAACGACGGATTCGAACTGCATGCACAGCGTCTTCGTTTCGTCACAGATCTTCATGAGGTAGGAGCCCCAGTACAGGGCGTTCTGCGGTCTTCTCAGCATCATTTTCGCCACCGTCCACACCTTCGGCATGATCCGGGCCGATACGAGGCGGTAGATTCTCCTGTAATACCAGTTCTCGGCTGAGCTCTCCCAGATTCCCAGTTCCGTGAGGGCGCGGCGCTCCAGGAACTTGGAGGAGAAGATGCCCGCCGCCGCGGCTTCAGCCGCCGTATAATGGTCGAGGATGTCTTTGACCTGCTCATAATAGAACCCCTCGGCAGCAGCGCCCGTCGCATAGGCCGCCTGCATGGCAGCGGCGGTCTTCCAGTCAATGTTGACACTGTAGTACTGCGCCCTGAGCGCCGGAGCGACACCCAGGAGCAGTACCGAAGCACATATGAAAGAAACAAGCCTCCTCATCGTTTTTCGGGAAGGTTAAGGACATGTCCGGCGGCGTTGACCTTCTGGGCGAAGGCCAGCGGGGCGCTGATACCGCTGCGGTCCCAGTCCCGGCAGTAGGCCTCGATGGCCGTCCGGTGGTCGCAATGCAGCTCAGACTTGTATATCTTGAGAGCCTCCTTCTCGGAGCGCTCCGTCGTGTATGTCATGTAGCATTCGTGCGGCTCCTCGACACCGTAGACTGCGCCGACCTGGCCGCGCCGGATGAAGACCTCGCGGAAGAAGCTGCGTCCTTCCTTGTTCTCCAGCCGGTTGATCGTGAAGATCTTCTTGCAGTCCACCTCCGTGAGGCCGAGGATGGACTGGATCTCGTCAAAACGCTCCCTGAACTTGCTCTGGTCCAGGAGCATCACCACGTCTGAGTTGTTGATGATGGCTTCCTTGACGATGGGGGAGCCGACGATGTCCTGGATCTCCTGGGTGACGACACCCACGGAGGCCCAGAACTTTCTGGCGGTCTTGTACATGTACTTGATGTACTCCGCCATCATCGGGGACGCGATGGCTTTCCACGCCTCCTCGATGACAAGGACCTTGCGGTTCTTCTTGATGCGCATCTTCTGGATGAAGAGATCCATGATGATGAGCGTGACCAAAGGGAAAAGAAGGGGGTCGTCCTTGATGGAGTCGATCTCGAAGACGATGAACGTCTCGTCGAAGAGCGTCGTATCCAGATCCTCGTTCAGCGTGACCTCATGGTTCCCGCCTTTGTAGAAATCCTTCATCAGGTAGTTGTAGGCAGCAAGGTCGATCCCGGCGAGGTGGTTCTCCTCGCAGATCTGGGGAATACGCTCCACGCTGAACTCATAGAAAGTGTTGAAGTTGAGCGTCTCTATCCTTCCAGCGAAATGGTTCTCATAGTATTCTGTTATGGTCTGTTCGATGAGCTTGTCCTCGGTTTTCGTCACGGTTCCCTTCGTTCCCTTCCAGATGAGCATGACGAGGTTCTTCAGGAATCCCACCTTCTCGATGTTGTATTCCGCGCGCGTGATGCGGAACGGGTTCATGGTGATCGGATGTTCCTCGGTATAGCTGACGTACTTGCCTCCGACGTACTCGCACAATCCTTCATAGGAGTTTCCGGTATCGACCATCACGATATCCGTGTCCTGCTCCCACATCTGGCGGACGACTGAGTTCATGTGGAAGGACTTGCCGCTGCCGGACGGACCGAGGCAGAAGAAGTTCGCGTTGTCCGTGATCTTCTCCCTGCCCTCCTTTCCGCTGATGTCAATGGCCACCGGCACGCCCTGGCGGTCGGTGTACCAGATCTTCAGCGGGGTGTCCTCACTCTTCACCGTCCGCTCCTTGTACATGAGGCAGGCGGCCGCGTCGCCGAGGGTCAGGAAACGGTCGTAGTCCGGGCTCAGGCTGTAGCAGTTGCCCGGGAAGGAGCCCACGAAGAGCTCCAGCTGGTTGTACGCCCGCTTGCTGATGTGGATGCCCTGGCGGCCGAAGGCGTTCTCGATGTAGTTCGTGCATTTGTGGATGTCCACCTCGCGCGGCGTCACCACGCCGATGCTGAAGTGGCAGTAGACGAGCTGCTTGCTCTCCCTGGCAATCACGTCCTGCACGTTCTTGATGTCCTCTACGGCCATCTGGTTGGCCGGACTCGGGATGCTGCCGTGACGGTTGCGCTTCTTCTCGAGCGCAGCCATCTCCTTCTTCTGACCCGGCATGAAGATCACCTGGTTGTAGATGACCGTCGTCGACTCGGGCACGGAGTCCACGGCACCCACGAGGTCCACCGGCATCGAGGAGTTGTTGACCTCGATGCTGGTGAACGGACGGATGAGCTGGGGGAGCGCCACGCTGTCCACGTCCACCACGGAGTAGAACTTGCAGCGGCGGTCCCCGAGGGAGATGACCTCCTCGTCCACCTTCAGGCCCGTCATCGAGACGGTCGGGGAGGTGAAGTCGAGGGCGAAGTAACGGTCCACGTAGTCGCTGGCTTCCTTCTTGTCCAGGAACCGGCAGACGATGCCCGCGTCCTTGAGCTGGTCGCGGACCTTGCGGACCTTCACCATGAAGTCCCGCCACTTGCGGGCGTCGTAGGAGAAGAGCTTGCTGCCCTTGCTCTCCTGCGTGATCACCAGGTAGGTGAGGGCGTCGGTGTACTCCCGGCCCGCGAAATAGCGGAAATAGCAGTCGGAGAGGAACTCCCTGAAGCCCCCCTCCGGATCCTTGAACCGCCTGCGGCAGAAAATGTCCTGCTTGTGCAAGGCGTATCCCTCACCCAGGGTCTGGGTGAGGGAGGTCAGCAGGGAAGTGAACTCGTAGTACGCGTCGATGTTCGCGGAGTACTTCTGCACGGGATTCTCCATCTCGAGGACGGCGGAGTAGTCGCCGTTCTTCGTGTAGAGGACGCCGATGCCCTCCACCTCCTCGACGGTGAAGTAGATGTCCTGGAAGACCCGGCTGCGCTTGCCGCCGGTCCCGAAGGCGAACACCGAGATGGCCATCCCGACCAGGATCGCCGCGAAAACGAGTATGACGTAGAGTACCATTGTTCCTTTCCCTGATTAGAGCCGTCTGGAGCTCGCGTAGACGAAAACGCCGCGGTACACCTTCTTGCTGTGGAGCCCGCGCCGCTGCTTGAACAGGACG